>ENA-OOXT01002050-OOXT01002050.1-human-gut-metagenome-genome-assembly--contig:-NODE-2050-length-11807-cov-2.351174_pt1 | contig 11807 bp, 16 predicted proteins | sample MGYA00241590_ERZ501349 | MGnify/ENA primary metagenome ERZ501349 (study PRJEB25962, sample SAMEA2042838) | human gut metagenome | biome: human gut; feature: human-associated habitat; material: faeces...
AAAAAATATAGATGTAAGACTATACTTAGCATATCTGAAGATGTTAAAAGACAAAATTAAATTTATTCATGATTATGATGTTGAAAAATCAGTTTGTATAAGTGAAGTGGCTTCAGGAGTTACTAAAAATGTTGTAATTAATGTTCCATATATTGGAAATGGTATGGATATATTAGCAACTTCTCACGAGCTAGGACATGGAATAAAGTCATTTACCAAAGTTAATAATGAAAGACATTTACATTCTAATACTATATACGATGAAACAATATCTATATTGTTTGGGAGATTGTGTCTGGAAAGATATGTCAATGATTTTGGTTTTGATATTTATGCACAACAATTTGAATTATTAAACATTAAAAATGCAGTGAATTGCTTAGGAAAAATTAAGATATTATTACCAGAGTATATAAGAAAACAAACTGCATTAGATAATACTACTGCAAAAATAGTTAAAAATCACAAATATGATGATTATAAATATCATTCTTTTGTACGAGAAGTTGAAGAATTAAGAGATGAGTTATATAAACTAATTAGTTATCCAATAGGAATATCATTAGCCAATGTATATGATAATTTTGATAGAAAACAAAAAGAAAAATATTAAATAAAAATATTAAAGATAGGAGTTTTGTTATGGTAGATCATTCGTTTGTAAAGTGTAACTTTTGTAAAACAAATATATTTCTTAGATTTCAAATGGGGTATTTTGATATTCCTTTTGATGCAACTTTTTATGTTGAGAACTTTAAAGAATATATTAAAAAATTTGAAAGTGAAAATAGCAAGAAATTAGTTTTAGGGGGTAAAAAATAATGGTAAATTTAACAGATGATGAAAAATTAGAACTTGGAATTTACATAGAACAAGTAATAAGAGAAGAACTACAAAAAATAATTAAACAAGAAGCAAGAGATATTAGTCAAAAAATAGAGTCAAGAGTTGATTTAGAAACTAATATAAATACATTAACTAATAGGATATTAGCTAAAAGCAAAATTAAAGGTTTCGTAGAAAGTATAAGTAAAACTATGGGAACTTACTTAAGAGATTTAGATGATATCAAACAATTTAGAGATAATATTCGTAGAGAAATAATTCAATCTCTTGCCGAAGATAAAGAAAACTTAATTAAAAAAGCAACTGAAAAAACTGATGCAATGATAGAAGGACAAAAAGAAATTATAAAAGGTTATGCACATGAAGCATATGAGTTGGCTGATTTCATTGAGAATACGAAAAAACGAGTTATTAATGAAATTGTATCTGAAGCAACAAAAAGAATTGAAATAGAAGATGTTAGACCTAGAGCTATTGAAATATATCATAATGGTACATTAGAAAAAACATTAGAAAAAGAATTATATCATCAAGAATTTGAAACAATATATAATTTTATATTATTTTGTTTCAAGTTTTCTGCCCATTCTTTAACGCCTTCTGGCATCTTCTTATCAAAGTCTATTAGAGTGTTATCAACATCTAGTATAAGACCTTTTATATTATTTTGTTCTAGCATTTGTAGTGTTATCTCTTTTACACTGTTTAAATATAGTTTTGGATATAAAAACATTTTGCCTCCAATAATTAGCTATTTTTTCTTTTACAATATTATCAATATGCTAGCTATTTGTCAATATGCAAATTAAATTTTAGCTGAGTACTGCTGTTAATTGTCATATCATATAAAAAGTTGTTGATATAATACCTACTATCAACAACTTTTATATACTATTGCATATTTTCTGTTATTTACAGAATCTATGATTTCCTATCGTTACAGTCATTGGTCTTGACCATATCCATTTGTTTGTTGCAGTGTTTGGGTTAAAATAATATATTGCACCATAACTTGGGTCCCAACCATTTAGTGCATCTTGTGCTGCTTTCTTTGAAGTTGAATCTGGTGACATATTTATTTGTCCATCTGATACTGCATCAAATGCACCTTTTTGATAAATAACTCCTGCTACTGTATTAGGAAATGAACTACTTTTAACACGATTTAATACAACCGCTGCAACTGCAACTTTTCCTATGTATGGTTCTCCTCTTGCTTCACCATGCACTAATCTTGCTAATAAATTTAAATTAGTTGAATAGCTTGAATTTGAATTACTATTTGATGAACTATATATCCCCATTGCTGCTAATGTGTTTTTGCCTGCAATTCCATCAACCGTTAAACCATTTTTAGATTGAAAATATCTTACTGCCTTTTGCGTTTGGGTTCCATATATTCCATCTATGCTTCCAGTATAGTATCCCCATCTTTTTAATTTTGTTTGTATTTGTGTTACTTCGTCTCCTCTAGAGCCATATTTAGATAATGCTTCTACCTCATTATTTCTAAAAAAAATGTTATACGAAATAAATATAGCAAATGTTAATATAATTATTATCATTGAAATTATTGTTTTTTTGTTTTTTAACATAAAAATACACCTACTTTGGTAAAATTTAATTATTGTTATTTTAACCAAATTAGGTGTTTATATACATTAAAATTAGAATATTCCTACAATATTTCCGTTTTCGTCTAAGTCTATATTTTCTGCAGAAGGAATTTTAGGTAATCCCGGCATTGTCATTATTTTACCTGTTAATACTACTATAAATTCCGCTCCTGCTCTTAATACTACATCTTGTACATGTATATTAAAAGGTTCTTTACATTCTAAATTTTTAGGGTCATCTGAAAAAGAATATTGTGTTTTTGCTATACATACTGGCAAATTGCTATATCCCAAGTCTTCTATTTCTTTAATATGCAATTTTGCTTCTTCTGTGAATTCTACATCCTCTGCCCCATATATTTTTTGTGCTACTGCTTTTATTTTATTTTCTATCGTTTCGTTTAATTCATATGCAAATTTAAAATCTGAAGGCTCTTGCACTAAATCAACAATTTTTTGTGCTAAATCTTTTGCGCCTTCTCCACCTTTTTCCCAGCTTTCAACTAAACTTAAGTTAATGCCTTTTTCTTGTAACTTTTCTTGTAAAAATTTAATTTCAGCTTCAGTGTCATGTGTATATTTATTTATTGCAACTATTACATTTAAGCTATAACAATTCTTTAAATTATCTACATGTCTTTCTAAGTTTTTAAATCCTTTTGCCAAATATTCAATACTCTCATTTTTTATATCTTCTTTTGGCATTCCTCCATGATATTTTAATGCTTTAATAGTTGCTACACAAACTACTGCATCAGGTTTCAAATTTGCTTTTCTACATTTTATATCTAAAAATTTTTCTGCTCCTAGGTCTGCTCCAAATCCCGCTTCTGTAACAACATAATCTCCTAATTTTAAAGCGAGTTTAGTTGCAATTATACTGTTACATCCATGTGCAATATTAGCAAATGGTCCACCATGAACTATTGCTGGTGTTTGCTCTAGGCTTTGTACTAGGTTTGGATTTATAGCATCTTTCAATAATACTGTCATTGCTCCATCTGCTTTTAAATCTTTAGCTGTTATTGGTTTGTTTTCTTTAGTATATCCGACTATAATATTTCCAATTCTTCTTTTTAAATCATTTATATCTGTTGCTAAACAGAAAATAGCCATTATTTCAGATGCAACCGAAATATCAAAACCATCCATTCTTGGTACTATGTTTTTTTCTTGTGATAGTCCTGTATTCACTACCCTTAGTTGTCTGTCATTTAAATCAACACATCTTTTCCATACTACTCTATCAAATCCTAGTTCATTGCCAAAATATATATGATTGTCTATCATTGCTGATAACAAATTATTTGCAGATGTAATTGCATGTATGTCTCCAGTAAAATGTAAGTTTATGTCTTCCATTGGTGCTATTTGACTATGACCGCCACCTGTCGCTCCACCTTTTATTCCAAACACAGGTCCAAGTGATGGCTCTCTTAGTGCAAGCACTGCATTTTTTCCTGTTTTTCTTAGTCCATCTGCTAGTCCAATTGCCATCGTTGTTTTGCCTTCTCCTAGAGGTGTAGGATTTATAGCTGTTACTAAAATTAGCTTTCCATCTTTTTTATCTTTTAAGTTCTTATATACTTCAGGAGAAATTTTCGCTTTATATTTTCCGTATTGTTCTAATTGATCTTCTTGAATATTCATTTCTTCTGCTATTTTTGTTATTTTCTCTAATTGTGTATTTCTTGCAATTTCAATATCTTCCATCTTTATTCTCCTTTTTATACATTTAGCAGTAATATAATAATACAGTCTTACTGTAAAAATTATTATATTACTGCTAATTCAAAAATTAAACTAATAACCCAACTATAACACCAATAGCAGCTCCTACAATAACTTGAACTGGCGTGTGTCCCAGAACTTCAACTAATCTTTCAGATACTTGTAAACTTGTTAATCCAGGTGTTTCAACTATTTTATTTAATAGTTTAGCTTGTTTTCCAGCTGCTCTTCTAACACCAGCTGCATCATACATTACTATAAATGAAAAAATTAAAGCTACAGCAAATAATGGTGAATTAATTCCAACATTTTTACCTATCATAGTTGTTAAAGATATCACCACTCCAGAGTGTGAACTTGGCATTCCACCTGCTTGCATTAATCTTTTAAAATTAAACTTTTTACTCTTTACTAAATCATAAATAAACTTAAATAATTGTATTCCAAACCACACAAAAAATGGAACAATTATATATTTATACTCTTCAAAAAAACTCCCCTGCATTTTCTATTCCTCTTCTTGTACAAAATTCTCTTCTTTTATTTCCTCGCCATCTTTTAATAATATAGTAATTCTCTTTTCAGCATTTTCTAATAAGTCACTACATTGTTTCGATAGTTTCATTCCTTCTTCAAATTTAGAAACAGATTCATCTAAACTTAATTCACCTTTTTCTAATTCTGTGGCTATCTTCTCTAATTTGCTCATTGCTTGTTCAAAATTTAAATCCTTTTCCATTTTATTCCCCTTGTTTAAATTATTTTTCTGTTACAATTTCTGTGCTGACATCCACAATATATCCTTTTATTAAATGAGTTGTTACCATATCATAAACAGTCACATAATATTTTCCATCACTTTGAATACTCACATTAAATGATACATCGTCTAAATTTCCCCAATCTTTTGTCCATACATCTTTTACAAGATTTATTGCCTTATTCTCTTTTGGAGTCATTTGGTTTTTGTCCTCTACTGAATCATTAGATGCTGTAGTCGTTTCATTTTTCTTTTCTTCAGTTTTCACTTCTGTTTCTATATTATCATCTAAAATTTCATTTAGCATATTGTTTAAGCCTTGATTAGGATCTGGCAATATATTGCCTTTAGTCTCGACATTGTTGGCTGAAATTGGTTCAAATCTAAAATGTTGATATTCTAAACACACTAAAGCAAATATCACCACTATTGCAATAACTATTATTACTAAAAAATTTTTAGTTGTTTTACCCATATATTTTCTCCTATTCTATAATCTTTGCTTTTGTTTCTCCATCTTGTAATTTAATAAATACTTCGTCTTCTTTTTTCAATTGTTCCTTTTTCTTTATAATAACTCCATCTTTTAATATAATTCCATAACCTCTTGCCAAAGTTTTTAGTGGGCTCAATGAATCTAACCTTAATATTAGATTTTGTGCCTTCGCCTTTTCTTTTTGCAATTTATTAGTTATTATATGCTCCATTGACTTTACTTTCATGTCAACTAACATATATTTTTCATTTACTCTTTGTAGCGCTCCTGTAAATGCCTTATTTGCCATACATTTTTCATAACGTAATTTCATAAATTGAATTTTACGTACTAGAGCTTGTTTATATCTATTTTGATAGCTTTTTAATTTCAACTCTAATTCTGCAATATCTGTTACAGCTAATTCAGCTGCAGCTGATGGTGTTGGTGCTCTTAAATCTGCTACAAAGTCTGCTATAGTAAAATCTGTTTCATGTCCTACTGCAGAAATAACTGGTAATTCTGAATTATATATCGCTCTTGCAACGACTTCTTCATTAAAAGGCCATAAATCTTCTAATGATCCTCCGCCTCTTGCCACAATAAGCACATCTGCCAGTTTATTTTTGTTCATAAATTCAATGCCTTCAGCTATTTTCTTACCAGCTCCTTCTCCTTGTACAGGCACTGGAAACAGTCTTATGTGCACATTCGGATTCCTTCTAGTAGACACATTTATAATATCTCTAATAACAGCTCCTGTATTTGAGGTAAGAACTCCTATTGTTTTAGGCATCATAGGTATTGGCTTTTTATGTGATTGATCAAATAGACCTTCTTTTTCTAGTTTTTCTTTTAATTCTTCATATGCTGCTCTTAAGTCTCCCATTTTTCCCAGTTGTTTCATTGCTTTTGCATATAATTGATATGTTCCATCTCTTTCAAAAACAGATACACTTCCCAATATCATTACTTTCATTCCATCTTGTGGAACAAAATCCAAATGTCCAGTATATGTTTTGAACATTATTGCTTTTATTAAAGATTTGTCATCTTTTAATGTAAAGTACATATGACCTGTATAATGATTTTTAAAATTTGAGATTTCTCCTTCTACTAAAACATTAGCAAAATATTCGTCCTCTTCAAATTTATCTTTTATATATTTATTTAGTTGACTTACACTAATAGGATTATATGTCATATCTACTCCTCATTTGCTATTCCTGTTTGCTTTATAATGTTAGCTAATACACCATTTATAAAAGCAGGTGAAGTATCATCTCCATACTTTTTAGCTATCTCCACCGCTTCATTAACAACTACCTTATATGGTAATTCTGTATACACAATCTCATATGTTGCAAGTTTTAATAATGTAATATTTATTTTTGATACTCTTGAAATATCCCATTTTTCTTTTAGATTTTGAGATATCAATTCCAATATTTCTTCTTTATTTTTTGCGATTCCGTTTATTGTTTCAGTCATATATGTTTTTGCTTTTTCTTGACTAACATTTTGTTCTACTAAAAACAATTCAATTTGTTCGTTATATTCTTGTTGCTCCATTTTTTGAATTTCTAAGCTATATAGCAATTCAAAAGTAAGTTCTCTTATTTCTGTTCTAGTCATGTATTTGTTACTCCCTTTTATAACCTATCTATAAATTTTTTGGTTTTTTCTTTTACATTTTCTTTATTTCTTTGTATGTAGTTGCCAAGCCATATACATACAATTATTAATGCTATTGTAAATAAAACCTTATATAAATTTGTGCAAAATAGAATAATTGATAATGCAATTCCTATCAAGCCTCCTATTATACATCCACCATATTTATCACAAAAAACTTTGAAACTGTCCATATTTTTTTGCTCCTTTCATCTTTTATTCTTGTGTCATTGGTTTTACTGGTTCAATATCTTTTACTTTAATATTAACCTCTTTTACCTCTAAGTCTGATGTTTTCTTTATTGTTGTTTTTATTTTTGTTTGTAAATTAGTAGATAATTCTTTTATCACTGCATTTTCTTTAACACTTAAATTTACAAATACTGTTACATTGTTTTCATTATCAAGTTCTACTCTTGTTGTTACATTTTCTGCACTATCAAATCCTTTAACTACACTATTTACTAAATTTTCTATAGTATCTTTTGTAATTAAAAGTTTACCATCAGAATTTTCTAATAATATTCCATTTTTATAATCCATTTCTTGTTTTGAACTTGAATCAAAAAATATACATTTTATAGCAAGTAGTATAAATGCTATGCTTAATCCTAACATAATATTAGAGCTTACACTATCATTTATTGCCATTACTACTAGTTCATGTACTAAATCAACACTTAACCAACCAAATATCATTAAACACACTATTATTGATATTATAAGCATTAAGCTTGAAAAAAGAGCTAGTCCTATTCTATCTAAAATTTTCATGTTTTATTTCATCCTTTCCTACAAAAAGCTTTTACATTTTAAAATTTAAATTAGGCACAGTAAAGTTTATTGTGCCTAATGTTTATTTCTATTATTGATTTTCCTCTGTGCTTTGATTATTTGATTCCATATTTTCTGTGCTAACACCTTGAATATGAACATTAACCTCAACTACTTTTAGTCCTGTCATACTTTCAACTGCTTTTTTAACTTTGTTTTGAATTTCAAATGCAACATCTGGAATTCTAGCACCATATTCTACTATGATATTTACATCTATTTTGGTTTCCTTTTCTCCAGAGTCAACCTTAATTCCTTTTGCTAGGTTCTTTTTACCACTAAGTACCTCTGAAATTCCTCCAGCAAATCCTCCTGACATTTGAGCAACTCCAGGTACTTCTGATACTGCTACTCCTGCAATTACAGAAATTACGTCATCTGCAATTTTTATATTAGTATTGTTTTCTAATGCTACTTCTCCATTAGTTTCAACCTCTTTTATTTCTTTGTTTTCTTCTTCCATAAAGAAACCTCCTTTTTCTTAAGAAATTTATATGTATTAGTATATCAATTTTCTTGGAATTTTACAACTATTTTTGAAAATATTTGTGATATTTATCATAAATTTGCACCCATGAATATGCTCTTTCTAAGTCTGGAGTTTCTACTCCTTGGTTACAAATCGACGTATATAAGAGTGTTCTTATATTTCCAGATTGCACATTTCTGCAATGTTTTATACTGTCATCAATAAATAAATCTATATTGTTTTCTTTAGCTACTTGCAACTTATCTTGTGCTCCTAAAACTAGCTTGTCATATACTATTCCATTTTTTTCAAGCCATTTTCTTGTATAATCTTCTATTTCTGTTCCGCCTTCTGCATACTCATATCTAGAAGTAATTATAACTATGTTATTGCCTTCTTCTTTTAATTTTTTTATTACCTCTGTTGCACAATCTTTTGGTCTGGCTATTGTTAATACTTTTATAAAATACTTATTCCAAAACGCATCTATTTGTTCACTTGTCCAGTGAGAGTATAGTGTTTCTATTTGGTTATGGTCAGAAATTTTTCCATATTGTTTAGGCTCTCCACTGTTTCCTAGCTCTATGTCAAATTTTTGTGAATCTGCAAATATTGTTTCAAATGAATTTGATATTGTATCATCTACATCTATTCCTATGTTCATATTGCCCTCCGTTTGTTATTTTTTATTTTGTAATTTTATCATATTATTTTGTGAATAACAAGCAAGTTTATGTTTTTTAAAATTGTTATATATTTTTTTGATAATTTAATATATAATATACTAAATTGAGAAAGGACTAATTAATATGACAAGTCTTATTTTAAAGTGCATTGCAATGATTTCAATGCTTATAGACCATACAAGTGTTGCGTATTTTGGACAAACTACTTTATTTAATGTAATTGGAAGAATTGCTTTTCCTATATTTGCTTTTCAAATTTCTGAAGGATATATTCATACTAAAAATCTAAAAAAGTATCTCTTGAGATTATTTTGCTTTGCAATAATTTCACAAGTTCCTTTTATGTTGTTTGACTCTATGTTTACAAATAATTTTTCTTTTAATATTTTTGGCACTTTATTTGTAGGTTTGCTTGCTATATTGTTATATGATAAGATTGCAAACTGTACTTTTGAACTTACTAAAGATAAGAAATTTAACTTAACAATAAATAAAATATTTGGCTTTATTCCTGCTATATTATTTGGTATAGTTTCTGAAGTATGCTGTTTTGATTATGGCTTTTGGGGTGTTGCAATAATATTTTTGTTTTACTTTTTTAAGAATGATAAACTTGGTATGGTAATATTTTATATCACTGCTTGTATTATTAAATATGGAATCAATATTATTATTTATGGATACCATTATTTATATATACTTTTATGTATTGGCACAATTTTGCCTATAATATTTATTTGCTTATATAACGGAAAACAAGGCAAAAAGATAAAGTATTTGCTTTATGCTTTTTACCCTGTTCACCTGTTGATTTTGTATTTTGTTTTTAAATAAACAGACTTGCATCACAAGTCTGCTTTATTATTTTAATACTCAGATATGTCTTTTATTAAATTGCTCTTTTCTCCAAGAATTATTTTACCATCTTTTCCACTAAGAATTAAAGGTAAAACTATTTTTTGATTATTACCCTCATATTCTATGCCAACCTTTGGAACAACTTCCGCTGTTTCTGCTTTTATAAGTATAGGTTCACTTACATTTTCTGCAATAACCTTGTCTATTACAATTTCTCCAGCTTCTGTAACTTTGTATGTCCAAACTTTAATTTTTGAATCTTTTCCTTTAGGAACTACTACAAATTGATCTTCATCTCCTGAAGTAATTGTAGTAAGTTTACTAAAATCCTCACTACCATTCAAATACTTTTCACTAAAATCTTTTTCTTTTCCATTAGCTATAAATCCTATTGCTAAACATTGTTCTCCCTCAAATGTTACTTTAGTAGCATTTTTTGGAATCAATAAATAAACTCCCACTGCAAGTGCAGCAACAACTATTACTGCTAATATAATTAATAATACTTTTTTCATAGATACTCCTCCTTTTGTTTTTATTATATTATAAGTTTTATTTTTTTTAAAGTACTTATGAAATAATTTTAAATTTTTGTCATAAGTTTTGGATTGGCTAAATATACATTAAATAAAGTTTAGTACAAACATTTCTTAGAGGGGGTTAAAATAATTCATGGATGAGAATTTAAAGTTATATCAAGATATAGCAGAACGTACTGATGGCGACATTTATGTTGGTGTTGTTGGCCCTGTACGTACTCGGAAAGTCAACTTTTATTAAAAATTTTATGGATTTACTTGTTATTCCAAATATTGATAACGAGTATAAAAAAGAAAGAGCTAGAGACGAACTTCCACAAAGTGCTGGTGGAAGAACTATTATGACTACTGAGCCTAAGTTTATTCCAAATGAGGCTGTTGAAATTACAATAGGAGATAATTTAAAGTTCAAGACAAGGCTTGTAGATTGTGTTGGTTATTTAGTTAATAATGCTATAGGGTATTTAGAAGATGATGTGCCTAGAATGGTAAAAACACCTTGGTCTGACGAAGAAATGCCTTTCGAACAAGCTGCAGAAATAGGAACAAAAAAAGTAATAGAAGAACATTCTACAATAGGTATTGTAATGACTACAGATGGTAGTTTTACAGATATTCCTAGAGAGGATTATGTTAATGCAGAAGAACGTGTTGTAAATGAATTAAAATCTTTAAATAAACCCTTTGTCATTGTATTAAACTCTGAAAATCCTAATTCTGAATATACAAAGGAATTAGCCAGAAATCTAGAGTTAAAATATGAAACAACCGTAATTTGTATTAATTGTTCTGAACTAACTCTTGATGATATAAATAATATATTCTCTAAAGTTTTATATGAATTTCCTATTAATCAAATTAATATTAATTTTCCAAAGTGGATAGATATTCTAGATGAAAGCCATCCTTTAAAATGCACATTATTAACTGATTTAAAATCTGCATTTGAAAAGGTTAAAATTCTAAAACAAATTGACACCTGTATTCAAAACTTATCATCCTCTGAACTTATACAAAAGGCTTGTGTAGATAAAATTGAACTTGGAACTGGAAGTGTCTATATATCCATTGTGCTTAAAGAAACTCTATTCTATAGTGTACTTACAGAAATTTCTGGTGTTTCAATTTCTAATGATGGCGATTTATTCAAAACAATGGCTGAATTTTCGGACGTAAAGAAAGAATATGATAAAATATCTTTTGCCTTAGAAGAAGTTAAAGCAAAAGGCTATGGAATTGTTACACCTTCAATTGATGATTTGGTTTTAGCAGAACCTGAAATGGTTAAACAAGGTTCACGCTTTGGTGTAAAACTTAAA
>ENA-OOXT01002052-OOXT01002052.1-human-gut-metagenome-genome-assembly--contig:-NODE-2052-length-11800-cov-3.028438_pt1 | contig 11800 bp, 6 predicted proteins | sample MGYA00241590_ERZ501349 | MGnify/ENA primary metagenome ERZ501349 (study PRJEB25962, sample SAMEA2042838) | human gut metagenome | biome: human gut; feature: human-associated habitat; material: faeces...
TACGAGCATCTGCGTCGACCGATGCGGACATCTGCGTCGACCGATGCGAGTGGCTATCTGTCCACCCTATCGCCCGTCAACTCCCCTGCAACATATGATGCTTTGTCGCCATTCGACTTCTGGTCAAGCACGTTGGGGAAGAAGAACAGCTTCAGCACAAAGAATATAACAAACAGTTTTATGAGGATAACTGTCCACAAGACCTTGCCAAGAGTCATACTGCGAAAACCTTCAACATAGAAGTGGCACACTCTGTATAATACATTGTCTTTACTCATGTTATGGTGGCTTTTAGCGGTTGTAATAATTTCACTTTAACAATTTATTTGCAAATATATATCATAAAAGTCAACCCACCAAGCATTTGCCAAACTAATTTGCGTTTGTGTTGTATTTTTTACATTTAAGGATACGAAAAACGGCTATCAAGAAGCTGTTAAACTTCTGATAGCCGTATTATTCACGAATTAATAATTAGCAATCACCAATTAATAATTAATAATTACTAATTAATAATTTACTTAACGAGCACTTTCTGCACAGTGCCGTCAGCGAACTTCACGATGTTCAAGCCCTTCTGCAGAGCGTTGAGTTTTGTGCCGTTCACGGTGTAGATGCCCTTGACTGCGTTCTGTACAGTAGCGTTGTTGATGGCAGTCGGGTCTGCGAACTGCTCGTATGCAGAAACCTCAGCCATTGACGGATAAGAGTAGACATAGAGGTTGCAGATGACAGCGAGATACTTTGTCTTTACGCTCTCCGGGAAGATGTAGCTAAGCTCAGAAACCTTCTTCAAGCCAGAGAATGTCTTCGCCGTGTTCATGCGTGTGAGGTCGTCGCCTACTGCAATCTTCACGTCCTTGTTGACGTAGTTCATCTCTTCGTTGTCGTTCTCTGCGTAGTTCTCGTTCGGGATGTTCACAACAACCTTTGCGAGGTTCCACTGCTTGCCTTCCGGAGCGGTGAAGATCACCCATACGTCGTCGCGGTGTGTAGAAGGTGCCTCAATCTCGCTGAGAGCCTCTTCAGCCTTATTGTCGTCGGTCAGACCGCTGACATCATACTTCTTGAAAGCTGCCTCGAAAGAGTAGTCGTTCTCATAGTGACGCACCTCAGCCTTCTTGCCCTTGAGCACGTTAGGCTGTGTAGTAGCGTCAACCTCAACCTGTACAGCAATTTCCTCGTAGTCGTCACCATTCACGACGCGGATAGTAACAACATCGTCGCCAATGCGCTGCTTAGCAGTTACAGGAATGACGAACGTGTTCTTCTTCACGTTCTCCTTGATTGTGCCGATAGTCACGTTGCCGTTCTTGCTTGTAGCAACACACTCGAACTTATCAGCCTTAGTAGCTCCCTCGCCCAAATCGTAAGTCACATTGATATTATACGACTCACCAGCGTTTAAAGTGATATTGTTTGCCAATGTAGAGAGCTTCATGCTGTTGTCCTTCTTGCCATAAACCTCAAACTCCCAGATGCGGAGGATGCCGTTGACGTGCGGAACGAGCTTCACGTAGCGTGCACGCATCGGAGCGATGTAGTCGGTCTTGACGCTCTCTTTCTGGCGGTTGTAGGTATCAACAACTGTTGTCCAATGCTCGTTATCCTCAGAGAGGAGTATCTGGTAAGAGTCGATCTGGTCTACGCCTGATTCTGGACCTGCGTTGCCATCGAAAATCTTAAAGCTATAGATGCGGTAAACGCTCTGGAGGTCGAATGTAACCCAGTTGTCAGCACTTACGTTGCACCACTTGTCCGATGTGGAATAAGGATTGGTCTCGCCGTCGATAATCTTATCCGGCACCTCCTGATAGTTGGTAGAGCCGCTGTAGCCGAGCACCTTCTTCTGATATACAACGTTGTAAATCTTCTTGTATTCCTCCTCGGTCATTACGTCGAGGATATTGCTTGAAGTAGTAGATGTGCCGATGGCGTTTGTAACATCAACAGTTACGCGCTGCTTGCCCACCTTCTCTGCAACTACGGTGATAGTCTGGTCGGTGAGTGAGAAGCCGTTAGCGAGCTTCAGACCCTCAGGCAGAGTCCACTTGAACGCAGTCGGATTACCCGTACCGTTGGCTGTGATAGTAGCGCTCTCGCCCACCTTCAGATAGCTGTTGCTGATAGTGAACGAAACAACCGGAGCGGTAGCCTGCGGGTAGTCGAGCACGATGCTCTTGCCCTTCTGCTGGCGCATGTCCTTCATAACCGGAGTAACGATGAACTTAACATAAGCCTCGTTGTCCTTACGCTGGAATGTAGGAACGTAGAACGCCTCGTCGCGAGTCTGTCCAACCATTGTGCGTGTGCCGTCCTCATTCTCCTTATAGATGTCGAAGTGGTCGAAATCGGCTGTATAGTCGAAGTCCCATGTCAGACGAGCGTCGCCCTGCACGTTGCCAAGCGTGCTTGTCGTAGCAAGGTTCTTCACCTCCACTGGTGCCGGAGCATAGTTAGCAGGCAGCACAGAGAGTTCGCCGAGCGAGAGTTCGTAGTCGTATACTGTGAACTTAGCCTTAACGTTAAGACCGATCATATAGATAGTCTTGCCGTTGAGCGAAGAGAGGTCGTACTCAGCAACAGTCCAACCGTTCTTTGTTGTGGTTTTCGGTGCAGAGAGTGTAACGTCAGGATTTACAGAGCTTGTTGTAGAGAGCTTCACCTCTACAGAAGCGTTTGTCGTGTTCGATGATTTGTAAACCAGGCGCAATGTGCCGCCACCGTTCACGGCGAGCTTAGTCTTGTACAGACGCCAGAGATGGTCGCCGCTGAACGCAGAGCCGCCCTTCAGCTTAAGGCTCGAACCGAAGTTCCAAGCGTCCTCCCAGTTGATCTCGAAAGAAGCATCGTCCTTGTTCTCCATCCAGTAGCGCCATGTTGGCATAATGCTCTGCACGCCAGAGTGGTACCAGTCCTGTGTAGCCACCGTCTCACCTTCTACGAAGCGGTGCTTGCCCACACCTACGCAGAACGATGTAGTGAACGGCATTGAACTGATAACCGAACGCTCCAACACGTGGCCAGAGATGCCCGACCAAGCGTCATTTGTAACGGTTGGGTCGCCGGCATAGTTGGTCCACATCTGCATCTCGTTCTCGAAAGTTTTCGTTATAGCCTTGTATGCGTCAGGACCCGTATCGTTCTTGCCGAGCAAGTTGCGCACGTTGTCCTTCCATGTCTTCTCCTCAGGACAGAAGAGGTCGAGCGAACCGACGTGTCCGCTGGTAGGCATTGCGCTATTGAGCGCGCTTTCAAAGCCTGTATGTCCGCTTGCAGCCACCTGCACACCACCGTATATCTTCGAGAAGGTCTCCGCCTCTGTGCAGCCGAGCTGGCTTGCATAGCTGCGATAGTCGCCCGGAGAGCCGTACTCGAGGAACTGCGATGTATTCTTGTGCGACTTCAGGATTGTAACATTCGGAGCACGACGAGCGTTGTACCACTGAATCTCCATGTGTGTGTCGCCGTTCTCGTCGGCAATCTTGTTGAACTCCTTTATGAAGCCAACCCACTCTGAATCGGTACCGCCGCCGGTCTCCTCGTTGATGAACCATCCGTCGAAGCCGATATACTTAGCAATCTCGTAGAGCTTCTTAGCATAGATATATACGCCGTTCTCCTTGGTAAGCATCTGGCGCACCCAAGCCTGGTTGCCACCAAAAGCGTACGGCGGGAAGAACACCTGACCCAGCACCTTCACACCGCTCTGGTGAGCAGCGTCGATAGAACCTGCTGGCGGCGGGATGATGATACCCTCAGAAGCCGAACCTGCCCAATAAACGAGCTTGTCCATATACTGCCAGTAGGTAGGCTGATAGCCGAGGAAGTTGTACGCGCCCTGCGACGGACACATAGAACATGTCGGGAAAAGGATTGGAGCGTTGCTGATTTGACCCTCATAATACTGGTTCTTGTTCGCCTTCATCAGCGTAGGCTCCTTGAAGCGCTCAGCCAATGGCACGCGTGAACGGTTGAACTTAGCGTCCTTGTCGGTCTCCGGCGACCAGTTCTTGATGTCGTCCGGATGCCAGCATCCGCCGTACGGCTGCTGTGCGTAGCTGCTCTGTACGAAGAGTGCCGCCACAGCCGCGAGAATTAAACGATTGAGTTTCATTTTTGTTTGTTTTAGTTATTATTTGATTGAATATTAATAGACTTGAGAGTTTACGCTGCAAAGGTAGTGCAAATCGAAGATATTACAAAATAAGTTCACTTATTTTTATTGTTGAGATGCAGCCTAACTTATAAAAAGGTAGTGCAAAAATCCGATTAAGCGAAACAAATGGAAATTTATTTACACTTGTGAGCGTGAGGATTTTATATAAATCGAAGACAATACAAGAATTGCAAAGATAAGATATGTAAAAAGTTATATCTTGTTAAAGGTAGAATTGAGCAATATTGTTTCTCGCTAAAAATCTATAAATTTGCATTATAAGCAATATATTGACTGTATGGAAGGTTACTGAGTGTCAATGTAAGCTAAATAATTAACTTTGACTAAATCTATATTTATGGGAAATTCTAACTTCAATGAGAATACCAGGGTACAAGTGCCTGCAGCTCTCCATCTATGTAAGTTGGGCTATACCTACTTGGACAATATCACTGCATATGATACCAAGACTAATATATTGATAGACGTTTTTCTGAATGCAGTCAAACGTCTGAATCCGTCTTTGTCAAGCCAGGAAGTCTCTTTGTTGTTTTCAAAGATTGTAAACGTTGCAAACAATGATGATTTAGGACGCGAGTTTTACCAAATGCTTTCTTCCAATAGCGGAATAAAACTTATTGACTTTGACAATCCTGAAAACAACGATTGGCACGTCACCACCGAGTTTACTTGTGAAAACGAAGACACGGAGGACAATTTCCGTCCTGATATCACCTGCTTCATCAATGGAATGCCATTGGCTTTCATTGAGGTAAAGAAACCCAATAATCACGAGGGTATCTTGGCTGAGCGAGAACGCATCAATACACGAATGAGCAAAACATGTTTTCGCCGCTTCTTCAACGTCACGCAGTTGATGATATTCTCCAACAATCAGGAATACGACAACGAGAGCCGTGTACCTATTCAAGGTGCATTCTATTGTAGCTCCGCCAAGGGCAAGGCTTTCTTCAATGTGTTCCGTGAGGAGAACAAAACATTTGTTACCAATTATCCCTATCATGAAATAACGGATGACGACGAATATAAGGTATTGAAACACCGCAACTGTGTAGTCATCAAGAACCTTAAGGAGTATCAGACCAACAAGGATGTCAACACCCCTACCAACCGTATCATAACCTCCATGCTGAGCAAGGAGCGTTTTCTGTTCCTGCTTCGTTATGGCATAGCATACGTTGAGCGCAAGGTGGAATTGGAGGACGGCACACAGGGCACTACGCTGCAAAAGCATATTATGCGCTATCAGCAGATGTTCGCCTCCTATGCCATCCGTCGCACCCTAAACAATGGGATAAAGAGCGGTATCATCTGGCATACACAGGGCAGCAGAAAAACAGCTCTTGCCTATTACAGCGTGCGTAGTCTGACGGATTTCTTTGCACGGAAAAGCATTGTGGCAAAGTTCTATTTCATAGTCGACCGTATCGACCTTATGGAACAGGCTACCGACGAATTTGCCGCCCGTGGTCTTATCGTGCATAACGCCAAGAGCCGTGAAGAACTGATGAAGGACATTGCAAGCCGGTCTATCACACAGAACAATGAAGGCAAGTTGGAGATCATGGTGGTCAACATCCAGAAGTTCAAAGAAGACAAGGCGAAGGTGCAAGTTGACGACAGCTACAGCACCAACCTCCAACGTGTATTCTTTATCGACGAGGCGCACCGTGGATATAACCCCAAGGGAAGTTTCTTGGCGAATTTGCTCGAAGCTGACAAAAACGCTGTGAAGATAGCCCTCACTGGCACGCCGCTTCTCAAGGAGGAGCGTGAGTCTTGGCGAGTGTTTGGCGACTATATCCATACCTACTATTACGACAAGTCCATCGCTGACGGCTATACTTGCAAACTTATGCGTGAGCCTGTCGAGACTATCTACAAGGAAAAAATTGAGGACATCCTCGACAAATTGGCTGGAAGCGTAAAAGTGAAGAAGTCGGACATCGACCGCAATAAGATCATTGAGGATGAAAGCTATCTTAATGCGTTGCTCGACTATGTCATATCCGACTTCCGCCGTTTCCGCAGGGAGCAGAACGACAACTCTGTCGGAGCCATGATTGTCTGCAAGACAAACCCTCAGGCCAGAGAGATGTTCCGCTTGTGGCAGAAGCGTTTCCATAATGCAGAGAAAATATGGCAGCATAAAGAGGAACAGCTCGGAATGGCAGCAGAGCCAATGACTTTGCCTTCTGGCTACAGACCTTTGACCGCTTCGCTTATATTGCATGACGAAGGCGATAAGTTGGAACGTAAAGAGTACATCGAGGGGTTCAAGAAACTTCAGGAAGTGGACGTGCTCATTGTCAACAAGATGCTTCTCACCGGTTTTGATGCTCCTCGTCTGAAGAAACTGTACCTCGGACGCTCGCTCGACGGCCATGATCTGCTGCAGGCCTTGACGCGTGTCAACCGACCTTACCATGATTTCAAGTATGGTTATGTAGTTGATTTCGTGAACATCAAGGAAAATTTTGATGCTACCAACGACCGCTACCTGCGTGAATTGAACCGCACTTCTGACGGCACAGGCTCGGGGCAAAGTAATATCGCCAACGATGTGATGGTGACGAAGGAAGAGGTGGAAGCCAAAATCAGGCAGGTAAAAAGTGTGCTCTTCAACTTCACCACTGATAATATGGAGGAGTTCCGTAAGCAGATTGACGAGGTTGACAACAAGGACAGCCTTTATGAATTGCGCAACACGCTTTCAGAAGCAAAGGCTATTGTCAACCAAGTTCGTTCTTTCGGCGACGAGGAAACAAAGCAGAAACTTGCATCGCTGCCTATCGGCACCATTCCTATGCTTATCACGGAGGTTACGCATCGCATCGAGCGCATCAATCTTCTTGAAAACACGGAGCATAAGGCCGACGTGTCAGGCATCATCAACGTTGCACTTTCCGAACTCGAATTTGAGTTCAAGAAAGGGATGCCAGAGGAAATGCGCATCATTGTCAACGACATCCGTGAGCGTTGCGAGCGTGTGCAGGCTGAGTTTGAGGCTAACTTCGATACAAAGGAGGACAAGTATGTTATCCTTGCCGATGAGTTCCGTGAGTATTTCCGCAAGAAGGGATTTGTGCCCAAAGACACCGCTGACGCGAAAGAGAGCATACAGTACATGGACGAGGTGATGAAGAAAATACGCGAAATCAATCGTCGCAACCGCCTTCTGAAAAGCAAGTACAAGGGCGACGAGCGGTTTGTGCGAATCCACAAGCGTATTGAGGAGCAGAACGAAAAGCGCGAAAAACCGATCATATCAAAACATGAATATGAGATTGCGGAGAACCTGGCAAATATGAAGCAGGACATCGACCGGATGATATTCCTCGACATCAACAAGCTCGACAACGAACCGGCATTTCAGCAGGATGTGCTTGCCATCATCGGCAAGGAACTGCTGAAGATGCACATAAGGGCAGACATAAAAGACCGCAAGTTTATCAACAATCTCATCACAACAGAATATTTACAACAACGTAACTACGCATATTAAAAACAATAATGAGCAACATCAATATATCTGAGGCTACCATCGCCCTTATCGACTCTCTGAAGAGCACTACCGGGGCTTACGGATTGGCAGGCACTGGCAGCGAATATAAAATTGTAACGGAGATGTTCCTTTACAAGTTTTTTAACGATAAGTTCGGCTATGAGGCAAAGCGCGATGAAGTTTATGGCGAGCGCTTACGAAACGCAGAGAAGTGGGATGCCGAGTATGACAAATTCACTGAGGATGAAGTGGAAGACCTGTTCAGCTATCTTCCGCACTCCGTGCCTCGCATGAAACCGGAGCATACGCTATCTCACCTTTATAACTCTGCCACCAAGGGCGACTTTTCTACACTGCTCGATGCTACTCTCATTGACATTGCCTCGCTCAATGCCGATACTTTCTCTGTCACCACGTCAGGAAAGAGCAAAGTGAATATTTTCTTCCCGCTGACTACATATGTCACCGACACACAGAAGCGTGATGAGTTTGCCAAGGCTCTTATGAACAATGTGGCTTCTTTCAACTTTGAGGATGTGTTTGGCGAGAAATACGATTTCTTCTCACACATCTTCGAGTATCTGTTGAAGGGGTTCAACAACGCCAGTGGCGGAAAATATGCCGAATATTACACACCTCATGCCATAGCGCAGGTTATGGCGCGGTTGCTTGTGGGCGACAAGTCGGACTTCCGTGGCATCACTTGTTATGACCCGTCGGCAGGTACTGGCACGCTGCTCATGGCACTGGCTCACCAGATAGGTGAGGATAGATGCTCCATCTACTCGCAGGACATTTCAGAGAAATCATCCGAGATGCTGCGTCTGAATCTTATCCTCAACAACCTTTCGGCTTCTCTGCCTAATGTGGTGCAAGGCAACACGCTTACCGAACCATCGCATAAAGAGAATAATGGTGTGCTGAAGAAATTCGATTTCATTGTAAGCAATCCACCGTTCAAACTCGATTTTCCAGAGTATCGTGACACGCTCGCTGCCGACACAATCCGTTTTTGGGCTGGTGTTCCTAACTCTGTGAAAAAGGTAGATCCGAACAAACCAAAAATGGCTATCTACACTTGCTTCATTCAGCATCTGCTCAACTCGCTGAAGCCAACGGGAAAGGGCGCAATCGTCATACCTACAGGATTTATCACATCTAAGAGTGGCGTAGAGAAGCGCATCTTGCAACGCATCGTAGATGAAAAATGGGTGTATGGATGTGTGTCTATGCCGTCAAACGTGTTTGCTACTACAGGTACCAATGTCTCCGTGCTGTTCTTTGACAAATCGGCACAGAGCGACAAGGTGATTCTCATCGATGCAAGCAAGCTGGGTGAGGAATATAAGGAAGGTAACAATCAGAAACGCCGTCTTCGCGATTTCGAAATCGACAAGATCGTGAACACATTCCAGAACAAGGAGGCTGTTGATGACTTCTCGGTAGCTGTGACATACGATGAAATCAAAGAGAAAGGTTACAGCCTTTCTGCAGGTCAGTATTTCGACATTAAGATTGACTATGTGGACATCACCGAGGAGGAGTTCAACAAGCGCATGAATAATTATAGGTCTACGCTGAAAGCACAGTTTGAGGAGAGTCACCGCCTCGAAGAAGAGATATTGAAGCAGTTGGATAGTATCAGTTTCAACGAAAACGTAGGGAAGGAACACGACGATGAGTAACGAGATTCAATATCTTCTGTATAGCATGCCGGATGCGGACGGCAAAGTGCAAGTCGTCATAAAGGATGAAACGCTTTGGTGTACCCAAAAGGCTATGGCACAACTGTTTGGCGTGGGCGTGCCGGCTATCAGCAAGCACCTGAAGAACATTTTTGATGAGGGAGAACTTGCTGCGGATTCAGTTATTTCCAAAATGGAAACAACTGCCGCTGACGGTAAAAATTACACAACAACATACTATTCTCTTGATGCAATCATCGCCGTAGGCTATCGCGTGTCTTCTCTGAAAGCCACTCGTTTCCGCCAATGGGCAACGAAGATTCTCAATGAGTATATAAAGAAGGGCTTCGCTATGGACGATGAGCGGTTGAAACAAGGAACGGCGGTGTTTGGCAAAGACTACTTCCGTGAATTGCTTGAACGTGTGCGTTCTATCCGCGCAAGTGAACGTCGCATTTGGCAACAGATTACGGACATATACGCAGAGTGTAGTACCGACTATGACAAGAACTCTCCGACAACAAAAGATTTCTATGCGATGATACAAAACCGCTTCCACTTTGCCATCACTGGGCAGACCGCAGCGGAGATTATCTATTCAAAGGCAGACCATACGAAAGACCACATGGGATTGACCACTTGGAAAAATGCCCCAGATGGACGTGTTCTGAAATCAGATGTCAGCATAGCCAAGAACTATCTGCAAGAAAAGGAAATCCGACAACTGGAGCGTGCCGTAACTGGCTTCTTCGACTATATCGAAGACCTCATTGAGCGTGAAAACACGTTCAATATGGCACAGTTCTCGGCAAGTGTCAATGAATTCCTAACTTTCAGACGTTATCAGATATTGCCCGATAAAGGCAAAATATCTGCAGCGCAAGCCAAAAAGAAAGCGGAAGAAGAATATGATATTTTCAATAAGACACAACGCATTGACTCTGACTTCGATAAGGAAGTGAGAGGACTGCTGGGTAAGGAATAAAGAAAAAATATCGACTTGAGAAGTATGAAAATAAAAGATATTGTAACTCTTGTGTCAAAATCAAAAACTCCTCAAACAGGTGTAATATACAACCTGTATAGTCTTCCCTCATTTGATGAGGGTAAGACTTTTGAGGTCTTGGACGGAGTTGACATACAAAGTAATAAGTATGAAGTTCCTGACAAGTGTATTTTGTTCAACAAACTAAATGTCCGTTTCAAAAGAGTTTGGCGAATAGACAATCAAGATGAAAACAAAATAGCATCGACAGAATTCTTGCCACTCGTTATAAATGAGGATATTGTTGATTTTCAATATTGCTATTATCTGTTGGTTTCAGATAAAATCACCAACTATCTGTGTGGTCAAAATACCAACACCTCGGGAAGCCATAAACGCATTGACCCAGACAATTTCTTGGATATAGAGGTAAAACTGCCGAAAATGTCAATCCAAAAACAGATTGGAATGACACTTTCAGCATTAGACCGCAAGATTGAACTCAATAAGCAGATAAATGATAATTTACTGATGCTTGACCGTTCATCAATAATGGCAAAAGTTCGTCACGCTGCTTCGTGAGAGCATTTATTTCTTCTATATTGTTATCAATTTGCTCGTATATAACCTTTATTCGTTCAAAGAATAAGTCTAATAATGCTGTAGGAACATCTAACCACTTGTTTGCCAAGAAAGTGTCTGTCATAAAATTCTTTATGCCCGAAGTTTTACCCTCATAATTGAACATATTGTTATTGTCATAGAACATGCGCCACATAAAGAAGAAATATGCAGATGCTTTGTAGTTCTTCATTGTAAAAGCATGGCAAAAGTTAGAGCAAGTCAGATTTCCACCATTGCGTTTCAATACTCCAGGCGTAACAAACGCACTTCTACCAGTAGCCTGGGTGGGACTACCACCAGATACTTCTATAACAATATCCCATACAGATAACAGCTTTGAAGTGTTACTATCTTTTATGTAGCGAGTTGGCAAATCATTAAGTTTTACAATATCTGCTCCACGAATACACCCAACTTTCATGTTTCTTTTTTCTGCAGGTTTGTCAAATCCCCAATCGCCAGTGTTATTACTGCCGATGTAATCATTCAAAAGGCATGTATTCCAAGAGTAAGGTATGTTCATGTGAAGTTCTTCATTCCAAACCATAGCCCCACCATTTGATTTATACGGCTTGCCCTCCTCATTTGGGAAATCAAGCTGTACAAACCAATAGTCGTAGAGCTGCTTTGCCATCGCCTCTAAATTATCATTTATCTGTCTTTTACACCAAACGTTAGTGTAAATCGAAGACAATACAAGAATTGCAAAGATAAGAATTGCAATTCTAAGTTCACTTATTTTTATTGTTGAGATGCAGCCAAACTTATCAAAAGTTAGCCTTAACACCACAAATTCCCACCGTGCACCGTCCGCCGTCCGA
>ENA-OOXT01002056-OOXT01002056.1-human-gut-metagenome-genome-assembly--contig:-NODE-2056-length-11774-cov-9.104872_pt1 | contig 11774 bp, 7 predicted proteins | sample MGYA00241590_ERZ501349 | MGnify/ENA primary metagenome ERZ501349 (study PRJEB25962, sample SAMEA2042838) | human gut metagenome | biome: human gut; feature: human-associated habitat; material: faeces...
GCAGATGCCCCGCGCCTTGTCGTATGGAAGTTACAGCCCCAGCAGCTGCTTTTTCTTTGCGTCAAATTCTTCCTGGGTGAGAATGCCTGCGTCCAGCAGCTCCTTGAGCTTCAGCAGGTCGTCCGCAGCCTCGCTTACGCTGGTCGGTGCGGCGGGCGCAGGCGCAGGAGCGGCAGCGGGGGCAGCAGGAGCAACACGGCCGGTGACAATGTCGTTCAGCTTATCCTGCATCAGAATCGGCGGGATGATGGGAACAAAGATGGCCAGAATCAGGCAGAGGGTGGAAAGATCGGAAGGGATATTCTTCGCCGCCGCCATCTTGTCAAGACGCTGGGCAGTCTTGTACATCCAATAAATCACGTAGAAGGGGACGAACAGGCACAGCAGCAGCTTGTTGGTGGGGTTGCGGTTTTCTTCGCCCTCTACATTGTTGGTGTAGCCGGTGACGCGGTAAATCCAGATATACAGCCAGATGCCGCAGGTGAACAGCAGCAGCAGAATGTGCTTGACCAGACCGCAGTAAACTTCGGGAGCGGGAGCGGCCGTAGTGCTTCCGGTTTCGGCGGATGCGCTCACCGTCTGCTGAGGGAGTCCTTCGGGGTAAGCGACCCACATGGCTGCCAGGAACATACCGGCGCATGTAGCAAGCAATCTCAGAAAGGCTACAAACCAAACGCCGCCAATCGACAGCACTGTGGCAAGCGCAACGACCGCAGGGGGAATGAACCAGAACTTCTTCACCTGCTCCCGGAGCTGGGGCAGATAGTCGGTCACAAAGACCACGGCCAAGAACGCCATGCCCCAGTTACCCAGCAGCAGGAGAACATTTCTGAAATTCAGGAAGAACAGGCAGGCGATACCGGCAAGAGCGAAGCCCACGGGCAGGAAGATGTCTCTGCGCTTCGTCAGGAGGGCAAAGGCTAGAACTGCACAGCTTGCTACCCAGATCAGCATCTGAACATAGTCACTGAACGACATAAAGCGGAGGATACGCAGCCACTGGAATAGCTCCATAACGCCCCCAAAGGCAAAGAGCGTCCCCGCCACGGTGCTGTAGCAGGAACTGTTTTTTGTTTCTTGCATAGTGATACCTCTCTTCTTTTTTTAAGGACACTGCGTTTAGTATACACCATCCGATTGTGAAAAGCAACCCATAAAAGGCTGTTGTGCGGCTTCCTACTTGTCAGAATTCACATTCTCGTGTATAATGGGAAAAACGATTTCCGCAGCACTGGAGGAAACAATATGACGTTGGAGCAATTTTTTGCCGAGAATCGGGAGGTTGCCGTTGCCTTTTCCGGCGGTGTGGATTCTGCGTACCTGCTGTACGCGGCGACGCGGTATGCCGCGCGGGCGAAAGCCTATTACGTGAGCACCGCATTCCAGCCGGAATTTGAACTGGAAGACGCCCGGCGGCTGGCGGCCGACGTGGGCGCGGATATGCAGGTGCTGCATGTGGACGTTCTTATGAGCGGCGCGGTTGTGGCGAACCCGCCCGACCGCTGCTACCACTGCAAAAACACCCTGTTCCGGCAAATCCTCCGGGCGGCGGAAAGCGACGGTTTTTCGCTGCTGCTGGACGGCACCAACGCCTCCGACGACGCCGGCGACCGGCCGGGAATGCGGGCGCTGCGGGAGCTGTCCGTTCGCTCTCCCCTCCGGGAGTGCGGCCTGACCAAGGCGGAGATTCGCCGTCTTTCCAAGGAAGCCGGGCTGTTCACCTGGGACAAGCCCGCCTACGCCTGCCTCGCCACCCGGATACGCACCGGGGAGGAAATCACGCTTCAAAAGCTGAAGCAGACGGAAAAAGCGGAAGGATTTCTCTTCGGACTTGGGTTCCGGGATTTCCGCGTCCGCATGGTGGGCAATACCGCGAAACTGGAGCTGCGGGAGGCCGATCTGCCCCTGCTTCTGGAAAACCGGGAGAAAATCATAACCGAACTCCGCAAAGATTATGACAGCGTTCTGCTGAATCTGGAGGTGCGCAAATGAACTCTGAAATCCGAAAGCTTCTGGAATCCGTCCAGGCCGGGAAAACCAGCGTGGACGACGCCATGCTGGAACTGAAAAAGGCCCCCTTCGAGGACATCGGCTACGCGAAGGTCGATCTGCATCGGAAGGTGCGGCAGGGCGCGGCAGAGGTGATCTACGGTGCGGGGAAGACCCCGGAGCAGATCGGCGGCATCATCGACGCCATGCGCGCCAACGGCCAGACCCGCGTCCTCATCACCAGAATGTCCCCCGAAGCGGCGGCACATGTTGGCAGCACCCGGGGACTGGACTATCATAAGGACGCCCGGGTGGGCATTGTGGGTGGACTTCCCCAGCCCGACGGCATCGGAAAAGTCGTCATCGCCACCGGCGGCACCAGCGACATCCCCGTGGCCGAGGAGGCGGCGCTGACGGCACAGGTGCTGGGCAGCGAGGTGGTGCGGCTGTACGACGTGGGCGTGTCCGGCGTCCACCGGCTGCTCGCCCATATGGATTCTATTATGGAAGCCAGCGTGGTCATCGCCATCGCGGGCATGGAAGGGGCGCTTGCCAGCGTGGTGGGCGGTCTCGCGGAATGCCCGGTGATCGCCGTTCCCACCAGTGTGGGCTACGGCGCGTCCTTCGGCGGCGTGGCGGCGCTGCTGAGTATGCTCAATTCCTGCGCCAGCGGCGTGTCGGTGGTGAACATCGACAACGGCTTCGGCGCGGGGTATCTGGCGAACATGATTAATCACATGGAGGTCAAGGGATGAAAACGCTGTACATCGAATGCGCCATGGGCGCTGCCGGGGATATGCTCGCCGCGGCGCTGCTGGAGCTGCTTCCCGACCGGGCGGCGTTTCTTGAGAAAATGAACGGTCTCGGCATCCCCGGTGTCACCGTCAGCGCGGAAAAAGGCGTGAAATGCGGTGTGTCTGGAACCCATTTTTCCGTCCGGGTGGCGGGAGTCGAGGAAGACGAGAACCTCCATAGTCATCATCACGACCATGTTCACGGCAGCATGGAGGGCATTGAGGAAATCGTGAACAGACTGCCCATCCCCTCCATGGTCAAGCTGGACGTTCTGGCCGTGTACAATCTCATCGCCGAGGCGGAAAGCCGCGTCCATGGCGTTCCGGTTCAGCAGATCCACTTCCACGAGGTCGGCACCATGGACGCCGTTGCGGACATCACCGCCGTATGCCTGCTGATGCGGGAAATTCGCCCCGATCAGGTGACCGTGTCCCCCGTCTCCGTGGGAAGCGGCACCGTCCGGTGCGCCCATGGGATTCTCCCCGTTCCCGCGCCGGCTACCGCACTGCTCCTTGAGGGAATGCCCATTCAGGCCGGGAATGTTCAGGGTGAGCTGTGTACCCCCACCGGCGCGGCGCTGCTGAAATACTTTGCCGATGATTTTGGCAGTCTGCCCGTCATGCGGGTGCAGAAAACCGGCTACGGCATGGGCAAAAAGGACTTCCCGCAAGCGAACTGCCTGCGGGTCATGCTGGGGGAGACCTCTGACCAGACCGACGCCATTGCGGAGCTTAAGTGCAACATCGACGACATGACCGGTGAGGAGATCGGGTTCGCCATGGAGCAGCTGCTGAACGGCGGCGCGCTGGACGTGTTCACCACCCCCATCGGCATGAAAAAGAACCGCCCCGGCGTCCTCTTAAGCGTTCTGTGCCGGGCGGGCGACCGGGAGAAAATGGCGCGGCTGATCTTCCGCCACACCACCACTCTGGGCATCCGGGAAAGCCTTCAAAACCGCTACACGCTGGAGCGGCGCACGCAGACCGTTTCCACCCCCTACGGCGCGGTTCGGCAGAAGATATCCTCCGGCTACGGCGTCCAGCGGCAGAAGGCCGAGTATGAGGACATCGCGACCATCGCCCGGGAGCAGGGGCTGAGCATCGCTCAGGTTCGGGAGATGCTGAAATAACACAGAACCCACGGGATGAGCTGCACCCCTTGCCTCTCTCTATGGGAAAGGTGGCTGGGCGAAGCGAAGCCGGAGAGGGAAAACCGGGGTGCAGCGCCCTCTCAGTCACCTTCGGTGACAGCTCTCCCAGAGGGAGAGCCAAGGGGGGTGTTCCCCGTTACATAGCGCATGTTGACATGAGAAGTGGAGCGTATCGATACCGATACGCTCCACTCACTGTATTGCGAACACCCAATCAATGACCCGTGGGTTTTCACTTCCTTCTCCGCCGCAGGCGGACCGGTATCCACCGGTCGATCTGCATCTGACGGAGCTTTTCGTCCATCCGGTCGGCCGTGTCCAGCAGGATGCCTGCCCATTCCTCCGCCGTCTGGACGTTCCGGGCGCGGGTAACCAGATACGGGCACCGCTCCAGCTTCCGGTGGCCGAAGGCTCTGGCAAAGGGATTGATGACCCCCAGCGCCAGCGTAAAGGGCGCGAGATTGAAGAAATAATCCGGGTCGTTGGCCATCAGGCGGCTGACATCCTCCGTGGGAAGTTTCTTTGCGTAGCGCCGGAATCCCAGCACCTGCGCCGCCGCGTAGCTGCCCAGATCGCTGCGTTTTCCGCCGTAAGCGGCGAAATAACCCAGCAGGAATTCGCCGATCGCGCTGAGCAGCGGTATCCAAACCTGCCCGCACAGCAGCCCCAGCACTACCCATAGGGCAATACACACTGCCCCGATCAGCATGGGCAGCTTGCCCCGCAGATGGGTGCGGTAGGCCATATCCTGAATCAGCCACCCGGATACCGCGCCAAAGGCCCCCAGAATGATGGAAAGCAGGATCTGGATCGCCCGGACGGAGGTCATATTCATGGCAACGCACACGCCGCAGAAAATCTGGGCACCGCAGCAAAGTCCCCGAAAAATCTTCATGTTTCCGCTGACGCCCTTGTACATATTCCGCTCATTGGGAACGATGGCCGACACCTTGCGGCTGAGCTTGGCGTAGGGATAGCCGGTGGCGTCCACCGTCTGGCGGCTGCCGAAGAGAAGTGCAAAAATCTTGTTTTCAAAGAGGCTGCGCTCGTTGCCCATGTCCATGCGCTTGTGCAGCAGCACCTTCCCGCCGCTGTCCGTCTGGATGAGCAGGTAGCCCAGCTGCGCCCACGTAAACACCATCATGGTCAGATCGCCGCCGGATAATGTCAGGCGGCACCCCAGCTCGCCCGCGGTAATGCCCTCAGGCGGGGTCGTGCTGCGGATGTGGGCGATGGGCTTCGTGCGCAGGAAAATCAGCCAGTACACCAGCGCGAGACCCACGCAGATCAGCATGTATTTGATCTCCGGGTTGCCCTCCCGGATGTAGGTGCTGACAGTGGGGAACATTTTCTGATCCACCAGCATGGTCATGGTGATGCCTTCGTGGTCGTTCAGAATGGTCTTGCTGGCGCCGATGATCTGGTTGCTGCTCACCGTGACGGTCAGGTCGGAGGCAATGCTCTCCTGACGGTAGATGCTGGTGAACTTCGGCGCGTTGGGCATATTTCCCGGGGGCATGGTGATGACAAAGCTCAGCTGCTCCACCGGGAACTCAAAGCCGCTGAGCAGCTCGACGCTCAGCTGTAACTTCCGCTCCTTGTCAACGGTCACAACGCCCACGGACTTGGGGAGTGTAAAGCTGAAATTCAGGGGAATCTCCCCGGTAATGCCGCTGACCACCCGGCTGATATCCACCATGGTCGCGGAGGATGTCTTGCTGGTGGAGACGGAAGCGCCGTTCAGGGTAATGCCCGTGGCGTTGGCGGGCAGGGGGAAACTCATGGAAGTAGTGACATACTCCATGCGCAAAGTGACGGTCATATTCACCTGACAGTCGCCCTCGGCGCTGACGGTGCAGTAGGTATCCACCCGGGAGGCTGCGCTCTCGGCGGACGCGGGCAGCACAAAAAAGCCCATCAGCAATATGCACAGAAAAAGCCCGATCCCGATACGCTTCAAGCAAACTCCCCCTTTTATCAGTTTCGTCAGAACATTTTACCATGCGGCGAGGGAAAAAGCAAGGGAATTTGCCCATATCTTAAGAAATCCGCTCCCTTGCCTCTCCCCTTGGAAGAGGTGGCTGAGCGCAGCGAGGACGGAGAGGGTATACTAGGGAACCTCTGAATAAATCGTCTGCGGCCGTGAGCGAATCTTTTCCGTCCACTCTTCGGTATCGAAAGCGGAAAATACACAAAGTATTCCGCCGTTTTCGATACCTCGATTGGCCGAAAAATCTCTCGCTCACAGCTCTTGCCGATTTAATCAGAGCTTCCCTAGGTTGCAAATGCCCTCTCAGTCACCTTCGGTGACAGCTCCCCCAAAGGGGGAGCCAAGGGGGTGCCCCGGTTGGTACGAGAAATGGAGCGTATCTGTACTGATGCGCTCCATTCGCTGTTTTACGGTCACCCAGCAAAAGCCGGGGGGTGAAAGTTTTTATGCGCTTACAGATCCAGCAGCTTCAGATCCTCTTCCCGGATGCTGCGCAGTTCCTTTTTGTTCAGCATGTCGTAGATGCAGGGAACCACGAACAGCGTCATCAGCGTCGCGTATACAAGGCCGCCGATGCACACGATGGCGACGGGCTTCATCAGCGACGTGCCTGCGGTCTTGTGTACCGCCATGTCCACCAGACCCAGCACCGTGGTGATGGTGGTCATCAGAATGGGACGCATTCTGGTGACGCCCGCTTCCTCAATGGCCGCGCGGCGCTCCATGCCGTCCTGCCGGAGCTGGTTGATGTAGTCCACCAGCACGATGCCGTTGTTGACAATGATACCGGTGAGCATCACGAAGCCGATGAGGGAAATGACGCTGATCTCCATGCCGCACAGCAGCAGCGCCATGAATCCGCCGGTGAAGGCCAGCGGGATGGTGAACATGACGATGAAGGGAGATTTCAGGCTCTGGAACTGGGCGACCATCACGAGGTACACAAGCAGGATGCCCAGAACCAGCATCAACAGCAGCTGCTGCACGGCCTCCATAATCGTCTCATTTTCGCCGGTAAACATATAGCTGACGCCGTCACCCAAGTCCAAAGCACCCACAACGTCCTGCGCCTTGGCGGTGATCAGGGTGACGTTGTAGCCTTCTTCCAGCGTCGCGGTGACGGAGAGGTAGCGCCTCTGGTTGAGGCGGTGGATGGAGCCAAGGCTGGACGTCTCCCGCACTTCGGCAAAGTCGCTCAGAGGAACCTCCTCCACCGTACCGTCCTGTTTGGTGACTTCAAAGACGTAACCCCGCAGGGAATCCACGTCCAGCACCGATCCTTCGGGCTTTTCGATAATTACGTCCGTGGAAACGCCGTCCAGCTCCAGCGTGGCGGCGGTTGCGTTGTCCGTCAGGGCGGAGGCCAGCTCCATATAGATCTGCGCCACGGTCAGGCCGTGCTTCATGGCGGCGTTGCGGTCGATGGCCACGTGCAGGGCAGGGGAAGTGTCCTCCAATCCGTCGGAAACCTCCGCCACACCGGGGATGTCTGCCAGCGCCTTGCCAACCTGTGCGGCGGCGGACTGGAGGGTGTCCATGTCGTCGCAGTAGACGTTTACAGAAACGCCGCTGCCGGTGAGCATACTCATGTCCATCATGGCGGAGGAGGTGGTCACCTCGCAGGGCAAATCCGCGCAGGCTTCCTCGATCTGTTTGCCCACCGCCGCGCCGCTGGCCGTGTCGTCGGCGAGAGTGATATAAACCGTTACGTCGTGGGATTCTCCGCTTCCCATGCTCAGCATGGAGGTGCTGCTGCCCATCATCGCGCCCACGGTCTCGATGCCGTCAATTTCCGATATTCTGTCCAGCACCTGATCGGCGAGGGCAACGGCCTCCGCCATATCCGCGTCCTCGGGCATGGTGAGGGTAACGTTCACGCTGGGCATATCCATGTCCGGCATGAAGATGAAGCCCTTGGCAAGACTCCCCAGCGCCGTGACCACCAGCAGCGCTGCCGAAACAATCAGAACCACGGCCTTATGCCCCAGCGACCACTTAACCGCCTTGCGGTAGGCGGGAAGCAGATGCTTTTCCAGAAGCCCCGGCTTGATCTCGTGCTCCCTGCGCAGCATCCCCGACGCCATGGCGGGCACCAGTGTCAGGGAAACGATCAGGCTTGCCAGCAGGGAATAGGTCATGGTGAGCGCCAGATCGGTAAACAGCTGCTTGGTGATACCCGTGACGAACACGATGGGCAGGAACACGCAGACGGTGGTCAGCGTAGAGGCCGTCACCGCCCCCGCCACCTGTCTTGCGCCGGAGACGGCGGCCTGAATGACGTTAGCCCCCTTGGCCCGCAGGCGGTAAATATTCTCGATGACCACCACGGAGTTATCCACCAGCATACCCACCGCCACGGCAAGGCCGGACAGAGAGATCATATTGATGGTCACGCCGGTGAAGTACATCAGCACGATGGCAAAAATCACGCTGATGGGGATGGAGCAAAGGGTGATAAAGGTTGGGCGCAGATCCCGCAGGAACAGGAACAGGATCAGGATCGCGAACACCGCACCCAGCAGGAGGCTATTCAGAATGGTATCAACGATCAGATAGATATAGTCGCCCTGACTCATCAGGGACACGAAGCTTAAGCCCGGGTATTCCTTTTCCAACGCCCGGAAACGCTCTTCAATGTTGTCGGTGGTCTCGGCGGTGGCGTAGGTGCTCTGCTTTTCAAAGCTCAGCACGATGCCGTCCTTGCCGTTGAGCTTGGCGTAGGTCGTGTCCCGGTTGTCGGTGAGCATGACCACCGCCACATCCTTCAGCCGCACGGGGTCGATGCCGTCAATGTCCGGGTCAAACAGCAGAAGGTTTTCCAGCGTCTCCTGATCCGTGATCTCGTCGCCCACGGAGACCATGTATTTGACCCCGTCCTGCTCCGCGTATCCCGCCGGCATGGCAAAATTCTGGGCGGCGAGGATCTTCGATACCATTTCCATGGTGACGATGTTGTTCAGGTCAGCCTTGTCCAGCGCGTCCTCCCGGCTGCTTTCCACGGTGTCCAGACCGCTTTCGATCTGGCTTAAGCCCTGGGAAATGGCGGCGCTGCTCACCGCCAGCTTGGCCGCGCCGGTGCTGAGCTGGAGCATACCGGCGGTTTTCTGCTCATTCAGCAGCTGCTGGGCTTCCTCGATGGAGAGCATACCGTTATCCAGCTCTTCCAACGCGCTTTCCAGCTGGGCAATGCCCTCGTCCAGCGCGTCCAGCTGCGCCTTCGTCTCCCTCACGGAGGCGGCCAGACCCGCCCGGTCGGTTCCCTGAGCTGCCAGCAGCGCGTCGATTCCGTCCACCGCGGCATCCGCTGCGGCGGCGGCTTCTGCGGCGGCGGTGAGACGTTCGGGCAGGGTCTCCGCCGTCACACCGGCAGCTGCCATGTCCGCCTCCAGAGTGCTTTTTTCTACAGTGATCTCCGCCTCTGTCTGGGCGATGGTCAGCAGATTGTCATTGTAAGCGGCTTCTTTTTCCGCAAGCGCCGCGCTCAAAGCGGGCAGATTTTCGTCGGCGGGGTCCATGCCCGCGATCTGCTCCCGGAGTGCCTGAATCTCGGCGTCCAGAGTTTCATTGTCCTGTTTCAGCTGGGCGAGGCTGCTTTCCTTATTCGCAAGGGCGCTCTGCCGGTCGGACAGAGATTGGAGGGTATTCAAATAACCATGGGCTTCCTGCTGGGCAGAAAGGACGTTGTTCACCTGATCGTTCAGCTCTTTCAGGGCGTTGTAGGCGAGCACCAGCTGCTGCCGCCCGGTCTGCGCCTGTTCCAGCTGCTCTTGGAGCTGCTCCCGCATGGCCGTCAGCTCCGTCTTTTTCTCATTCAGCTGCTTTTCACCCTCGATCAGGGCGTTGACCCCGGCGTTGAGCTGGGACTGTGCGCCGTCTACTTTTTTCTGGGCGTCTTCCAGTTCTTCCTTTTTCTCGTTCAGCTCGGCGGCGGCATCGTCCAGTTCACCGTTGATTGCAGCGGCGATCCGGTCGTTCAGCTTGTCGATCAGCTTCTGATCCAGCACCACGTGCAGCTCCTGCTCAATTTCGCCGCTGGTGGTGATCCGGGCGACGCCGGGAACGCCCTCCAGTTTGTTCATCAGCGTTTCATCCAGGAATTCCGTCAGCTCCACGGTGTCCATGCCCTCCATGGATACCGCCGCTACCTCCACGGGAAGCATGGAGGGGTTGATCTTCAGCACGTAGGGCGTGCCCACCGTGTCCGACCAGTCGGCGGACAGCTGGGAGATCTCCTGCTGGATATCCACGCCCACGGTGTCCATGTTGACGCCCTCGGTAAATTCCAGAATGACCATGCCAACGTTTTCGCTGGAAACGGAGGTCACCTCCTGAATGTGATCCAGCGTGGACATGGCCTGCTCCATGGGCTTTGTGATCTCCTGCTCCACCTTTTCCGGGCTTGCACCGGGGTAGGCGGTCATGATCAGCACGTAAGGGAAATCCATATTGGGAAGCAGGTCGGGGGTCATGCGGAAATAGGCCACCACGCCCAGCACCAATATGGCGATCACCGCGACAAAAACCGTCAGCGGCTTTTTGACGGAGAATTTGGACATACTGCGCTCCTCACTGCTCTCAAAAGAGGCATTAAAACTTGTAACATCATAGCACCGTTTGACCCTGAATATCAACTGAAAATGTGTAAATCTTTTATGAACGCCGTTTTTTGCGGCGGGATATGTTCCCTCTTTACAGTCTTTCGGGGGTGTGGTACTATAAGAAAAATCCCTATGGAGGGGACCGGTATGAAAAAATTTCTTGCGGTGCTTACCCTTGCGTGTCTGCTCACCGGCTGCGCCGCCGGAGCGGCGGGGGGAAACGTTTACGAGACCACGTTTCTGACCCTGTTCGACACGGTCACCACGATTCGCGGCCGGGCGGAAAGTCAGGCGGCGTTTACGGAGGCCGCCCAAGGCGTCCACGATACGCTGCTGCACTATCACCAGCTGTTCGATATCTACAATGACTATGCTGGCTGCAACAACCTGAAAACCGTCAACGATCAGGCGGGCGTTGCCCCTGTGGAGGTGGACGGGGACATCATCCGTCTGCTGCTGGAATGCCGGGAATTTTACGACGCCACCGGCGGCAAGGTCAACGTCGCCATGGGCGGCGTTCTGGCGCTGTGGCACGACGCCCGGACGGCGGGGCTTGACGACCCGGCAAATGCCCGTCTTCCCGACCGTGCCGCACTGGAAAACGCGGCGGCGCATATGGATTTTGACGCCGTTATCATCGACGAGGACGCTTCCACCGTCTTTATCTCCGACCCGGAGACCCGGCTGGACGTAGGCGCGGTGGCCAAGGGCTGGTCTGCCCAGCGGGCGGCGGAAAACGCGCCCGAGGGGCTGCTCATCAGCGTGGGCGGCAACGTCTGCGCCACCGGCCCCAAAACCGAGGCGGGCGACCCGTGGGTGATAGGCATTCAGGACCCGGACGGCGGTGATTACCTGCACACCGTCTGCGTCACCGGCGGCAGCGTGGTCACCAGCGGCGATTACCAGCGTACCTATCTGGTGGACGGAGAATCCTACCACCACATCATCGACCCCGAAACCCTGATGCCGTCACGGTACTGGCGTTCCGTCACAGTGGTGTGCGCCGATTCCGGCATTGCCGACGCTCTGTCCACGGCGCTTTTCCTGATGCCGCAGGACGAGGGGCAGACGCTTCTGACACGCTACAATGCCGAAGCCATGTGGGTAGACGCCGACGGCGGGGAGTTTTTCAGCCCCGGCTTTCGGGCGCTGCTGCGGACGTAAGGGCAATATTCCTCTGCATATGCAAAAACTTAACAGGCACCCCTTGCCTCTCCCCTTGGGAGAGGTGTCTGAGCGAAGCGAAGACGGA
>ENA-OOXT01002057-OOXT01002057.1-human-gut-metagenome-genome-assembly--contig:-NODE-2057-length-11771-cov-2.698703_pt1 | contig 11771 bp, 10 predicted proteins | sample MGYA00241590_ERZ501349 | MGnify/ENA primary metagenome ERZ501349 (study PRJEB25962, sample SAMEA2042838) | human gut metagenome | biome: human gut; feature: human-associated habitat; material: faeces...
AATCCTAAATAAAGAATCTCCATTAAAACTAATTTATAGAACATCCCTTTATATTTCTGAAGGGCAGAAATCCCTCTTCTTCCACCCCTCTGCCCGCTCTTTTTTATTTTCCCGTGTAAAAAAGTTGCAATGGGTTAGAAGCTAACGGGTTAGGGGCTGAAAAAAGTGTGGTTTTGGGGAGAGTTAAAGTGCATAAAGTGGAAGCGGGCGTTGAGGACGTCGTAACTTTGCATTGTCATTCAGCGCTGGATGAGGAGCCACACCGGAAGGGCGCCCAACACTCCTCTTCAGGCAGATCAAGACAAACCACTAATTATTCACCTTAAAAAATTATCAAAACCATGATTCCATTTATTGCAAAAGCTAAGAAGAACCCCATTACCAAGGAAGTGAAGTATTATGCCCAGGTGGTTCCCGTTGACCACGTGGAATTGTTGAGCATCACCAGCAGTATTTCTGAGAAGTGTACGGTGACGGAACACGACGTGAAGGCTGTTTTGTCGGCGTTGCAGATGAGCATTGCCAAGCACATCACTGACGGAAGCAGCGTGCGCTTCGGAGACCTCGGCTCGTTTCGACTGACCATCAAGGGTACGCCAGCAGACACCAAGGAAAAGGCTGGCGTTGCGAACATCGAGCGATTGCGCGTGGCATACACCCAGAGCGGACGCCTGTCGCAGATTTTCAACAGCGACGTGAGTGGGCTCAAATTTGAAAAGGTGAGCGACAAAGCATAAGGTGGCTCACGGCATGCAGGGGGCTGGAAACGGAAGGGGCATTGTCAAGTCTGCCCCGACCTCCTGTCTGCGCTTTCTGTAAGTGGGTGTTCAAAATTTGTTTTAATACCTACTTAGGTAGTCAATTTTTACCATTACCTATCTCAAAAACACAATTATCAACCATTTAAAATTATCAATTTACCATGATTAACTACACCGTAAAAGCCAAAAAGAATCCAGTTGACGCCAGTGTTAAATTCTATCCCCAAATCGGCAAGCAGAAGGCCACGGACCTGGAAGAGATTGCCAAGGAGATTTCCGTGATGTGCACCTTGTCGTTGCCCGACATCGTGTCGGTGCTCTCTGCCACGCAGGAAGAGGTGGAGAACGTATTGAAGAAGGGGCGCTCCGTGAGGTTCGGCTATCTGGGCTCGTTCCGTCCGACGATTGTGAGCAATCCTGTTGAAAAGAAGGAAGACGTGGGCATTGGCAATATCAAGCGTGTCCGTGTGCGCTTCACGATGGGAGGCTATTTGCGCAAGCATCTGAGAAAGGACATGATGAAATTCAAGCGTGAGGAATAATCTTCACGGCTAAGGGAGCCACCCAGGAAAGGAAAAAACGCATAAGAACCAGAAGTTGTTCCGGGTCTTATGCGTTTTTTGTATGTAAGTAATGTTGAAAAAATAACTTCCGCAATTTTGCCGTTGGCAAGTAATATTTTATGTACTCCCCTGCCTTTTCGGCTCTTTTCGAACTTATTCTCAGTCACAATGCTCGCATTGCTCCTTCGAATAAGCTCAAAAATAGCTCAAAAATGCAGGTGCAAAATCGCGGAACTTATTCTTTCAACATTACTAAATCATCCCCTATAAGGAGAGACAGTGTCTATCAGAGCGGGAAGGTCATACCGAAGTTGACGTTAGCATTGAGGTTGTTGAGCGGAATGAACTGCTTGTTGACCTTGCCGAGAATGCGGTCGGAACCAACGTAGAAGTTGAAGTGTTTTGCCTTCAGGCTGAGGGCGGCACCAAGAGAGCATCCTGTTCCGCCAACCGTGGTGTTGACCGAAATTTCGATGGGGTTGACCGGGCGGACGGTGGCTGAGAGCATGGCCTGGTGGTAAGAATAGAGACCATGAATGCGGCCGGTGTAGAGGAAGCCGAAATGGAGGCGACGGTACATCGGCAACGTGTATTCAGCACCGACGTTGAGCGTGGCGGCCAGGGCCTGCGTTGTGCTCGTTTCGCCGTCATCATAAACGGAGAACATCTCTTCGAGGTCGTCGCCGAGATCTTCAAACTGGTCGCCGAGCTTGTTGCTGCCCGTGTTGTTTGAACCAGCATAGATATTGTTGAAACCACTGAAGGTGTAGTCGCCAGCAGAAGATGCCTGCTTGGTCTTTCCCCAACTGATGAAGCCGAGGTCGGTGAGACCGGCTGAAACGGTGAGGTCGTCCATCACCTTATAGGAGGCGCCGAGGTCGAATGCCATACCGAAGCCAGGCATTCCGAAGCTGACGTCATCGAGCCCTTTCACGCGGCGGCGGCCGTCGGGAGCGTTCTTTTCAGGGCCTTCATAGTCGAACTCGCTCTTCAAGACGGATGCCTTGAGGCGTGCATCGCCCTGAACGCGCCATTCGTCGCCGTTCATGGTGAGGTTGAGCTGATTGACTTTGAAGTCGGCATAAGCCACGCCGAAGAGGAATTTCGCCTTAGCTCCGACGGTGAGGCGGTCGTTGATGCGGTGGCTGTGTCCCAAGGCGAGCTCCATATAATTTTGCGAACGGGCACCGATGTCGTGGAGCTGATAGAATTCCTTCTCGCCTGCGGTCTTCATGAATTCAAAGAGTTCGTAGGGCAAGGTGATGTTGGTGTTGGAGCGCAGATTGAGCTCAACGACGTTCATTCCCTTGAAGCCACGGAAGCCCACGGAGAAGAGGTTGTAGTTGACATAGATGTCGGCACGGTTTTTATCGTGCAAACCGCCGAGAAAATCAGAAGCCGAAACGGTTGGCCTCATGAAGGTGGTCTGATCGTAGAGCGGGTTGCCTTCAAGCTTGTAGATGAAGTTTTTGTAACCCACGTTACCCGTTGCACCAACGTTGATGTTGCCCATGAAGGGGAAAGAGACGTAGGGGGCATCGATGAGCGCTGGGTTCATTTGATGGCGGAAATTGCTCGTCTGCATAAAATAAGACGTGCGGAATTCCTGGGCCTGTGCCGGAAGCAATGCTGAAGAAAGAACAAGTCCGGCTGCTATTTTTTTGAATATAGTTTTCATACGTGAGATTTTTTTACGTGACTAAAAACGAATCAGTTCATCAGTTGAAATCGGCAACGATTTGACCTTTGAGTTTCAGTCGGATGTCCTTGACTTTGATGTATTGCAGCGATGAAAGCACGGCTTTCTGTCCGGCAGTCTGTGTGCCAGCGGCCTGAATGCGGAGACGCAGCACGTCAAGACGCTTGAGGGCCTTCGGGTCGGTGAGCTTCATGGTAATCTGCACGGGAGTTTCCACACCCGTGGCAGTCACTTCGGCTTCGTTGGCGAGCACCGACTTGGGCTGTGCGGGAGCGACGTTGGCTTCTGAGACAACGATTTCGTTGATAACACGTCCGTTGACGTCAACAGGGATGACAGTTGCGGTGAGGTCGAGCGGCACGGCATTGAAGATGTTGGCCGTTACGACCAAGCCATCGGCTTCATAATCCTTGAGGTCTTTGTTCATGCCCGTCACAGAGTCGTTGTAAACGATGTTCAAACCGTTGTTGAAGGTGAACGGCACGTAGAGGTCGTAAGACATGTCGGAATTGTAGGTGCGACCCAATTGGATGGTCACATCTTCGTCAACGAGCTTCACGCGGCGGTTTTCCTTGAGATCGACAGAGATGTTGTCGGGCAGCTTGGTGATGAGGCTGCTGATGCCGTCGACTTGGAATTTCTTGGCCGTTGCTTCGATGGCAGCAGGAGAGTAAGGACCTGCGGCGGCATCTTCATAGAAGTAGACATGGTTTTTCTTCTCTTTCAAGAGCGTGGCATTGCCCGATGCAGGAAGGTTGACGCTGGCAGCCACTGTGCCGTCTTTCTTGTTGGCCTTCAGTCCGGCATTAAACTCGATGGAGGCTGGCACGTTTGAGAGGTCGGCCATGAACTTGAGCGTCGGGTTGACCACCTGGATGGTCACATCGTCGCTGTCGAGGAAGTCGGGCAGATTGTCCTTGATATTGATGTTTTCAATGGTTGGAGCGATGTCTGGGTCGAAACGTCCCGTCACATTGTCGAAGACCACTTCGTTTTGTCCGACGAGGGTGTTACCCCTGTGGAGATAAACGTGGAGCGTGAGTTTGCTGCCTGTGGTCGGAGTGAAGGCACGTGAAGCGGAGACCTTGAAGTCGCCAGAGAGCGAAACTTCGGTTTTCGGAATGCTGAGCGTTCCGCCGTTGACTTTGCCGTCGTTGCCGTCAAGGACAATCTTGGCAATGTCCATCTCAGCGAGGTCAATGTTCGTTGAGTTGACATTGTGACGCGGATTGACCGAAACGACCTGTCCGGCGATGGTGGCATTGGTTGGATTGGCCACCTGCAAGTATTTCGGTAATTTGATTTTCAGATTGTCGATGTCGCGAATAACGAAATACATGCCGTTTTGCTCCAAAGCCATGCTAATCTTGAGTTTCGTTCCCGCAGCAGGGGTGATTGACTTCACTTGCTTGACAACACTGCTGATGTTGTCGAACTTGAAATTCATGCTGTTATCGGCCGTCAGGTTGTTGATCTGATAAACAAATCCTTCTGGAACGTTCAGACTTCCTGCCGCTGCCGGAATCAATTCCTGCAACTTGGAATAGTTGAGCACTTCCAATGCTGGCGAGAGCACTGCGTTGTCAATGTAGGCATTCATTCTGTCGACACTGAAATTAACGTTTGTGCGTCCGCTTTCGATGAGGTAATAAGTGTGTTGTGCGTCCGTTTTCAAGTTCTCGTCCTCCTCGAGGAGGTCGGCAAGCATGATATTTTCGGTGTTACCAAGTTTGAGCTGCAGTCCTTGAGAACCGAGACCCATCGTCATGTCAATGTCCTTGCTGGCATCGTAGCTGTCGTCGACACAAGCCGTGAGGGGCAGTCCCAACGAGAGGGCAAGACAAACCTTTGCCCATTGTTTCATTTGGAAAGATTGCTTTTTCATAGGATAAAATGTTGAAGTTATGGATTTTATCTTTGAATAATGTTAAATAAGTGCTATTTAAACCAGTGGCGGCTCCGCAGAGGTTGACATCTGTGTTGAATGTTAAATCTCTTTTTCGAGAGAATGGTTGAAAGAGACTGGCAACGGATGGGGCAATTTAGATTAAATAATTGATTTCCAACGATGTTTCTATATAGGTTCAACACTATGATCTGTCTTTACGGGATGTTTTTTCCGCCTGCTCATATTTAGTTTTTAAAACAAACGATAAACATTTGCCACCCCTATGTTTGCAAATTTAAATATTTATGTTGTGATACGCAAATATGAACCAACATTTTTTTATTATTGCTGTGCAGTAAAAATTATTCAAACAAAAAAATTAGGGCTGACACTCCCCACACGAGGTATCAGCCCTTAGAATTATCTTATACAAAGATCGTCATCTTACCAAATAGTAATAATACAGTTCATGCACTTTTACATCCCCTCCTCTCAATTATTGGATTCTGAAATTTATCGGCACATTGCATTTCACGTTTACAAGCTTGCCCTTTTGTTTTCCTGGCTTCCACGCCGGCATAGTCTTCACCACACGCATAGCCTCTTTGTCGAGCACAGCATGGCCTGATGACTTTACGACGTGCACGTCGCTTACAATTCCGTCTTTTCTTACAACAAAACCTACGATCGTCTTGCCTTGCAGTGTTGCATCGATAGCAGCTTGAGGGTATTTCACATTCTTAGCGATAAATTCCATCATTGCAGATTCTCCGCCTTTAAATTGTGGCTTCACCTCAACAACTTTATAGACTTTTGTGTCAGGCTGTTGTGTCTGCATATCGATTGTTGATAGGGTGGTTGCAGTGAGGGTGGTTGCCTTTGCCATAGTGCTCACGTTTGTGTTGCTGGCAAATACACTGATTGCCAGTGTTGCCACTGGGATAATGAACAATGTCTTGAGCATCATCAATCTGTTTGATTTCTTCTGATTCATCATAATGATTCTTCGTTTTAGTGACTCATTGTTAAGGTTGTTGGCAAATGGCTGCAGACGATTGCCGACCGCCTTGACTACAAGAAATTTTTGATATTGTGTTGCATTAATGCCCTTGTTTAATACTGCTTCATCCACCTCAAATTCGTGTATGGCTTTCAGATTCTTGCCTATCAGCCACACGAAAGGATTGAACCACTGCATGATAGTGGCTATCTGAAGAAGGACGAGGTCTATGCAGTGTCTTAAGCGTATATGCTCTTGCTCATGTGTTAGTATGAAACTGCGGTTGTTGGCATAGTCGTCACGGTTCATCACGATGTAGTGAAAGAGACAGAACGGACTCGTTGCATCATCGGTTAGAATTATGGTGTTGCCTTTGTTGTCAGTGGTATGCTCGCACTGGCGCAGCTGCTTTATCAGACGCACGGTTTGAACAACTGTCATCGAGAATATAGCCACGACTCCAAATGTGTATATACAGACTATAATGTCAGACCAACTCCATACAGACTGTTCTTTTGCATTACCGTTTATCAGCACCTCCGGCAGTAGAACCGCCTGACGAACCTTATCTACTATTGGATTTGTATCACCAGTGAGGTGAACCAATGGAATAGCAAACGATATAACCAAACATCCAAGGATTACGATTCGGTTGAGCCGATGAAAGGTCTCCTTTTCAAGCAATGGTATAATGCAAGCATATAGCAGCGCCAATGCCATGGCTGATTTTATAATATAAGGTAGTATCATGGTTCTTAATAAGGTTGTATCTTAGTTCTCATAGTTTTGAAATGTCTCTTTTCTCCGTGCCCTTGTCTATCAGACTAAGTATCTCCTCCAGTTCCTCATCCGAGATATTCTCTTCTTTCACAAAGAACGAAATGAGCGAGTGAAGACTGCCGCCAAAGAACGATTTCTTTACTTCCTTCATTGCATGACGTGTGTATTCGGCCCTTGTTATGAGAGGAGAAAACACGTATGTCTTGCCACCCCCATCACGCTTGTACGAACTAACGTATTGCTTGTGGGTGAGAATCTTCATAAACGTGGCGATAGTGGAGTAAGCGGGATGTGGCTCGGGATATGCGTCGATAATCTCGTGCGTGGTCATACCACAACCCTTATCCCACAGAATATTCATTATCTGCATTTCGGCACGTGTCAATGTATTGAATTCTTTCATGTTTTAGATGGTTGAGGGAATTATCTAATGTTTTAGATTTTCTACTGACAAAGATACCTTAAATGTATATTCGTTGGTTGCGGATTCGAACAAAAACTGCTTATGAAACATTAGATTTAACGTATGTTGTTAGATATAAATCTCGAATTATTAGATATTAAGTTCGAATTTATTGCCACCCTATGAAGAATAAAAGGCAAGGAAACAAGTCCACCTGTTTTGTGTGGGACTTATTTCCTTGCCTTTGAACAAGCTTCGCATGGAATCTGCGGACTGCGGTTTGTTGGGCCTCAGGGCTTTTCGAAATGCTGATAGTCTTTTAGGCTACGCCAATCTCCGCCCCAGACGAAGCCGTGGCGCTTGAAGAGACGATAGCAGAGGTCGCTGTGTGAGATTTTATATTTGAAAGACTTGGTGCGGTCGGCATAGCGGCGTCCTTTCTCGGGGTCTACGCGGAACGTGCCGTCGGCGCGACTTTTCACGCAGGGATTGTGGAGCGGATTGATATCAATGGCACGGCCACGGCTATGGGCCGATAGTTTGCGGGTGCCGGCAACGGTTCGGTAATTAAAGCACGAGGTGTTGTTGGCCTCCATCGACGGGCGGTCTTGCGCCCCATAGTTGTCAATCAGCACCATGCGTGCGATGGGATAGGAAGCACGGTAGAGGTCGCGAAAGATGCTGACGAGGTCGGCAGCGATGTCGGCGTGGCAGACCAGTTCGCCCAACTGTATCTCCCCCGCGCCGTTGATGTGCAACACTTTGACGTAACGCAATTTGCTGCGTGGAATGCTACACCCTTTCTTGTAGCTCTTTCCCCACATGCGTGCAAATACGGCATTGGAGATGGTGTCGGCCGAAAAGCAGCGCCATTCACCATAGCGGCGCACAGCCTGCGGCGACACAGTCTCACCAGCTTTCCAGCGGCGCAGTTTCTCTTGTTCGTCGTCATTCAAATGGACTTTCTTGCCGACGAGTTGCGGTTTCTCTGGCCCCTCGGCCGAACGGGCGGCGCGGCAGGGGGATGCGAGCAGCAGACAGAAGAGGGCGATGAGGGAAACGGAATGTGGGAATGTCATTTGATGTTACAAGATAAGATGGTCGTGAAAACAGGTGGCGCTCCTATACGGAGCACCCCTGAAATGTCTGTCACTTCGCAGCCTGAACTGTCAGTTTGGCTTCCTTCTCCTGTTTGAGAATGGTCAGCGTCACATTGAATTCCTTTTTCTTTCTGCCCGTCAGTGTCTTGGCAAAGCGGAAACATGTCGGCACCTCTGCCTTCGCATCTGTGGCTGGCTTGCCATAGTCTTCCAAGTAATATCCGTAGTCGCCATCGCTGTCGGCTTCTTCTTCATTCTGATAGGCCGTCCATCCGCTTTCCTTCTTCTCGGCAAGCGCCGCAATGCGCTTATAGTCGCTGTCCGTCAAGGCTTTCGAGAAGGAAATGTCGTAAGTATCAGCTCCCGAGAAACGCTCGCGGCCGCGCCATTCTGCCTCATCAACAGGAAGCGCCACACCGAGGTTGCCCTCCGAAAGGAATCCGATGGCCCGCGCTTCGTGGGTGCGGGCAATCTTGGCCTGCTTGTGGGCCACCTGCGATGTGTATCCCACACTGATGATGAAGGGCGACACCAACAGCATAAGAAGGCGAGCAAAGAGCCGCTGGATTTTCCAGCGCCAGGTTAGGAACAAGTAAACGGGCGAACAGAGGAGCCAAGTGGCGGCACACCAAATGCCACGGCGGCGCACCAATGTGGCGGCAGCCGCATCTTCGGCGTTTGTGGCACGCAGAGTGGCGGGAAGACCATAGCGGTTGGTCTCCCGACGGGTTTTCTTGAAAAACAAGGGAATGTTGATGAAAGGCACATAAAACCACCAGCCGCTCCAGCCGACATCATGGCAGCGCTTCACGCCCTGTGCCGTATAAAACCAGCAGAACATGAAGAGGCCGGAGAAGAGCATGAGGCGATTGTAAAGACTGCCAGCAGCGTCCTCGCCGATAGAGAAAGAGGCTATCTCTGAAGCGACGTTGGCCACATACGCCACAAGCATAAAATGGAAAGGAATGAGGGCATGAGAGATGAGGTATTCTGCCCGCGTGATACGTCCCTTGAAAGAGAAGGCACGCACGAGAAGCCCCGCATTGGGCAGGGGTTTGGCATCGAAGGCCTCAAGTTCGCGGTCGGCCTCTTCCATGAGACGTTCCATCTGTGCAGGCGAAGGCATGGCTCCCTCGGGCATCGTGGGGGCGGCAGGGAGTTCTTCCTGAGGACTCGATTCTTCCTGAGATTTCTGAACATTCTGTCCACACGTCTCATCGCCGCCATCGGGCGCCACGAAGGGGGGCGGCGGGGCCGGCTGTGGGACAGGGGGCGGCGTGTTGCCGCTATGGTTCTGTTGCATTTTGTTATTCTCTTCCATAAGATGATTCCTTCTAAGTAGGTGGTCAGAATTGTTTGTCTGGTATTAAACTGCAAAGGTAAGTTTTTTCATCGAAAAGCATCCATCCCCAAGGCATAACTATTGTTTCAGGATGGTTAAGTTATGGTAAAAGCGGCCTTCGAAAAATCTGCCACGGAGCGACCTGATGCGTCGTGAAACATCCAGCAGTGGGGGATCTCCAAGATATCGCATCCATTTTTTTCTTGATCACTCCCACAAAATAAGCGCCAAGCAACCACTTATCCTGCCTTGTCAGCATTGATTGTCAACGATTTTTTCTAACTTTGCAGTCATGAAGATAGCTATTGCCTTTTTACGCTTGCTTTCACATCTGCCTTTGCGTGTGCTTTATGCACTGGCCGATATTTGTTACCCCGTCATCTATTACGTGATGGGGTATCGGCGAAAGGTGGTACGCAAGAACATTGACCGCTCTTTCCCAGAGCGTTCCATGAGCGAGAGAAGACAGATTGAAAAATGTTTCTACCGATGGTTTTGCGACTATGTGGTTGAAACCATCAAACTGCTCTCCATCTCGCCCGAGGAAATGAAGCGGCGAATGATTGTGGAGGGCATGGAAGAAATGGAACGCGAACTGGAAACGCACCCGTTCGTGTTTATCTATTTGGGGCACTACTGCAACTGGGAATGGATTTCCTCCATGCCGCTTTGGAGCACGCGTGAGACCACCCACTGCGCCCAATTGTACCGCCCGCTCAAAAACAAAGCGTTCGACTCGTTCTTCTATCTGATGCGCACCCGCTTTGGGGCCGACAACATCTCGAAATACGAGTCGATGCGACACATTCTCCAACTCAAACAGAAGGGGGAGCGCACCATCATCGGATTCATCGCCGACCAGGCTCCGGGATGGAACAGCATCCACGACTGGGTGGACTTCCTGCACCAAGACACGCCGGTCTTCACTGGAACGGAACGCATTGCAAAGAAAGTGGATGCCGCCGTGTTTTTCGCCGACGTGAAGCGCGAACGACGCGGACAATACCGCCTGCGATTGCGCCTCATGACCGACCACGTCAAAGACATCCCCAACTATGAGCTGACGGAACGCTACATGGCAGAACTGGAAGAAATCATCCAGCGACAACCACATCTCTGGCTATGGAGCCACAGACGATGGAAAAGACAACGACATGCCGACGGCACTTTCTACGAGGAGCCGAAGGAATAGTTTCAAATGATGCCGTGCCGACCATCATCTGCAAACTGCACATGCTCAGCCACACCCACCTATCAGACAACAAAAGCAAGACATATTTCCCATGGAAAAGAAATTCAACCGCACCCTCGTCACCTCCGCCCTACCCTATGCCAACGGAGGTGTACATATAGGACACTTGGCTGGCGTTTACGTGCCGGCTGACATCTATGTGCGCTATCTGCGCCTGAAAAAGCAGGAAGTGCTATTCATCGGCGGAAGCGACGAGCACGGCGTGCCTGTCACCATCCGTGCCCGTAAGGAAGGCATCACCACCCAGGAGGTGGTCGACCGCTACCACAACCTCATCAAAAAATCGTTTGAGGACTTCGGCATATCATTCGACATCTACAGCCGAACGACCTCGAAGATCCACAACAAGTTTGCCTCTGATTTCTTCCGCACGCTTTACGACAACAACAAGCTCGTGGAGAAAACCGAGGAGCAATTCTGCGATGAAGTAACGGGCGAATTTCTCACCGACCGCAACATCGTCGGCACCTGCCCGCGCTGCGGCGCGGAAGGCGCATACGGCGACCAATGTGAGAAATGCGGCGCAACGCTCTCGCCTGAAGAACTCATCAACCCGACCAACAAAAACAATCCGGGACACGGACTGGTGAAGAAGGCCACGAAAAACTGGTACCTGCCGCTCAACGACTATCAAGACTGGCTCAAGCAGTGGATTCTCGAAGAGCACAAGGAATGGCGTCCAAACGTCTATGGCCAGTGTAAATCATGGCTCGACATGGATCTCCAGCCACGCGCCATGACGCGCGACCTTGATTGGGGCATCCCCGTTCCCGTTGAGGGAGCTGAGGGCAAGGTGCTCTACGTATGGTTTGATGCCCCCATCGGCTATATCTCCAACACCAAGGAACTCTGCGACGCACAAACGGAGAAATGGGGCACATGGCAGAAGTGGTGGCAAGACCCTTCAACGCGCCTCGTGCATTTCATCGGAAAGGACAACATCGTGTTCCACTGCATCGTGTTCCCAACGATGCTCAAGGCCC
>ENA-OOXT01002071-OOXT01002071.1-human-gut-metagenome-genome-assembly--contig:-NODE-2071-length-11705-cov-2.347039_pt1 | contig 11705 bp, 3 predicted proteins | sample MGYA00241590_ERZ501349 | MGnify/ENA primary metagenome ERZ501349 (study PRJEB25962, sample SAMEA2042838) | human gut metagenome | biome: human gut; feature: human-associated habitat; material: faeces...
TCTTTGCGGAACTTTAATTCATAAAATACTCCCAACTTGGCATGATCAACAACACACCTCTTTGATTTCTCATAAAAATCGCCACTCTCACTATAAAGCCTTTGAGCCTTAATCGTGGTCGAACATAATAATATCGTAATAAATAAAACAAGGAATCTCATTATTTTAAGTTTTTGTTCTTATGAAATATCCACAAGTTTCTCATATCATATTTTTTGCTTTACATATAGAGGCGTCTTACTCTCTATTGATTCTTTCCACCAATTCGTCTGGTGTAAGTATCTCCATCTTGGAGAAACCAAACCACTTTTTGCCTAAGTCCTTAATGGATGCTCCTATGTGATACACATCATCGTCTATACAAAGGAAGCGGTCATGTGATAAATGGAATGTTTCAACATCAATCGGTGCATATTGAGCATTATGACGGTCTATGTCGAGTTGGAACTGACGGCTTATCTGCTGAGTGCAGATGATTGCAGACACGTTGTTATCTCTTTTATCGAGCAATGTCAGTACAGTCTCGTCAACATAGTTGTCGATAAGGACAATACGTTTCTTCGCACTCTTAATCAAGCCGGACACGAAAGTATAGGCATCATAAATTTGACCATTGTAGAACACACCTTGTTTCGGCTTTGCATTGCCCTCGTCCAATCTGCGAAACACCTCGTCTATGCGCTTGTCTGTTTCTTGCTGATGTTGCTGCATTTCCAGTTGATGGTACTCAATAGTCGAGAGACGCTGAAACACTTCGGCATTGTTCTGTAGAAAGTGACGCATTGAAGTGAAAGCTCGCATTATTCGAATATTCACCTCAATCGCAGTGTCAGAACGTAAAACACTACTAAGCATAGCGACTCCGTTTTCAGTAAATACGTAAGGCATGTATTTCAAATGTTGTCCGCGTCCTTCGTTTAAGGTCGCAATTTGCGACCTTAAACATTCGTCCTTGGTCAATTGAAACATGAAATCTTCTGGAAATCGTTTAATATTACGTTTTACTTGCTCATTAAGACGCTTTGTTTCAACGCCATAAAGTGTGGCAAGGTCACGGTCAAGCATAACTTGTTGTCCTCTAATGATTTTTATTAGAGGCTCTATATTGTCAACACCAACCAACTGGTCACTTTCTGTGGTCAGTTCGCTGCTCTCCTTTTTTTCTATTTTATCTGTCATATTTATATTCATTTTTCTAAAATCACAAATTGTGACTTTGAACATTACCATATTTAACAGCATTCAAAGGTAATGCTTTTAGCCTTTAAACTACTATCACACAACCTTTTCTTTGAAAAGAACGTAAAATCAATAGTATTATTGCGATGATTGTACTTTTAGTAATCGCTTCACTCGTTGTACGGTACTTACCCCTTTACCACACAACTTCGCCACATCCCGAATTGAATATCCCTTGCGAAGCGGACTTATTACTTCCCTATTTACGGCTTTCATCTGTTCTGCCGTTTTTACAGAGCCTACCTTGCGTCCGAGTTTTCCACCTTTCTCTATATACTGCTTCCTTCCTGACTGCAATCGAAATGAGATATTATCACGCTCCAATTGTGCACAGGTTGAAAGCGTGGCTATCATTATAGGAGCAAAGAGGGACGGATGTCCTTTTTCGTCCAATAATGTAAGTTGTTCCTTTTGTATGTAGAGGTTAATGCCACAGTCAATGAGTTCCTTGACAGAGGCAAGCACCTCAAACGCATTACGCTCCAATCTGGACAGTTCTCTGACAAGTTGGATCCCAATGCGGTTTGCTTTGCAGTATTCCATTGCCTCACACAACACTGGAGGCTCATCATTCTTCTTTACATAAGATAGGCTGCACCTCGGCAATTGAAGCAAACTTCATTGCGCTCGGTTTGCACTATCTTTGCGCCAGAAATGTATTCCTCAAAGACCTTGCGGATTTCTATTCCCTTATATTTTGCATACTCCGACAAGTCCTTGATCTGTCTTTCCGTGCTCTGTCTGTCACCAATACTGGAGACACGAGCGTATATTACTCCTGCTGTTATCTATATCAAGAGTAAATTGAACATGAAAATGCCTGTGCTCAGATAAGTCTTGCTGATTTATTTGGGCGCAGGGGGCAATCCACGGAGAATTCCCCCTGTGCCCAAATTGGTGTTCTTTTAGCTCAAACGATAGACTCCACCTTAGGGGTGAGATGTACATGGTATGCCTGTCAGTTCTACAAAAGCTTTGATTTACAATAGAGGTGGGTCACTTTAGTTAATTGTTGCCAGGGCCAATCGCAAGGAGACATCCTGTGGTCAAACCTGCAGCCCAGGCAACGGAGGCGGAAGCAGGCTGTGGGGCAAAAATATGGAGAGGCGGGCAATAAAATGGAGAAGCGAGGCAATAAAAGGCGGGGCGTCTGCGTTTAGCTAAATATAAGAATAAGTTTGCAAACAACGATATGATAGAATATATACGAGGCGAGCTGGCTGCGCTCACCCCGGCGCAGGCCGTCATAGAGGCGGCGGGTGTCGGTTATGCGCTCGGCATCTCCCTCAACACCTATACCGTTCTTCAGGGGAAGCGGGAGGTGAAACTCTACGTCCACGAGGCAATCGTCACGGGAGGCCGCGACGACAGCTACACCCTCTACGGCTTTGCCACGGTACAGGAGCGCGCCCTTTATCGCCTGCTCATCACCGTCTCGGGTGTGGGAGCCAATACGGCGCGGATGATCCTCTCTTCGATCACGCCGAAGGAGCTCTGCAACATCATCGCTGGTGGCGACGAGCGGATGCTGAAAAGCGTGAAAGGCATTGGTGTGCGGACGGCACAGCGCATCATCATCGATCTGAAGGACAAAATAGTGGCCAGCGGCATAGCCGACGAGCTCCATGCTGTCGCCAAGCCAGGCACTCCTGCGGTCGATACTACCGTCCGAGATGAGGCTGTGAGCGCGCTGACGATGCTCGGATTCTCCCCTGCACCGTCGGCCAAGGTCGTCCAGTCGATCCTCACTGAGCAGCCAACGTTGCCCGTGGAACAAGTCGTCAAGCAGGCGCTGAAGCTCATCAAATAGAGTCCGGCAAGCGTCCTTGGGCGCAGAAGAGAATAAAGAGAATTAAAAGAAAATCAGGAACATACCCAATTTTTCCAAGCAAGATAGACATCTGACAAGCCCGCAGAGCCTTCCCACTTTGAATTTGAAGAAGGCAGCAGCGGGACCCCGATCAATATGAGGAAAAGGTCTGCCATCATAATGAGTGTCTTATTTGCGGTGAGCCTTGCGGCCATCGCAGGCAGGTTGCTGTTGTCGTCGGCTGTAGTCGGCGCACCAGCCTGGTCGTCGCTGCTTCCCGCCGACACCACGAAGACGAAGAAGCCCGACCTGCCCGAGGTGATCATCGACGAAGAGGAAATCCCCGACTCGCTCCTCCATCCGCGCTGGAAGATACAGCGCACCACCCCCATCACCTTTGACGACCTGCAGCAAGGCACCACCGACCTGCAAAGGCCAGAAAACATGCAGCAGACGGTGGAGTACAACGACTCCATCGACCGCTATGTCGTCGGCTACAAGATCGGTGGCACCTACGTCGGTACGCCCATCATGATGACTCCCGACGAGTACAGGGTGTGGAGCGAACGACAGAGTTGGGCCGATTTCTATCGCGAGAAGAACAAGGAGATTCTCCAGCAGCAGGGCAAGGAGAAGTTTGACTTCACCAACATGCACTTCGATCTCGGACCAGCAGAGAAAATCTTCGGTCCTGGCGGCGTACGTATCAAGACACAGGGTACCGCCGAACTGAAGTTTGGCGCGACGCTGAAGAACATCGACAACCCGTCGCTCCCCATCCGCAACCGCAAGACCACGACGATGGACTTCGACGAGAAGATCAACCTCAACGTCAATGGCAAGGTCGGCGACAAGGTCAACATGAACCTCAACTACAACACCGACGCCACCTTCGACTTCGACTCGCAGAACCTCAAACTCAAGTATGACGGCAAGGAGGATGAGATGGTGCGTCTCGTTGAGGCTGGCAATATCTCCTTCCCCTCCAACAATTCCCTTGTACAAGGCGCAAGCAGCCTCTTCGGTATCCGCACCGACTTCCAGTTTGGCCGCCTGAAGCTCCAGACGGTGTTCTCGCAGAAGAAGTCGTCCAACAAGAGCGTCTCCTCCAAGGGTGGCAAGCAGCTCACCCCGTTTGAGATCGACGTCGCTGACTACGAGGAGAACCGCCACTTCTTCCTCTCCAACTATTTCCTTGCCCACTACGACGCGGGCATGCGCACGCTCCCCAACCTTGCCACGGGCGTGAAGATCAACCGCGTGGAGATCTGGGTAACTAACAAGACAGGAACCACCTCCAATACCCGCAATATTGTCGCCCTCACCGACCTGGGCGAGAACAACGGCGTGAGCCGTCCCGACCTCTGGGGACCAGGCTCGGGCGCTGTGCCTTCCAACCAAGCCAACGGCGAGTATCAGACCATCGCACAGGGCCACCCTGAGGCCCGCGACATCGACCAAGCCTCCAGCGCGCTGGAGGGCATGGGACTCGTTGGTGGTACCGACTTTGAGAAACTCTCGAGTGCGCGCCTCTTGTCCAGTTCGGAATATACGGTCAATACGTCGCTGGGCTATGTGTCGCTGCGCGCCGGACTGCAGGCCGACCAAGTGCTGGCTGTCGCCTATGAATATACCTACGGTGGTGTGACCTACCAGGTGGGTGAGTTCTCCAGCGACCGCACCAACGTCGGCGAGGCCCTCTTTGTCAAGGCCCTGAAGAACACGAGCAACAACCCCGCGCAGGGCAACTGGCGCCTGATGATGAAGAACGTCTATTACCTTGCCTCGACGGTGCAGAAGGAGAAGTTCCGCCTCGACGTGAAGTACCAGAGCGACACCACGGGCGTCTATATCTCCTACATCCCCGAGACTCAGGTGAAGGGTACGCCAATCATCAAGCTCCTCGGCGCTGACCGCCTCGACAACAACAACAAAGCCAACTCCAACGGCTACTTCGACTTTGTGGAGGGCTACACGGTGAGCAACGGACGCGTCTTCTTCCCCGTCGCCGAACCCTTCGGATCCTACATGAAGAACTATCTCGAACAGCATGGCGTGGCGGCAGCGAGCGCGGACAAGTATGCCTTCACCGAACTCTATGACTCCACGAAGACCGTGGCCAAGCAGATAGCCGAGAAGGACAAGTACATGCTCGTCGGACAGTATAGCGGATCCTCTGCCAACGTCATCTCGCTGGGCGCCTACAACGTGCCGCAGGGATCGGTGGTGGTGACGGCAGGCGGCGTGACCCTGATCGAGGGAAGCGACTACTCCGTGGACTACAACTCGGGTGAGGTGACCATCCTCAACCAGAACATCATCGACGCGGGCACCAATATCAACGTCTCGCTCGAAAGCCAGAGCGACTATGGTCAGGAACGTAAGACGATGGTGGGACTCAACTGGGAGTATGACTTCTCGAAGAACTTCCAGTTGGGTGGTACCTTCATGCATCTGAGCGAGCAGGCCCTGACGACCAAGGTCAGCATGGGATCGGAACCCCTCAACAACACCATCTGGGGTCTCAACCTCAACTGGAAGAAGGAGAGCCAGTGGCTCACCAACATGCTCGACAAGATCCCCTTCCTCCACCTCACGCAGCCCTCGCAGATCTCTTTATCGGCCGAGTTTGCACAGCTTATTGCTGGCAAGGCCAGTGGCACGCAGGACAACGCCTCCTACCTCGACGACTTCGAAAATACGAAGAGTACCATCGACGTCTCGCAGCCCACCTCCTGGATCATCTCCTCCGTGCCGAGCATCTTCCCCGAGTCGAGCGACAAGACAACGCTCAAGAGTGGCTACAACCGATCGCTGCTCGCATGGTACAATATCGACCCGCTCTTCACGCGACGCAGCTCGTCGCTCACGCCGGGCCATATCCGCAGCGACCTGGAGCAGCTCTCCAACTACTATGTGCGCGAGGTCTATACCCGCGAGCTCTTCCCGAAACGCGACCAGAACAATTATAGCGGGCAGTCGTCGATGCTTACTGTCCTTAACCTCGCTTACTATCCCGACGAGCGTGGTCCGTACAACTTCAATCCCGACCTCACCCTCAACGGACGCCTCAACCAGCCCAAGACGAAGTGGGGCGGCATGATGCGCAAACTGGACACGAGCGACTTCGAGGCCGCCAACATCGAGTATATCGAGTTCTGGATGCTCGACCCGTTCATCTATACACGCGAGCAGGGCGTGGCTGCCGACTACGGCGGCGACTTCTACATCAACCTCGGCGAGATGAGCGAGGACATTCTGCGCGACGGCAAGAAGTTCTACGAGAGCGGCATGCCCGTAGACGGCTCGCAGAACTTCACCACAACGCAGTGGGGTAAGGTGCCCAACCAGGCTACCGTCGTGTACGCCTTCGCAACATCGAAGGGTTCGCGTGCGCTGCAGGACGTGGGCTTCAACGGACTCAACGACGAGGAGGAGCAGAAGTGGGAGAGCTATCAAGACTTCCTGCGCGAGGTGCAGGGCAAGGTGAACCCTGCCGTGTGGGACTCTATCTGGGCAGACCCGGCAGGCGACAACTACCACTACTTCCGCGGTTCCGACTACGACAAGATGAAGGCGCCCATCCTGCGCCGCTACAAGTACATAAACAACCCACAGGGCAACTCGCCCGACAACGACTCGCGCACCGAGAGCTACGACACATCGTACAAGTCGACACCCGACGTTGAGGATATCAACCAGGACTACACGCTCAACGAGTACGAGAAGTTCTTCCAGTATCGCGTGTCTATTCGCCCCGAAGACCTCGAGGTGGGCAAGAACTACATCGTGGACAAGCGTGAGGACACCCACCAGTTGCGCAACAACAAGACAGAGACCGTCAACTGGTACCAGTTCCGTATCCCACTGCGCGAGTACGAGAAGAAGTTCGGCGCAATCAACGACTTCACCTCTATGCGCTTCATGCGTATGTTCCTCACTGGCTTCAAGCATCCTATCGTGCTGCGCTTCGGCACACTCGACCTCGTGCGTGGCGAGTGGCGCGTCTACGAGCAGAACCTCGACAATTCGGCTTCAACATCAGGCAAGCTCGTGGTGAGTGCCGTGAACATCGAGGAGAACAACGACAAACAGCCCGTCAACTATATCCTGCCGCCGGGCATCAAGCGCGGACAGGACCCCACGCAGCCACAGCTCGTTGAGAACAACGAGCAGGCACTCTCGATGAGCGTCACCACGCTCGGCACAGGCGAGGCGAAGGCGGTGTACAAGAACACATCGCTCGACCTCAGACAGTACAAACGCCTGCAGATGTTCGTTCACGCCAATGCTTTCCAGCCCAACCAGACGAACCTTGAGGACGGACAGCTGTCGGTGTTCATTCGTCTCGGTTCCGACTACAAGAGCAACTTCTACGAGTACGAGATACCGCTGAAGCTGACCGAGCCCGGCAAGTACGGACGCTTCTCGGTTACCGATGCTCGCGCCGTGTGGCCCGAGGAGAACATGCTCGACATAGCTCTCTCTAAGCTCACTGGCTTGAAGAAGGAACGCAACAAGGCGAAGGCGCACGGACAGGCTTCGTTCAACCGACTCTACTCGGCGTACGACCCCGACCAGCCTAAGAACCGCATCTCGGTGATGGGTAATCCGACGCTGGGTGAGGTGAAGACTATGGTCATCGGTGTGCGCAACAACTCGGGCGAGGTGAAGAGTGGTGAGGTCTGGGTGAACGAACTCCGACTGAAGGAATTCAACAACTCGGGCGGTTGGGCTGCACAGGGCACGCTCAACCTGCAACTCTCCGACCTCGGCACCGTCAACGTGCAGGGCAAATATAGCTCGGCAGGCTTCGGCGGACTGGAGGAGGGCGTGGCACAGCGTTCTACCGACAACTACTCCAACTACACCGTTACGGCAAACGTAGAGCTCGGCAAGTTCTTCCCCGACAAGGCGAAGGTGACGGCACCGCTCTACTACTCGGTGACTAAGGAGAAGACATCGCCAAAGTATAATCCGCTTGACACCGACATGGAGCTCGACGACGCTCTCGAAGCGGCTGGCTCTAAGCACGAGCGCGACTCGATTGAGAGTCTCGCCGTGACGAAAGTGACGCAGACCAACTTCTCGCTGTCGAACGTGCGTGTCGGCATACAGAACAAGCGCCACCCGATGCCTTACGACCCAGCAAACTTCTCGTTCTCGTACAGCCATAGCCATAGCTACACCACAGGTGAGACGACTATCTACGAGCGCGAGGATAACTGGCGTGGTGCATTCAACTATTCGTGGTCGCCGGTGTACAAGGCATGGGAGCCATTCAAGAAGATAAAGAAACGCTCAAAATGGCTCGATTTGCCGAAGAAGTTCGGACTGAACTGGCTGCCGCAGAATGTGGCGTTCAACACAGACATCACACGCAACTACTATGAGCTGCAGGAGCGCGACATGGAGTCGACCGAGAACCAGAAGCTGCCGCTCACGTTCTCGTCACAGTTCCTGTGGAACCGCGAGTTCAACCTGCGTTGGGACCTCACGAAGAACCTGCACATGAACTTCCAGAGTGCCACAAACGCAGAGATTGAGGAACCGTACACACCGGTGAACAAAGACCTCTATCCCGACAGCTATCAGGCATGGAAAGACTCCGTGTGGACATCCATCAAGCATTTAGGCAGACCGCTGAAGTACAACCAGTCGTTCCAGGCATCGTATAAGGTGCCTATCAACCTCATTCCGGTGTTCGACTGGCTCACAGCCGACGGCTCGTACAACGCTACATACAACTGGATGCGCGGTTCGGACCTTGAGGACGGCACGTCGCTCGGTAACACTATCGCCAACAACCGACAGATAAACCTCAACAGCCAGTGGAACCTGGAGAAGCTCTACAACCATGTTCCGTTCCTGAAGAAGGTGAACGACCGCTTCAAGAAAGACAACTCGGCTGCCAACCGCAAGAAGGCAGAGGAGGCGCGAAGGAAGAAACGTGAGGAGGCTAAGAAGAAGCGTGAGGAAGACGCAAAGGGTGGCGACCTCAAATCGAAGAAGAAGCCTGCGCTGGCAAAAGATCTCAACCCACGCGACCTGCTGAGCAAAAAGAAGAAGGGCTTCGAGAAGGAAATAACGCTCATGCCCGACACTACTATAAAGGTGAACCACGGTAAGCGCACGAAGCGCATCATCGTAAGCGGACGCACGGAGGCTGGCAGAGTGTTCGAACTGAAGTACAAGCGTGTCGACGACAACAATATCTTGATATTGAACAAGGTAGACTCGGCTACGAAGATAAAGGTGTCGGTTCTGGCAAAGGAACCACTTGAAAACCAGAAGTGGTATCGTGCAGCGCAGAGCGTGGCACGTTTGATGATGATGGTGCGCAACGTGAGCATCAGCTATCGCAACCAGTACTCGATGTCGATACCAGGCTTCAAGCCGATGGTTGGTAATATGTTCGGACAGGGTTCGGGCTATGGTCCGCTGTCGCCAGGCTTAGACTTTGCGTTCGGCTTCGTTGGCGACTCGTATATAGACAAGGCACGCGAGAACGGCTGGCTGATGGTGGCTGACTCGCTTGCTACGCCGGCTGCTACCAATCAGACCGAAGACCTGCAGCTAAGAGCAACGCTTGAGCCTGTGCGCAACTTGAAGATTGACCTCACGGCATCGCGTGCCAAGACAACGGCACGCCAGGTGCAGTATATGTATGCCGGCAACCCGACCACCGAGAGCGGTACGTTCACCATGACAACGCTCTCGCTGCGCAGTGCATTCGAGGGCTCGGGCAGCGCAAAGAACGGCTATAAGTCGGCATCGTTTGAACGCTTCTGCAACTCGCTCGAAGGCTTCCGTCAGCGTGTCGAGGCGCGGTATGCCGGTGCGGTATATCCTGCCGGCTCGCCGCTCGCAGGCAAGAAGTTCGACGCTGCCAACGGCGGAGTGAACAAGTACAGCTCCGATGTGATGGTGCCGGCGTTCCTCGCTGCCTACACCAATATGGGCTCGCAGATGTCTATCTTCCCGACGTTGGCTCACCTGCTGCCCAACTGGTCGATAAAGTACAGCGGTCTGTCGAAGCTGCCATGGTTCCGCGACGTGTTCAAGAGTGTCAACATCAACCACTCGTACAAGAGTGTGTACGCCGTAGGTTCCTACTCGTCGTACAGCACGTTCATGGAGTACATGGGCGGACTCGGCTTCATCACCGATGCAACCACCGGTATGCCGACACCTAACTCTATGTACAACGTGTCGACAGTGAGCATCAACGAGTCGTTCTCGCCACTGCTCGGTGTGGATGTGACGCTGAACAACAACATGACCATTAAGGCGGAGTATCGCAAGACACGCGTGCTGAGTCTGAGTATGACATCGGTACAGGTGAACGAGTCGTCGTCGAACGACTGGGTGATCGGTGCCGGCTACACCATCAACAACTTCCGACTCTTCGGAGGTGGTGGCAGCAACAAGCATCGCCGCGTGAAGTCGAAGAACGCCAACAATAATAACAACAGTTCGTCGAACCGTTCGCGCTCGACCGGTGGTGTGAACAACGACTTGAGGTTGCGTCTCGACCTCAGTCTGCGCAAGCAGGCGTCAATAAGTCGCGACATCGCCACGATGACCTCGTCGGCTAACAGCGGCAACACGGCGTTCAAGCTCGCGTTCTCTGCCGACTACACCGTGTCGCGACTGCTCACTATGAGCTTCTACTACGACCGACAGACCAACACACCGCTGCTCTCGTCGAGCTCGTATCCGACAACGACGCAGGACTTCGGATTGAGCATGAAGTTCTCATTGACAAGATAAACGAATTGAGAGTTGAAAATTTTCAACTCTCAATTTTAATTTGTATCTTTGCAGAAGATAGGCTGCACCTCAGCATAACATTCAAGCAAGCTTGATGTTCTGCCTTCGGCTTGCACTATCTTTGCCCACATCATAACTAATATTACCCTATAAATATAGCGATGAAAGAATTTAAGGACATAAAGATAGCTGTAGCCGGCACTGGTTATGTCGGACTAAGCATTGCAACACTGCTCGCACAGCACCATCACGTCACAGCCGTTGATGTTGTACCCGAGAAGGTGGAGAAACTGAATAAGCGCATCTCGCCGATACAGGACGAGGACATCGAGAAGTACCTGGCAGAGAAACCGCTCGACCTCGTGGCTACTCTCGACGGCAAGGCAGCGTATAAGGATGCCGACTTCGTGGTGATAGCCGCTCCTACCAACTACGACCCCGTGAAGAACTACTTCGACACGACGCACGTAGAGGAGGTTATCGACCTCGTGCTCGAAGTGAACCCCGACGCGGTGATGGTCATCAAGAGTACAATACCTGTTGGCTACACACGCAACCTCTACTTGAAGTATGCTGCGAAGGGCGTAAAGCAGTTCAACCTGCTCTTCTCGCCCGAGTTCCTGCGCGAGAGCAAGGCACTCTACGACAATCTCTACCCGAGCCGCATCATCGTGAGTTACCCAAAGCTGATTGAGGGCGAGGGCTACGCAGAGGAGAACGAAGCAATCCGTACCGTTACCGACGTGGAGCGCATGAAGGAGGCTGCAAAGACATTCGCTGCATTGCTACAGGAGGGCGCGCTGAAGGAGAACATCGACACGCTCTTCATGGGCATGAAGGAGGCAGAGGCGGTGAAGCTCTTCGCCAACACCTATCTGGCACT
>ENA-OOXT01002079-OOXT01002079.1-human-gut-metagenome-genome-assembly--contig:-NODE-2079-length-11667-cov-7.260420_pt1 | contig 11667 bp, 13 predicted proteins | sample MGYA00241590_ERZ501349 | MGnify/ENA primary metagenome ERZ501349 (study PRJEB25962, sample SAMEA2042838) | human gut metagenome | biome: human gut; feature: human-associated habitat; material: faeces...
GTATGAGCCGGGGCGCGGATAGTTGCCGGAGAAGCCTTTTGTGCGCGGTATCTTTTCCGCAGGGAAAAAGCGTGGTATACTGAGGGGGATAACTCGGAAGTTGTGGAGGAAAATCAAATGGATATTTGGGAAAGAATGTATGAAAAGGCGAAAGAGCAATATCATCCAGAGGAAGTATCTCCCTTTATATATGCGCACAATGTAGTTTGTGCAATAGAAGCTGAAAACGGAGATATCTATACGGGATTCTGCATTGAAAGCTGCAGCGGAGTGATGAATATTTGTGCCGATAGACTTGCCGCACTGAATATGTATGCTAACAGTGGTCAGACAAAAATAAAAAGATTTATAGCATTCCGCGACAGCGCGCCAAACGGAGGTGGGAGCGGTATGCCATGTGGTGCTTGTCAGGAATTCTTTTATCAATTAAATGAAGCAAACGAAGATATGGAAATCATGGTTGATTATGAAAAACGAGAAACTGTAACATTAAAAGAACTTATGCCGAATTGGTGGGGAAAGGAACGTTACGCTGAGGCAAAGAGTAATTGACAACTTCCCATTTATCGAGTGACGAAAACAATACATCCTTCTGCGGACAACCCCAAAACGTTTGTCCGCTCTTTTTATGCCCGCACATCCTGACAGGGGAGAACTGTCAGACGAAACCGTCTGCGGGCGGCGCATGAAACGGTCAACGAGTCAACAACTCAAAATGATTCCGTTTGGTGACCAACAGCCCTTCCTTTTGCAGCTTGGAAAGTTCTGCCGACATGGCAGCACGCTCCACGCAGAGAAAATCCGCCAACTGTTGACGGTCAAAGGGAATGTCAAAGGAGAGGGAGGACTGTCGGATGGACTCGGCAGACAGGTAGGATAGCAGCTTTTCCCGGGTGGTTCGTTTGCTGACATGGGTGATCTTATCGTTAAAAAGCAGTATTTTGTTTGCCAGAACGCTGACCAGATTGCGGATGAGTTTCTGGTGATGGTCGCAGGCGGTGGGGCAGGAGGTGAGCAGCCGCTTGATGTTCAGCAGCAGGATTTCGCAATCCTCCTCTGCCACCACGCTGATGTTCAGGATGGCACCGGGAGTGGCGGCGTAAGGCTCGCCGAAAAAGTCTCCGGTATTGCACTTGGACAGGATGTTGCGGTGTCCCCAAAGATCCTCCTGAATCACAAGGGTGGAGCCGGACAGTACAAGCCCCATGACCTCTGTGGAATCTCCGGCACGGAAAATGTAGGAGCCCCGGGGCCGGGTGATCTTCGACGCACTGACACAGTGCAGGATGGACAAAATCTCATCGTCGGTAAGCCCGGTAAAAAAGGGGCAGTTCCGTAGAACAGGCAGATATTTTTGCATAAAAGCCCTCCTTGTTGGAATTCAAACATACAAGTTGCCTTTAGTATACTATAATAAGGATGCAAATGCAAAAAACACCCACAACAGGAGAGTATAGATATGATTCGGAAGATCATCCATATTGATGAAGAAAAATCCGTTTCCACGACCTGCACCATAGCTGCGCCAGTCTGCTCTATGCCAATGGCGTGAGCCTGAAGGAAATCCAGGAGTGGCTGGGTCACAGTGACATCAGCACAACAAGCAACATTTATACACATCTAGATTTCTCCAGTAAGGTATCTTCTGCCAATGCCATCGTCAGGCTCTTCCCGGAGGAGACAAAAGTGTGAAAACGAGCCGGATGCGGGGGATAAAAAAGAAAAGCAGCCCAAAATCTTACGATTCTAAGCTGCTTTTCAATGCCGGTGGTGGGGGTCGAACCCACACGTGTTATTAGCACAAGGGATTTTGAGTTTTTGTCCTCATCTTCCATCTGGTGTCATCCAGTGATATCTAGTGATATCTGGTTCCCACTGTGCAAAGACAAAATTCACGCCTCAACGAACAATAATTTGGAATATCCACGATTTTTCGATGCGTTTTTCCTCTACTCTGTTTTTTCGGTTTGGACCGCCCAAATGGAAATTGGAGGGATGTTCAGGAGGGATGCAAGGCAAAACGATCCTCTGCTTAGGCACAAAACGAAAGGAAAGTCAAGGATGATGAACAAATTTCAAGCCAGAAAATTTTACAGGAAAATGTTTGCAAACTATCCCGATGTTCTTACCGTGGAGGATGCAACAAACCTCTTGGGCTTCAAAAGCCAGACCGGCGTGATACGGCGCATCCATCAGAACCGTATCCGGTACCTGAAGGTCGGCAGAAATTTTATGATCCCAAAAGAATATCTCATAGATTATCTTTTAAGCGATTGATTCCATATCGACTATATTATATTACATAGCGCACTGCTTTTTCAATGTCAAGGAGCTGTGCGCTTTTATTTTTTTAGATGGGAGGTCAAGTTTTGCACAGCAATAAGAACAGAAAGTTGAAAAAGCCACATGACCCTTGACTACTTCTACGGACAAGCCGGAGAGCTGTTCTCCTTCTACCGCATTCCAAAGGCTCTGTTTCAGGAGCCACGGTTCCAGAGCCTGTCAACCGATGCCAAGACCCTATACGGTATCCTGCTGGACCGCATGAGCCTGTCCGTGAAAAACGGCTGGCTGGACGAGCAGAACCGGGTGTTCATTATCTTCACGATCGAGGATGTCAAGAGGGCGTTGTGTTGCGCAGACAACAAAGCGACCAAGCTGCTCCGGGAACTCGAAAAGTTTGGTCTGATTGAACGAAAACGCAGAGGTCTGGGAAAGCCAAGTTTGGTGTATGTGAAGAACTTTTCAGCAGAATCGTCAAAATCAATATTCCAGAATCGTGATTTTCACGATTCTGGAGGCTTTAAAAACGCAAGTCAAGACCCTTCAAAATCACGATGTAATAAGACTAAAGAGAATGATCCTGAAATGAGTGAGACTGATCCATTCTATTCTGAAGAAGCGGATGGGATGAGCAAACGCACCCAACTGGAAGAATATTTTTCTCAGTCTTTGGAGATAGACCTTCTGCTCCGGCTCTGCCCGGATGATGAGGACACCATCTACCAAATCGTAGATTTGCTGGTGGACACCTGCGCTACCAACCGTAAGATGCTGCACATCGCCGGGGACGATAAACCTGCCGAGGTGGTACGCAGCCGGTTTATGAAGCTGAACGCCGACCATATCCGTTTTGTGCTGAAGTGCCTTGCAGAGAACAGCAGCCCCATCCGAAACATGAAACAATACCTGCTCGCCTCTCTGTACAACGCACCCACCACCATGCAGCTTTCCTACCAGAACCAAACCAACCACGACTTAGCGGCAAAATCAAAGAAAGCATAAAAGCCCCCGCAGAACAGAATCATTCCAGTTCCATCTGCGGGAGCTTGTCTTTGATAGAGTCAAAAAGTGCCTTTCATGGCCTTTTTGAATTCGTCAACTGTCATCTTTGCTTTTGCAGCAGCAACTTCCACGCTCAGTGTGCCGTCCTTGACCAGTTCAGCCAGAGCTAAGAATTTTCCTTCTTCTACGCCCTGCTTAATACCCTTCCGAATGCCAATCTCAATGCCTTCTTCTTTCACACCTTGACTCAGGTTGCACATTTCGAGCACCTCTCTTTCCAATGTTGTGGTCATCGGAACACCAAAATCTTCTGTAAGAATTTTCTTCTTTTCTTCTGCGGCTCTGGACGAAGACAGGAGCACTTCCAGAAATTTCAGTATCCCAGTATAGTTTTCTGTACCCGGTTTTCCCAAGCAGACCATGACAACACTCATCAGGTCATAGTTTTCCACCTTTTCAGCAGCATTTCCAACGATAGGCTCCGCCTTGATGGAGTATTGCGTGACGGAATTCTGAAATTCTTCGGGCGGGTTAGTACAGACCCAGATGGAGTAAACTTTCTTGATTTTTCCGTATTCCGATTTTGTAAACACAGAACCATGCTGTGCAGAAATCATTCGGCTGCAATAGTAGATTGCCCGCTTCGTGAGCGGGTAGCCCGGTTTGAACTTATTTTGGGCTTCCACATTGATGATGAGCCGGATCAACTCTTCCGGCTCTGCGTCAGACTTCGGCGCAATAGCGTTGAAGCGGACATCGTAGTAGATGGTGCCTTCCGTCAGCGTTGCATCCTCACTGTTGCTGCCGCTGATGGTGCTGTCCGCCGTGGAATGATGCACACGGTTTGTATCATCTGCATGAACACCGACCGTGCCGATTTCCGGCTCCCCTTCGATGTACTTTTCCGCAATCTCATGGACTGGGCAGGAGCGGTACTCCTCTACGCAGCCCTTCATGATATGCGCCAGCACGAGCTTGTTTGCCAGCAACTTTTTAGTGGCCTTATCATACCGGGCTTCATTTTCCGTCTGTCCAATGGTATGGGCAAGATGATTTTCTACCATGCGCTGGTTTTCCATCGGCGTTCACTTCCTTGCGTGGATTCAACAGCAGTCCAAGCCACTATTGTAACTTCATATTACCATAAAGAACCGGCATTATCAATAAGTCATCTGTAAACTTTTCGATACTATGCCGTTCTTTCCAAACGAAGGCGAGGTGAAATTTATCTCCAAGAAAGCAACCACGATTGCCATCGTCAACCAGAAAGGTGGCACCGGCAAGACCACAACCTGTGAAAATCTGGGCATCGGGCTAGCAATGGAGGGCAAGAAAGTTCTGTTGGTAGACGCTGACCCGCAGGGGTCACTTACCATCAGCATGGGCTCCCAGCAATATCGCTTTTGTGCACACCTTATGCACTGCGAGAGAAGAAAAATCAACATATATTCGTCCATATAGAATATTCTGCCAGCCCAACGACCTTTCTCGGTCGCAAGTATGGCATCCAAGTCGCTGATTTTCAGGATGAAGCGATTTGGGGCGTAATATGGTTGGCGGACAAGTGAGCTACAGGCCATTGAGATGTAACTCACATGGGGTTCAGATGTATCACATCCCGATTCAAAATAAAATACGATATAACGTAAAAGCGCAACTTCCACTCTTGATGAATGGAAGATGCGCTTTTTACATTTGACAACAAGTTATAGATTGACAATAGGACACATACACGATAAACTTTATATAGTATTATGTAAATCAGAAGGAGGCCAAACCATGAGCGCCAAGCACACTACTCCTGCCCAGCACAAAAGCAACCTCCGCAATGTGTACGGCACCTTTGCCATTGAGGGCATGACCATCAGCAAAGATACGCGCAGCAACCTTGACCGCATCGGCAGCGGTCAGGCCAGCTATCAGCAGGTCGTGAATGAACTGCGCGCAAAGTACGCGAAGAAAGGCTGAGTATGTTCTCGAAGTACGATGTCTATACCACGGTTCAATCCATGTACTGCTACCCTGATACGGATGTTCTGATCAACAAGCTGGACATCCGTGACAAAGCCGAACTCAAACAGGCCGAAGAGGAATTTACGGCGGTAAAACAGATGGCTCTGTTGCAGGAGCCAATCAAGGGGCGTTTTACCAAAACACATCTGTTTCGGATTCACCGCTTCCTTTTTGAAGATGTGTACCCGTTTGCAGGGCACATCCGCAAGGAGCAAATCAGCAAGGGTGACACGATGTTCTACCCGCCAGACCTGATCGACCGAGAATTGGAGCGTGTGTTCAAAAACATTCACTCCAAGAAGCTGCTTGCCGAACAAGATGAAGAAAAGCAGATTCAAAATCTGTCTCAGACAATGGCGGAGTTAAACATCATCCATCCTTTCCGTGAAGGAAATGGCCGCAGTACCCGTGAACTGATTCGCTGCATGGCGTTAGAATATGGTCTGCACATCAACTGGGGCAACACGGACCGAGAAACTTTGATCAACGCTGCAATCGCTGCCGTAGATGATGATATGGCGTTCTGTGATGTTCTAAGGCAGTGCATAGAATAATAAATTCCAACATCCAAATGAAAAAGCGCAACGTCTATTCTAGTCGATTTGACCGAATGGGCGTTACGCTTTTCACATTTTTTGCAAGAATTCAATTAAAATAGTCTTTTAGTCTAGACTGAATTATTGGAGGAGCAAGGCTTGCAAGCGTGGGATCTTTGATAGTAGAAGCATTAATTATGTAGACTAGATTTTCCAGCTTTAATGGAATGTTTTTCTTAAGGTCAAACACCATAAAAAGCAAGACTTGTTCTCTGTCAGCTCTAAATAATTTTTTCCCGATCATCGGATTTGCATTTAAAAATTCAACAATGTTGTCTGGTAAACTATCGCTTTGCAAATGAACACGCATTTTGGTTTTTATCATTTGCGCCCACTGACTGCTTTTATATTGCCGATATGCAAGATCATTTATAATTGATAGTATAGCCCAATCACAAGTCTCTAAGGTCGCAAATACTCCATTTAAATTCCTTGACAATTCAGGATATTCATTCCAATCAGAAAGACTTTTGTAACGAATGTCGTGTTCTACTTCATGCCATCCTTCCGAGAAAATTGTTCTTATTTGGATTTCAAACGTTTTATCGATTGGATAGTCATTCCATAAAGAAGGATCAAATTGATCTGCAACCTCATCAGGCATCCAACACACAAGATTTAATCTTTCCTGAGAAAATTTGTCAGGTTCAATAGTGGTTTTAGAAATATTATCAACTTTATAATACTTCTCTATAATTTCTTGACAGAGCGGAACATCATCTGAAAAGTACAGTGCAATACGAACACCTACCAAATCTTGCATATGTTTTCCATCGCGAGTGTATCCCTTTCGTTTAATTTTCTCATCGATAGAAGAACCAGTTTTTATCCTTCCGAAAATCCTAAAATACAAGCCGGCTTTTTGAAGATACATTTCAATACCATTAATAATGTCATTTACAGGCCTATTGGGTAAATCATGCATGCCAATATCCATTTATTTATCTCCCAAGAATTTCTCTAATCTCTGACATTTTTTCAAAATTTAATTCGATGCAGTTGCTTTTATGCAACAGTATTTCTTTTCCGTAAAGTCGATCGATTGCTTCTGATATTCCCTCATAATCCTGTTGCGCATAACCTTTAAATAATGTCGAGAAAAGCCTTCTTCTGTCAGCATGATCACTACCTGGGCGCCAATATTGTTCAAGAACCTTTTTTTCGTATTCGATTTCAGTATTTGTGGAAGAAAGGACTGGTTCTTTACAAGAAATTTTTCGAAGTTCTGATTCTCCACAGCAATTTGAAAAAATAAGATTACAGTTCTTTTGATTATCAGCAGGAATGATTTTCACTTCATAAAAGTGACATCCATAGAATTTACAATCTCTAAACGCATCAGAGGAAATTGAGCAGGAATTAAATGTACAACATGAAAAAACACAATCGCTGAAATTTGACGCCGTGAGGGAAACATTTTCTCCGAAGTACACAGATTCGTAATAGCGCCGAATATACTCATGAGACGTCTTATGAAGGAGAGCAAGATCGGTATGTAACTCTTCATAGGGAGTGAATTCTATTTTATTATCAGTGATAATGCGATACAATGCTTCTCGTTTCTCTTTGCTACAGGTTCCATAGGACGTTACCATAAGGTTCCAATATTTCTCTTCGATTTCTGCAGGTGACAAATCTGGAAGTTGGTTGTTTGTAACTGCTTCAGCGATTAAATATCCGAATATAAAATCATTTATAAATCCAATAGAGTTAGATGTGTTTGGAATGCGATCTAAAAGTGCGTGATGCGAAAGTTTTTGCAAAAATTCATCTTCGGTCGGAACATCTTCTCTAGAGAAGTCATTATAGCGGTCCAGATATTCAAGAATATCTTCACCAAGAGACATACGGATGATATCTTTTATTTCGGCACTTGTGCAAGTCGATTGCTTAAATGATGCCATGGTTCCTGCTACACTCTCCATCAAAGCAAGTTGCTCATCAGCTTTTAATGAGAGTGACTGCCTTTTTTGTTCTCGTTCAAGAAGGATTTTAAAATATTGCTGTAAAATTGAATCGACAGAAGTGAATTTAGAAGCAATATTTTCATTACTTTGGGAGGAAAGGAATGTTAAAAGGGTCGGATTTGAAATATCATCAAATATAATGCCTCTAGAGCGTAACAAGTCAATCTTAGATCCATCTAACCAGTCAGATACAACCGGTGGAATGATTTGAATTCGTGTGATTTGACAATGAGGAAGGTATTTATCAGACCATTCTTCAAACAACTCGCCAGCAAAAATCGAACTTTTTCTTGATGTCAAAACAATTTTTGCACAGGAATTTTCCCCAAGCAGTTGAGCAATTGTAGATAGCATTGTTTGAGCGGTTTTTTCGTCTGAATCAGACAAATCTGCTTGAACATCATCATGTGATTTTGAAAGCAATTCGTCAAATCCGTCAATAATTAAGGGAACCTTTCCTTGTTTTATCTCATAGGTAACCAACTCCGAACTAAGGCTTGAAAATTTGCTGTCAATTTCAGTTAACAAAACATATTTGAAGATGGAAGCCGTTCGGTTTTTTGATAATTCAGTGATAATGGGAACAGTCCCTTTTGAATCCACAGACAACCTTTTTATTAGTTCATAAGAAACGCTTGTTTTTCCAAAACCTGCCGCAGCTTCAACGATAATCAACTGTGGACCTTTCTCAAACAACCGTTGGTAAATATATTCTATTAGATTTTTTCGAGATTCATTATTATCATCCACAAACCGGCAAGGAATAAATTTATATTCACAAAAGCTGATTTTTTCGGTCTGTTTTTTGGCATAGCGATTATATTCTTGCTCTAATTTCTTGCAATTGTTTGATGGTAAGAAAAATCCAGAAAACAATTGCGAGTGAATTTCATCAAGATTTGAATATTTATTGATTTTTACAGCAAAACCCGCCGCTTTATATCCTTCTTCTAAATTATGGAAGTCGAAATCCAAATCAATCAAAAGAATTTCTGCATTTTGAAAATATCCTTTTCTATGAGAAAACACAAGATATTTCTCTGGATTTTGGTTATCTTCTAGTTCAAATCCATATTTTTCATAAAGGGAAATAATTTCATCGCTATTATTCATTGAAAGACCTCCTTTATTGAGTCAATAGAGATTGCACCAAAGTCAAAATATTGAATTCGCATTCCAAAGATTCACAAGTTGCGCGAATAATTAGTTGTCGATAAAATCAACAGTTCGGAAAACTACATAAAACCCATTTTAAAACAAGTATAGCATTACGGAAGGTCCATTTCAAGACGGATTGCTAACACAAACTGGCACTGACAGGCAAAGGGGCTACAGGTCCTTGAGATATAGCTCACAGAGGGGCAAATGTATCACATCCTAATTCACAATAAAATACGATGTACCGTAAAATGCAACTTTTACTCTCGATGAATGGAAGATGCGCTTTTATTTTTGCCTACAACACATTTCAAAAGGAGGATGCCTATGGATAAAGATTTTATGCTGACCTACTACGACAAAATGGTACGTCCAATATGGACGGAGCTGATGAAGACACCACGTTATCAGCGGGCTGCTGGCGAACACGACAAGCTCGAACGTGAATTTCGGCGGCTGCTGGATGAAAAGCTAGGGCGGAAGTATCTTGAACTGGACGATGCACTGTTCCGAGTGATGGATGACATCGCAGAAGCTATGTATATGAAAGGTGCCGCAGACCGTGAGTTGATGATCCGTTAATACCATGAGTTACGACTACTTCTATGGGCAGTCGGGCGAACTGTTTTCCTACTTCCGTATTCCGAAAGCACTCTTTCAGGACAGCCGTTTCCGGCAGCTTTCCACGGACGCCCGAACACTGTATGGCATCCTGCTTGACCGTATGAGCCTTTCCGCAAAGAACAACTGGTTGGATGAGCAAGGGCGCGTGTATATCATCTACACTGTCCGGGAAGTGCAGGAATCTCTCTGCTGCGCCGAACACAAGGCGGTCAAGCTGTTCCGGGAACTGGAACAGGCCAATCTTATTGAGCGCAAACGGCGAGGGCTGGGCAGACCCAGCTTGATCTATGTCAAGAACTTTTCGTCTGGACTGCCGCCAAAAGCACAAGTACAGAATTGCGCAAACTGCAATTCTTGTGCTGCTGAAAATGCAGTTCAGGTGCAGCCAAAACCGCAATCTAATAAGACTGATAAGAATAAAACAGAGAGGAACAATCCTTTCCTCCCGGATGAATCGGACAGAGAACAACTCGAAGATTATTTTTATCAGGCATTGGAGGTCGAACTGCTGCTCCGGCTTTGCCCGGATGATGAGGACAACATCTATCAAATTGTGGACTTGCTTGTAGACACCTGCTCCACCAAACGCAAGATGTTGAGGATTGCCGGGGATGATAAGCCCACCGAAGTGGTGCGCAGTCGGCTGAAAAAGCTGAACGCAGACCATATCCGCTTCGTGCTAGGCTGTCTGGCAGAGAACACTTCCCCAGTGCGAAACATGAAGCAATATTTGTTGGCAACACTGTTCAATGCGCCCACGACCATGAATCTCTATTATCAGAACAAAACGAACCACGACTTTGCGCGTGGCTCTCCGAAAGCGGGGTGATGTTATCGCAAAGAAAGCTACCACAATCGCCATCGTAAACCAAAAAGGCGGCACGGCCAAGACCACTACCTGTGAAAATCTTGGTATCGGTCTGGCAATGGAGGGCAAAAAGGTTCTGCTGGTGGATGTTGACCCGCAGGGTTCACTTACCATCAGTATGGGCTGGCAGCAGCCGGATGAGCTGTCCACCACATTGTCCACCCTTATGCAGAAAGCCATGAACGACCAGCCCATCCAGCCCGGTGATGGTATCCTGCACCATGCAGAGGGCGTTGACCTTATCCCGGCCAACATTGAATTGGCAGGAATGGAAGTCGCCCTTGTGAACAGTATGAACCGGGAAAAGATGCTCAAGCAGGTGTTGGACAGTGCTAAACGCGAGTACGATTATATTCTGCTGGATTGCACTCCCTCATTGGGGATGCTTACCATCAACGCACTGGCAGCGGCAGACACGACACTGATTCCGATGCAAGCACAGTACCTTTCAGCAAAAGGTCTGGAACAGCTTTTGCTGACGATTGGCAAAGTTCGGCGGCAGATAAATCCAAAACTGAAAATCGAGGGCATTTTGCTGACCATGACGGACAGCCGCACCACCTATGGCAAGCAGATTGACAATTTAATCCGACAAGGCTACGGTCGGAAGATCCATGTGTTCGAGCAGACGATTCCCCATTCTGTTCGTGCTGCTGAAATCAGCACAACGGGAGAAAGCATTTACCAGCATGACCCGAAAGGCAAGGTGGCCGCAGCCTACCAATCTTTAACGAGGGAGGTGTTGGCAAATGCCGAAAAACAACGGAAACTTAGCTCTGAAAGGATTAGATGAGCTGCTATTTTCCACCGAGGAGCAACGGCAGGAAGAAAAAAGAGAGCAGGTACAGCAAATCCCCATTGATGAGCTGCATCCGTTCACCAACCATCCTTTCAAAGTTGTGGACGATGAAGCCATGACCCGAACAGTGGAAAGCATTGCTCAGTTTGGTGTGCTGGCTCCGCTTATCGCAAGGCCGCGCCCGGATGGTGACGGCTACGAGATTATCTCCGGCCACCGCCGCCAGTTCGCCGCAAAGATGGCCGGACTGGAAACTCTGCCTGTCATCGTGCGTGATATGGACGATGATGCCGCCACGATTCTGATGGTTGATTCCAACTTGCAGCGAGAACACATCTCACCCAGCGAAAGAGCGTT
>ENA-OOXT01002086-OOXT01002086.1-human-gut-metagenome-genome-assembly--contig:-NODE-2086-length-11640-cov-1.405956_pt1 | contig 11640 bp, 10 predicted proteins | sample MGYA00241590_ERZ501349 | MGnify/ENA primary metagenome ERZ501349 (study PRJEB25962, sample SAMEA2042838) | human gut metagenome | biome: human gut; feature: human-associated habitat; material: faeces...
AGCATTTGGTAAAACAATAGGTTCAGTACATTATTTTTCACCAGAACATGCTAGAGGTGGATACACAGATGCTAAATCAGACTTATACTCATTAGGGGTAGTTCTATATGAAATGGTAACAGGAAAAGTACCATTTGACGCTGATACTCCAGTATCTGTAGCATTAAAACACATGCAAGAAGAACCAGTACCACCAATAGAAGAAAACTCACATTTACCAGAATCAGTAAATAAAATAATACTAAAATCACTAAAAAAAGATCCAATGCTTAGATATCAAACCGCAACAGAACTATTACAAGACCTAAGATTGGCATTGAAAAATCCATCAGGTGATTTTGTAGAAGATATAGATTATGACCCAACAGCTAAGACACAAAGAATATCTACAAATCAATATGATAAAATAGGTAGCAAAAAAGGAAAAAAAGAAAGTAAATTTAAAGCTTTTGTGAGAGAACACAAAGTATTAAGTAGTATTATAGGGTTAATTTTATTATTTTTATTTTTCACTCATAGAAAAAGGCACTACGAAAATATAGAGATTTTCAATGTGTTTTTATAAAAACTTATAGATGAATTCTATAGGATATTATAAGGAGGTAAGGATTATGAAGTTAGAAGCAAAAGTTAACTTCGACCGGTTTGAAGAAGCTCTTCAGGTTGTAGATGCTCATACAGCCGGTGAGTTCTGCCGTATGGTCATCGGAGGATTTCCTGAGCCAGAAGGCAGCACAATGATCGAAAAGAAAAAATGGATGGAGGAAAAATACGACCACGTTCGTACAGCATTAATGCTGGAGCCTAGAGGACATCATGATATGTTCGGTGCTTTCCTTTGCGAGCCAATCCACGAAGAAGCAGATCTTGGGGTAATCTTCATGGATACAGGCGGCTACCTGAACATGTGTGGACACTGTACAATCGGAGCTGTTACAGTAGCCCTCGAAGCTGGTCTTGTTGAATGCCACGAAGGTGAGAACGAAGTTGTTCTGGATGCTCCTGCAGGAATTATCCGTACCAAAGCAGAAGTCAAAAATGGAAAGGTACTTAATGTAACACTTACTAATGTACCGGCTTTCCTTTACAAAGAAAACCTCACCACAGAAGTTGATGGCAGAGAAGTTCACTATGATATTTCTTTCGGCGGAAGCTTCTTCGCGCTTGTTGATATCGAACAGTTCGGATGGCACGTAGATCCACAGTCAATCCCACAGCTTACCGATTTCGGTATGAAGCTGATTGAAAAGGTCAATGCTGAAGTAGAGATCCGGCATCCGGAACTTGATATCACAACTGTCGACCTTGCAGAGCTTTACTGCTCTACCGATACTCCTGGATGTGACAAACGTAATGTCGTTATCTTCGGAGATCATATGGCCGACCGTTCTCCTTGCGGAACCGGAACCAGCGCAAAGCTCGCCACCCTTTACAAAAAAGGTGAAATCAAAGTTGGACAGCCTTTCGTATATGAAAGCTTTATCGGCTCTCAGTTCAAAGGCGTAATCTTAGACACTACAAAGGTTGCCGACTATGATGCCGTTATTCCGCAGATTACCGGAAGTGCTTATCTGACAGGGGAAGCTACTTATGTGATCGATCCAGATGATCCGTTAAAATATGGCTTCAAAGTAGGCCGTTAAGTCAAAATCTTTCAGGAGACAGAGCTATGTATATGGCTTTGTCTTCTTTTTTTGTAAACAAATTACTTTCTTGTTATTTCATGTCCATTCTGCTATAATAAAAAAAGATTACTATTTTCAAAGGAGGGGAATTTTCATGCCAAAGAAAAGAAGTTCCACCAAAAGCCGTATCATAAAAGCCGCGTGGAATCTATTCTACAAGCATGGTTATGAACAGACCACTGTTGATGAGATCATCTCGGCTTCTAAGACCTCAAAAGGAACCTTTTACCACTATTTTAAGGGAAAAGAAGCTCTTCTCAACACACTTTCTTATCTGTTTGACGAAAAGTATGAAGAGCTTGCAGGAATCGTAGATCCGGATCTTTCTGCTTATGACAAGCTGCTATTTTTTAACCATGAACTATTTCATATGATTGAGACCAGTGTCGATGTCGGGCTTTTAGCCTCCCTCTACTCGTCCCAGCTGATCACCAAAGATAAGCGCTCCCTTCTTGAAAACGATCGTTACTATTTCGTGTGGCTCACTGAGACAATCAGCACTGCACTGAAAAATGGAGAATTCAACGGCACCAGTACTGCCGATGAACTTCTGAAGATTTATGCAATGTACGAACGTGCTGTTCTTTATGACTGGGCATTATGCAAAGGCAAGTATTCTCTCACCGCATACAGTGACAAGCTTCTCCCACATGTACTTGACCAGTTTGTAGAAGGATTTTAATTCTGTCATTTTTTCATTGACAGTATAGACACCCTTCTGCACATGGATCATCGCACTACAATCGAGTAGGCTGACTCCTACTCGATTCTTATACTTTGTACATCATCTCGCTTAACAGCTCGATGATGTACATTCGCCAAATGCAGATCCTTGTGCAAGCACAAATCTGCACTTGGCTCATCGTATACACAAAAAAAGACTTATTCGTAGCATAAAATACTACGAATAAGTCTCATTATTTAAAGCTATGCCAGACAGCCATTGCTGTCAGTATGTTGACAAAGCTACGTCATCGCGCCAACTACTCCCTTATCGATAAAAATTATTATATCGGGCAGGTTCTTTTCTGTCAAGCCTGATTCTCTGCAAATTCAGATCAGACTCATTCTCCAAAATCAGCTTTTGACTGCTACACCATGATCGGCTTTAATGCTTCTGCGAATTTGTCTTTCTTTGCCTGTGCTTCTTCCAGATCTTTTCCAAGTGTTGTGTAATAGATCTTAATCTTCGGCTCTGTTCCTGAAGGACGAACAATAACAGTCTCGCCATCTTCCAGTTTGTAGATCAGTACATTCGCAGAAGGAAGTCCGGTTTCTTCCGGTTTGGTGTAATCTGTAACAGATGCAACCTTGATTCCGGCTACTTCTGTGAGCGGATTCTTACGAAGGCCTTCCATAATACCTGCCATCTTGTCCATTCCGCTAAGTCCCGGGAATTCAAAGCTGTCTACTTTGTTCAGATAACGTCCGTACTGCGCGTAGATCTCTTCCAGTCTCTGCTTCAGTGAGCTTCCGATGCTTCTGTAGTAAGCTGCCATTTCGCAGATCAGCATAGATCCGATAACAGCATCTTTATCACGTACATACGGTCCTGCAAGGTATCCGTAGCTCTCTTCAAATCCAAAGATGAAACGGTCTACTTCTCCGGCTTCTTCAAGCTGTGCGATCTGGTCACCGATCCACTTGAATCCGGTAAGTACGCTTCTGAGTTCTACACCGTAATGCTCTGCAACTGCATCTGCAAGCGGAGTAGATACGATTGATTTTACAGCAACTGCTTTCTCAGGCATGGTTCCTTTTTCAATACGTCCTGCGCAGATGTAATCGAGAAGCAGAACACCGACTTCGTTACCACTTACCAGTTCGTAAGAACCATCCGGGCACTTCATTGCAATACCTACACGGTCTGCATCCGGGTCTGTTGCAAGCATCAGATCTGCATCTGTCTCTTTTGCAAGGTTAAGTCCAAGCTCCAGAGCCGCAAAAATTTCCGGGTTCGGATAACTGCAGGTCGTGAAGTATCCGTTTGGATATTCCTGTTCCGGAACGATTGTGATATCTGTGATTCCGATGTCTTTTAATACCTGTGTTACCGGAACAAGTCCTGAACCATTGAGCGGGCTGTATACCAGCTTCAATCCTGCTGTCTTGCAAAGTCCCGGTCTTACCTGACGTGATTCGATTGCTTCATAAAGTGCCTTCTTGCAGTCATCTCCTACAAAACGAATCAGCCCTTTTTCTACACCTTCTGCGAAGGATATGTATTTTGCACCTGTGAGGACATCTGTCTTCTGGATCTCAGCATATACGATTGCTGCTGCATCATCTGTCATCTGGCATCCGTCCGGTCCATATGCTTTATAACCATTGTATTTTGCCGGGTTGTGGGATGCAGTTACCATAACACCTGCATTGCAGTTATAATAACGTGTCGCAAATGAAAGTGCCGGCACCGGCATCAGCGCGTCATAGATTCTGACATTGATGCCGTTTGCTGCCAGAACACCTGCTGCTGTCTTTGCAAATACATCACTCTTCAGACGGCTGTCGTAGCTGATTGCCACAGTCTGTGTGCCACCCTGTGTCTTAACCCAGTTCGCCAGTCCCTGTGTTGCCTGACGTACTACATAAATATTCATACGATTCGTTCCTGCTCCGAGAACTCCACGAAGTCCGGCTGTTCCAAACTTCAGAGCTACAGCGAAACGATCTTTTATCTCTTCGTCATTTCCTTCAATTCTCGCTAATTCCGGACTCAGATCGGCATCTTCCAGATCTGCTTCCAGCCAACGTTTGTACTCTTCCTGATACATCTTGACCACTCCCTACTATAATTTGTTCTTATTTTTGTACATTTTGACAAAAATATACTTTAAATATACCATATCTTTGACTAACCCGCAATGATTTGGGTAAGAAAAGTCCGTTAAAACATTCTTCGTTTTCATCTTCCTCCATAACTAAATTGTTCTCTCACCATCATCAAAGCATATCCAAGTAAGTTCTGACCTTTCCACTTATCCAGATCAAATCTGTTCTCATCTTTCATGGATAACCCGATTCCCCATATCTGATCTTTTACCGCACATTCTGATAAATACCAATTCCTAAATATCCATTTTCTTCATCTGGATTATGAAAACAAATAATCTCCATCACTCTTCACCCAACCTTTCACTACAATCATACCAGATTTATATCTTTCCTGCCATCGCAACAAACACTTTCATCACCCCGGCCAGCACCATCACCCAGATTGGATTCATCTTCACCTTCCTGAGCAAGATCACACATACCACAAATATTCCAACCATCAGCCAACTGGTATCAGATATCACCATTTTCCCGGAAGCTTCCCAGAATGCTGTCTGCAAAATGGAAATTCCCGCCGATCCGATCAGTGCGACCACCGCCGGTCTGATCCCTCCAAGTATTCCCTGCAGCATGTCCATTTCCCGGTATTTTAAGTACAATTTTGCAATGATCGTCACGATAATGCAAGATGGTGTGATATATCCAAGTGTAGCCACAATCGCTCCCGGCATTCCGGTCAATTTCATCCCAACAAAGGTTGCTGCATTGATCGCAATCGGTCCCGGAGTCATCTGGGAAATGGTGATCAGATCCGTAAATTCCGTCATGCTGAGCCAGTGATGCACATTTACGACCTGCCCCTGGATCAGTGGAAGTGCCGCATATCCACCTCCAAAGCTGAACAAGCTGATTTGAAAAAAACTTAAAAATAATTGTATATACATCATACTCTTTTCCTCCGTCTGTTCCAGATTGTCCGGATTACACCAAAAACTCCACTTGCAATCACAATATAAATCACATTGATTCCCAATACACAGGCTGCTATAAAGGCTGCAATCATAACAATCGTTGCCACATTATCTTTCTTTTTTATAATTCCACATCCCATTTCATAAGTAACCGAGGCAATCACAGCTCCGACACCTGCCTGCATCCCTTCCAGCATCTGACTCACCAGATAATTATCCCGAAATGCATGATAAAAAGCAGAGATCAAAGAAATGATCACAAACGGTGGAATAATCGTTCCAATAATTGCAACCAGTGTTCCTGCAAGGCCGGCAAGCTTATACCCAACCACGATTGCCCCATTTACCGCAATCGGTCCCGGTGCTGACTGCGCAATTGCCACCAGATCCAGCATTTCATTTTCTTCAATCCAATGATAATCATCCACAAACTTTTTCTTCATCAGTGTGATGATCACATAACCGCCGCCAAATGTAAATGCACTTAGATATAATGTAGATAGAAAAAGTTTAACCAACACTTCTCTTTTATTCTTCATAATTTTTATCCTCCACCCATTAGTATATCTTTGCTTTATACAGATGTAAATTAAAATCCAGGTAAATTTCAAAACCTTTCCAATACAATTTTACCTCTTGACTTTTCCAACAATCTCATTTATCATATATAACATATCAATTTAGTAGGTTTATAAAGGAGTGACACAGAATGAACATCTTATGCTTTGGCGACTCAAACACATATGGCTACAAACCGGACGGAACCGGCAGATTTGACACCGACACCCGATGGACCAGTCTGCTTCAGAAGAAGCTGGGTGCTGACCACCGTGTGATCGAAGAAGGTCTTTGTGGAAGAACCACTGTATTTCAGGATGATCTTCGTGAGGGACGCCGTGGACTTGATCTGATCGGTGTCACGATGGAAATGCATAACCCCATCGATCTCCTTATCGTTATGCTCGGAACCAACGACTGCAAAACAAGATACAATGCGTCCGCAGGAACCATTGCCAAAGGATTGGCTCAAGTCATCCAAAAAGCCCGGAAAAATGCTTCCCAGCCTTTTGATCTCCTCGTCATTTCACCGATTCATCTGGATGAAGGTGTTGGCGATCCTGGCTTTGATCCGGAATTTGATGAAAAATCCGTAGAAGTTTCAAAAAAGCTTGCTGAAGAATATCACAAAGTGGCACTTCTGCATCATGCAGCATTTCTGGATGCCTCCGCATTTGCATCTCCAAGCACCACAGATCGCGAGCATCTGGATGCAGCCGGTCACGCTGCACTTGCTAATGCAATCTATGAAAAAGTTATCGATATGCAAAAAGAACTGGAAAAAGCGGTATAGATTTTTAACGTCTATACCGCTCTTCGTATTCGTATTCTTCATTAAATATAAATCCGCATGATATTGATCACAAATCCAATCGCCCCAAGTGTCATAAACACAAGCGCAGCTCCTGCTGCCTTTTTTCTTGTTTCAATCTTTTCCTGATCTTCGATGCTCATATTCTGGACCGGATATTTTCTTCTACCAATCAGATAAAGAATCAGTCCACTTGAATTATTTCCATTCATCGCCCAAAATCCCCAGAATTTCGGGTGCTTTAAGCCTCTTGCTTTTGCATCTGATACCGTCATCTGATAAATCTGCCATGCGGTGCAGATTGCTCCTACCAACGCAATTGCTCCGCTTGCTACTGCTGCTATTTGATTCCATCCCATAATAATCTGCCTCCTAAATCCGTTTGATAATCTGATAAAGCAATGCCGATGAACTCATGATTACCACACAAAATACAATTACCAGATAATAGGTTCCTTCCGGCAACAGCATGTTCAGCGCAATCAACAGTATCATCAGTATAATATTTAAAAGAATTGCTCCAGTCAGTTTTTTGTTGCTTTTTACAACATTTGTACTCTCTTCCAGATGTTCTGCCATCTTCTGATCTCCTTTCAACAGTTCATCAAGACTTACGGAATATAGATCACTAAGTGCAATGACACTGATAATATCTGGATACGATTTTTCATTTTCCCAATTGGAAATAGTCTGGCGGGAAACATCGATTTTCTCTGCAGCCTTCTCCTGGGTAAGCCCGGCTTCTATCCGTGCATTTTTTAGTTTCTTCCCTATTTCCATAATTCCTGTTTCTTCCTTTCACGAACATCATTCCATATAGAACACCAAAAGTCTATCAAACATCTTTTACAAATGGCATTTTTGCCTGTCAAAATTCTTTTACACCGGCAAATATACCTGTATCTTACCATCCGGAGAGATTTGTATCAAGAAAACTATAGCACTTTCTCCTCGCATCTGTTAAAATAGGATTTCAGAAACGGAGGTTTTGAAATGCTAAAATCCTATGTCTGTTTTGACCTGGAAACAACCGGGCTTGACCCACTATATAATGAAATTATTGAAATCGGAGCATTGAAAGTCCGTGACGGAAAGGTTGCCGAACGTTTTATGGAATTCATTCATCCACAGGAAGAGATTTCCCCGATGATCACGAATCTCACCGGCATTACGAATAAAATGGTTGCAAATGCCAGACCTGCCGATGCTGTGATCAGTGATTTTCTTGAATTCTGTGAAGATGATGTCCTGATCGGCCACAATGTAGGCTTTGATTACAGCTTCATGAAATCAGGTGCTTCCAATTTAGGACTTACTTTTGAAAAATTTGGAATCGACACATTTAAGATCGCCCAGCGCACCTTAAAATCACTTCCATCCAAAAGTCTCTCTAGTCTGTGTGAATACTACCAGATTGAAAATAAAGCTGCGCACCGCGCCTACTATGATGCGCTTGCCACAGCAAAACTGTATCAGACACTGGCACACTATTTCGAAAATGAGGATCCTTCTCTTTTCAAGCCACAGCAGCTTACATACAAAATAAAAAAAGTGCAGCCTGCCACAGCAAAACAGGTTGCACTTTTGCAGAGACTGTGCAGCCAGAAGAAAAAAGTACCGGAATGGAATCCGGATACGATCACGCGCAGTGAAGCATCTCGGCTGATTGACACTTTATTAAAGGCATAAGCAAAAAGATAGAATACGTCTTAAAGAATCTTCTTTCTTATAAACGTACTCTATCTTTTTCTTATCTCAGAAAGATCTGACCCGTCAAATATAATTCCTTACTGATCTTTCGCATATTGTTTCACCTGCCCGAAAATAATCTCTTTCGGATCTTACTTATTTACTTTCCAGTTTTCCAGAAGTTTTAATTCTATTTTCGTTCCGGCTTTTCACCGATTTCTCTCCACATATGCATTTCAAATTATTGACGAATAAGGCTGTGACACCAGTCTTCATGCAACTGACGTTCAAGGTTATTGGTTGTGGGGCGATGTGTGTGGATGTTCGTTATTGTATATGTAGAAGCTTTAAGACGTTAGATAATGTAAAACTTTCTGCTATGCAAAAAAAGAAGCCCTCACACAAGGACTCCTTCGTAAGTAGCGGGAACTGGATTTGAACCAGCGACACCGCGGGTATGAACCGCGTGCTCTAGCCAACTGAGCTATCTCGCCATATTAAATTTAGAAAAGTGGGACCTACAGGGCTCGAACCTGTGACCCTCTGCTTGTAAGGCAGATGCTCTCCCAGCTGAGCTATGATCCCTCATCACATTTATGCGACTTGTTTAGTTTACTATTATTTTCTACAAATGTCAATACTTTTTTTAGTTTTTTTACAGATTTTCTCTTTTTCCGTCAGCATATCTCCCCCTTACTTCCTGCTTTCCAGACCATTACCTGTAGATTTCTTCCCAATGCTCTTTTGTCATGACATTCGTATGCTCGACCCGCACCCCATGTAAAAGCGGCACAGGAACTTCATTACAGGTATGATGATAAACAAATCCCAGCTTTTCCTGCACTCTTTTTGATTTCAGATTGCTATCATAATAAGCGCACCAGATTGTTGTCATGCCAAGATCTTCAAATCCATGTCTCAATAACTCTCTGGAAGCTTCCGGCATATAGCCTCTTCCCCAGAATGGCTGTCCAAGCCAATATCCAAGCTCGCACTCATCGTCACGCTTTGTTTTATTCGTGTATCCATTCAGTTTCAGTTCCACAGCACCTATCGCAATATTATTTTCCTTTTCACAGATTGCGTAGCACTCTGCTCCATCAAATACATTTTTGATGACAGCTCTGCTTTCCTCCACACTCTTATGCGGCGGCCATCCTGCAGCAGGTCCGATCTCCGGATCTTTTGCATATTCAAACAGACTTTCCGCATCTTCCTCTGTCCATTTTCTCAGTATTAATCTTTCGGTCTCCAGCATACTCTTCCACCTCAGTCTTTATATTTAAATTTTTAATAAATTTGTTTTCTTCAATTTCTATTCTATACGTTAATCTGTTGTCTCAGTATATCATAAGGATTTTATAGTTTCAACATTCCACATTTGCATGGTTATACGTAAAACGTATTTCAATAATTCATTTTTTCTATATATCGTCCTATTTATAGTTATTTTACACATTTCACCATATGCATTGACTAACTCATTCGTCATTTTGTACAATATTTTATATGGATAGCGACAAAATATATGGATACTAACAAATCGTCATTGTATAAAAGGAGGAAATGAAAATGGCTGATTATGAAAAAATGTGGGAAGACCTTGGGATGGATGTCAAAAATCATGACAATCTCTGTCAGGTTCTTCCGACAGCAGTTGGGGATGTATTTATGACACAGGAAAACCGTCCGAAAGCAATGGATTTCTGGGATATGGTCATTGCTGAGGTTCACGGTATCCGCCCGGCTGAATTAATTGAAGAGCAGAAAAAAGGACGTAAAGTATTCGGAACATTCTGCGTTTATGTACCGGATGAAGTAATCATCGCTGCAAATGGTATCGTAACCGGACTTTGCGGCGGTTCCCAGTTCTGGGTTCCGGACGGCGAAAAAGTCCTTCCGAAAAATGTCTGTCCGCTTGTAAAAGCTTCTGTAGGAGCAAGACTTGGACGCACCTGCCCATTCTTCCGTATCGCAGATATGTATGTCGGGGAAACTACCTGCGACGGCAAGAAGAAAGCTTACGAAATCCTTGGAAAAGACGTTCCAATGCATATTATGGACGTTCCACAGATGAAGCGTGAAAAAGATATTATCAAATGGAAAGAAGAAATTACAGATTTTGCAAAGATTGTAGAAGAATTTACCGGAAACAAAATCACACCGGAAAACCTTGCGGAAGCGATCAATATCTGCAATGAGAAACGTAAAGCTCTTCAGAGAGTTTATGACTGCAGAAAATCAAAATGTCTGCCGATTTCCGGACGAGATGCTCTGCTCATGACCCAGATTTCCTTCTTCGATGATCCGGTACGCTGCGCCCAGATGTGTAACCGTCTGGCTGACGAACTGGAACAACGAATCAAGGATGGTGTATCTGTTGTACCAGAAGGCACAAAACGTATCCTGATCACAGGAACGCCTCTTGCAGTTCCGAACTGGAAATTACATAACATCATCGAGACAAGCGGCGCTGCTGTTGTCTGCGAAGAGATGTGTACAGGAACAAGATATTTTGAAAATCTTGTAGACGAATCCGGTGAAACACTGGATGAACAGTTCATGAATCTGTCCAAACGTTACATGAAGACAAACTGTGCATGCTTCACACCAAATACGGGACGTATCGACGATATTCTCCGTATGGTCGACGAATATCAGGTGGACGGCGTCATCGACTGCAGTCTGATGTTCTGCTGTCTGTACGACACAGAAAAGCTTGCAGTTTCTGAAGCACTGAAGGCGAAAAATATTCCGGTACTCTCTCTGGAAACAGATTACACCGATAAAGATGCTGAACAGCTTCGTACAAGAATCGGAGCATTTGTGGAGATGCTGAATCAGTAAAATGGAAGAAAAAAATAAACATATCCGCTATTATATTCTTTTTGACAATCACACACAGGGCATGATACTCCATGAGCTTCTGGATAAGCAAGGCCTTCCTAACCGTATTGCACCTGCCCCGCGTGACACTGACGGCAAAGCTGCCTGCGGAATGGCGCTTCTGATCCATCCGGATGACATTGATGCCGTCAGGACATGCATCGAAGAGAATCATGCCGAATATGTAAACATCGTTCCATTGGAAAATCAGTTGCAGAAAAAGAGAGACCGATATTGTTAAATGCAAAGTATACGATAAATGAGG
>ENA-OOXT01002090-OOXT01002090.1-human-gut-metagenome-genome-assembly--contig:-NODE-2090-length-11615-cov-2.660121_pt1 | contig 11615 bp, 18 predicted proteins | sample MGYA00241590_ERZ501349 | MGnify/ENA primary metagenome ERZ501349 (study PRJEB25962, sample SAMEA2042838) | human gut metagenome | biome: human gut; feature: human-associated habitat; material: faeces...
TGCGCTGGATAGCCATGTGGGGTTCGACTCCCCTACACTCCACGAACAAAAGTAATAACGAACTAAAAACAGAGGACAATGAAAAGAGTGATAACAGTAACCCGCTCCCAGCGGGAATTTTTGGCAAAGGCCTTCGGTGTGACGAAGGAGATGGTGAGCTACGCATTGAACTTTCACCCAGTGAAGGGTCAGAGCGACCTGGCAAAGAAGATACGCTGCCTTGCTGTTCAGCGTGGCGGTTTTGAGTTGGTGACGGCTCCTGCGAGCGAGGTGGTGCATGACGCAGACAACATGATGCGCCAGCACTTCGAGAACGGCTGGATGTGGGAAGGCGACAAGAACACGGGCGTACTGGAGTTGAAGGACGAGAAAGGCGACGTGGTGGAACGCATCGAGAACGCCGGGTTTACAGACATCAAGACCGTGCAGGAGAAGGTGGAAGCCATGTGCTGCGCCACTATGTAAGGAGAGAACCGCAAGAAGGAAAACAAAGATAAAAGGAAATGGAGTACTACAACAAGATATTGTGCGTGACGTTTGCCGAGCTGACGGGCGGCAGAGACCCCGTGATGAAGGCAAACACGCTGAAATGCAACGTGCAACGCAGCAACATAGCGTGTGCACGTCGTGGCGGCGGCGAGGGGACTCAGGCACTGTATGTGTGGAGCAGTATTCCGGAGAAGTACAGACGGCGTTTTGTGGCGACATACGGCGACCCAGAAGAAAAGATGCGAGAGGCTATGACGAAGGCAAGCATAAAGATAGATGCGAAGGCGCGTGAGTATTACGAAGCCTACACCTATATGGACAAGGACGGGCAGGAGCGCCACCTGACGGAGAAGATGATAGAGGAATATACCATCAACGCCTCGGTGCTTGGCGAGCTGGAGAAGATGGCGGCAAGACGCCAGGCCATCCGCAGCAGTCTGAATGCTCCGATGTCGGGTGCGTGGGACTTGATACTTGACAGTTCGGAACGTATGCGCGAGAGCTACGGCCACACGCTCCCGGGCACATTGGCGCGACTGAAGACGCGACTGAAGGCTTGGAAGTCCGATGGCTACCAGAGCGTGGTGAGCGGCAAGCTGGGCAACTCGTCGGCACTGAAGATAACCGGTGACTTTCTGAAACTGATTGTGGCTTTGAAGCGTAGCAAGGTGCCGGTGTATACAGACGCGCAGCTGTTTGAGAAGGCAAACGAGATAGCCGAGGAAAGAGGCTGGAAGCCGATAAGAAGCCTAAGCGGTATGAAGAAATGGCTGAACAGCCCGTCGGTTGAGCCTTTATGGTATGACGCTGTATATGGCGAGCAGGCTGCCCGTCAGCGTTACGGCAGAAAGCACAAGACGGCACTTCCGACACGCAGGGACACGCTATGGTATGGTGACGGCACGAAGCTGAACCTTTACTATAGGGACGAGCAGGGCAAGGTGCGGACGACCCAGGTGTATGAAGTGATCGACGCAATGAGCGAGGTGCTTCTGGGCTACTGCATCAGCGACACAGAGGACTATGAGGCCCAATACCACGCCTACCGCATGGCAATCCAGAAGAGCGGACACAAGCCTTATGAGATTGTATATGACAACCAGGGCGGCCACAAGAAGCTGGACTCGGACGGCTTTATCGGGAAGATTTGCCGCGTACACAGACCGACACAGCCCTACAACGGCGAGTCGAAGACGATAGAGAGCGTGTTCGGACGGTTTCAGGCTCAGGTGCTGCACAAGGACTGGCGCTTCACGGGTCAGAACGTGACGGCGAAGAAGGCGTCGAGCCGCCCGAACGTTGAGTTTATCGAAGCCAACAAGGACAGTCTGTACACTCTGGAGGAGCTGAAAGATGCCTATGCCGCAGCCCGTAAGGAATGGAACGAGGGTGTGCACCCTGCCACCGGCGAGCGTAGGATAGACATGTATGAGAAGAGCGTGAACGAGGAAACCCAGGAAGTGACGCTGCACGACATGGTGGACATGTTCTGGGTGTTTACGAAACGCATGGCGACATTCACGGACCAGGGCCTGCAGGTGACGGTGAAAGGCGAGAAACGGCAGTACGAAGTGTGCTCATCGCCTGGCGTACCCGACCACGAGTGGCGAAGGAAGCACACCTACGAGCGTTTCATCGTGGCTTACGACCCTTACGACTTTGCAAGCATCAGACTCTATACAAAAGGCACAGACGGTTCGCTGCGCTTTGAGCGGACGGCAGAACCCTACATACTGATACACCGCGCCCTGCAAGACCAGCAGGGGACGGACGATGCGAAGTTTATACGTCAGGAGCAGGAAGCCAACCTTCAGGACCGCATAGAGCGGACGGTAGCCGGCCGGACGATAGCTGCCGAGCATGGCACGGACGCGGAGCAGCAGGGTCTGCACAGTCCGAAGCTGAAGGGCACGACGGCAGCCGTGCAGCGGCAGATAGACCACCGCATGGAGCGTTACTCGCAGCCTCCTGAGCAGTACCAGCTGGGAAGACACACGAAATCGCTGAGCCTTGATGACTGGCTGGACGTGATGGAGGGCGGTGATGATGGCGACACGCCGAGAATACCGCTTCCGATGGAGAAGAAGATTGCATCAAAACTGTAGAATCAATAAAAACAAACGATATGAACGAGAAACAGAAAGAACAGATACGCGAGGCCCTGCGCCTCTATGTGATGAAATATCCGAGCCAAAACAAGGCAGCAGCCAGTCTGGACGGTACGAGTGCGGGCACGGTAAGCTCGGTGCTGAGCGGCAAGTGGGAGAACATCAGCGACGACATGTGGAGAAAGATAGCCTCGCAGGTGGGAACCGCCACCCCTGGTGCCTGGCAGATGGTGGAGACCACGGCAGCAAAGGAGATGGCCTATGCGATGACTGACGCCCAGGAATGGAAGAACGTGACCTGGGTGGTGGGCGAAGCCGGATGCGGCAAGACCACGGCAGCGCGGCTTTACGAGCGTGAGCACAGCGGTGCCTACTATATTTTGTGCTCGGAAGACATGAAGCGCAGCGACTTTATCCGCGACATTGCGAAGAAGATAGGTCTGAGGACTGACGGCATGACGATAAGAGACATGCTTGACGCAATCATCGGTGCGCTGATACAGACGCAGAGTCCGGTGCTGCTGTTCGATGAAGCTGACAAGCTGACGGAAAGGGTGTTCCACTACTTCATAGACCTGTATAACAGGCTTGAGGACAAATGCGGCATCGTGTTTTTCTCGACCTCGTATATCAAGCGCAGGATGAAGATGGGACTGCGTTATGACAAGAAAGGCTATAACGAGATACACTCCAGGATAGGACGCAAGTTCTTCGAGCTGGAGCAGACAAGTCCGAACGACGTTTATGCGATCTGCGTGGCGAACGGACTGACCGACCGCAAGAAGATAGCGGAGGTGGTGAAGGACGCTGAGCAGTATGACTTCGACCTGCGGAGGGTGAAGAAAGGTGTACACAGAGTGAAGCAGATGGGCGCTTGAACGGTGTTCAAATAACATTCAAACGATATGAAAAGAGCGATAAGCGTGAGCGAGCTGCTTGCGATGAAGAAGCAGACCTACAAATTGAGCGACGAGTGGCGCGAGGCTTTCGGCGAGCCTGAGCGGAACGGTGTGTGGTTCGTGTGGGGTCGAAGCGGAAGCGGCAAGACGAGTTTCGTGCTGAAGCTGTGCAAGGAACTATGCCGATTCGGGAGAGTGGCTTATGACAGTCTGGAGGAAGGTTCGAGCCTGACGATGAAGAATGCCTTTATACGAGCCGGGATGCAGGACGTGGCACGCCGAATGGTGCTGCTGGATGCCGAGAGCATGGAGGACCTTGACAAGCGACTGTCTAAAAGGAAAAGCCCCGACACGGTGGTGATAGACTCCTACCAGTATACGGGCATGAGCTTTGAGGACTATCTGGCCTTCAAGGCCCGGCATCCCAACAAGCTGCTCGTCATCATCAGCCAAGCCGAGGGCACACGCCCGAAGGGGCGTACAGCGGTGAGCGTGATGTTTGATGCCTCGCTGAAGATATGGGTGGAGGGCTATAGAGCCATATCGAAGGGGCGATATTTCGGGGACAAGGGCTACTACACCATCTGGGCGGAGCGAGCTGAAGAATATTGGACCAATAACGACAAGAAGCAATGAGTAAGGACATGAACGACTACCGGCAGGGTGACACGATATACATCCTGCTGAAGAAGATCCAGGCGGAGAGCGTGATGGACGAATGGCTGGAGGGCAACTGGCAATGTGACCTGACGGTACACCGCAGCCAGAAGAACAAAGGTTGTGTGGTGCTGGTAACTACCGACCTGATGTTTGCGGCACGGATTATCCAGTGGCACACTTATGAGAGAGTAACATATAAACGCGAGAAACAATGAGCAGTAAGCATCGAATGATATGGCTGACGCCACCAGTTTACGGCAGCAAGGAAGAACGGATCGAGAGCCGAGGATATACTTGCGAATACTGTCATGGTCAGGGCGGTTTTTTAGGCGACCGGAACAGCCCGAACGACAGCGAATGGAAAATCTGCCCCGTGTGTGAGGGCAGCGGCAAGATGGACGCCGAAGTGACCATCAAGTGGAAACCAAGTAAAATGGAAAAGAAATGATATATATTGGGATATTGACCGTAACAACGAATGTCTATGGTTCGCGCAGGACTTTACGCTTCGGCATTGTTCTTGACAAGAAGCGGAAAGGCATAGAGGATAAAATAAAAGAGACGTACCGCAAGAAGTTTGAGGAAAAGATGCATGAAGTCGGTCTTCCAGCATCGGCTTGCAAATTGTCTTTTAGGTTTGAAACGACACTGCTTGCAGATATAGACCTTACATTTTTTGAAGATGAAGCAACTGTAAATCCAATAAACATCAATGAAAATGGAAATACTGACAAACATTAAAATGTGGCTTAGCGCAAAGCGCAAGGCCCATAGAGAAAGAAAGGCTGCACAGAAGGCTGCTGCCTTAGTGAGAGAGAGCGAAGCGATTGTTCAGGCTCGCGAGTTTAGCGGTGAGGTGTACGTATGTTTCAACAACGTGCCTATACTGCCAGCCGACGGGCTGACCTGGGACGTGCCGACGACACTTGCCGTGGCGAGGGAGGCGTGGCTGAAATGGAAAGAAAAGGAGGCAGAGCATGAACCACATCGATAACTACGGGAAGTTCTACAAGCTGCTGAAGCTTCTGCCAGGTGCGGACAAGGAGACCTTGGTGCGGCAGTTTACCAACGAGAGAACCGAGCACCTGCGCCAGATGACCGACAAGGAGTATGAGCTGATGTGCAAGGAAATGGAGCGTGTGGCGGGCTACGACGAACGGCGTGCCGCTCTGCTGAAGGAGAAGCGCAAGGCGCGTAGCGGCGTGCTGCACCAGATGCAGCTGTGGGGTGTGAACACGGCAGACTGGAAAGCCGTGGACCGCTTCTGCGAGGACAAACGGATAGCGGGCAAGGCTTTCCGCTTCCTGGACAGCGTGGAACTGTCAGACCTGAACACGAAACTGCGTGCCATGAACCGCAAGAAAGATAACTAAAAAAAACAATTATGACCACAAAAGAAATAATGGAACAGATGTTCGGCAGGCTTGGCAGAACAGAGAAACGCAACTTTATTTCGAGCAATATTAAGTATGCGAGTATGCATGCAATAGCAGAGCGTGCAATACCTTTCATCTTTGACTTTCTTGATGATAGTGATTTTGACGTGATAAAAGATTATATTGAAAGACGAGAGGGAAAATAAAAAACAATTAAAAACAGTAAGACAATGGAAACAAAGAACGAGACAGTGGACCCCTTGAAGGGTATGACAAAGGAGCAGCGTGCCGAACTGTTAGCACGGCTGCAGACCGAGGCTAAGAACGACCGCATGGCGAAGCGCGAGAGCTACGAGGCGCTGCGTGGGCAGTTTATGCATGACGTGCTGGGCAGAGTGGAGAACTTGGAGAGCGAGGTTTCGGGCTTCAAGAAATGGCTTGACGACGAGGTGACGGCTTTCACGAAACTCATGCGCGAGTATGGCGCTGTGAAGAACGAGAGCCAGCAGAGCTACACGATCACTGACGGAGACTTCAAACTTGAGGTGAAGTTTAACAAGGTGAAGGGCTTTGACGAGCGTGCAGACCTTGCAGCCGAGCGCCTTGTAGACTACCTGAAACGCTACATGGAGGCGAGCGAGAAGGGCGTGGAGGACCCGATGTATCAGATGGCGATGACGCTTCTGGAGCGCAACAAGACGGGCGACCTGGACTACAAGAGCATCTCGAAGCTTTATGAGCTGGAGGACCGCTTTGACGAGGAGTATGCAGAAATCATGCGTCTGTTCAAGGAAGCCAATGTGGTGCAGGCCACGGCGACGAACTACTACTTCTCTAAGCGCAATCCGGAGAACGGTGTGTGGAGCCGCATAGAGCCGAGCTTCTGCAGGTTGTGAGATGTGGGGCATAAGCCTCGACAAGCCTTTTTTTAGCCTTTCTGCGTAACGGGAGGGCATGAATTGAATAAAGCCACCTAAATATGAGCGATTTAGGTGGCTTTTTGATTGCGGTTTAAGGGAAAAAGTTTATTTTTGCAGACTATGAAAAAAGGAAGGAATAAAGAGCTGATAAAGCTGAGGGACGAGGCTCTGTACCGCCGTTACTATTACTGGACGGAGGTGCAGCGCCTACGTTTTGATGATGCCCTGAAGCTTCTTTCAGAACGCGAGTTCTTTATTTCGGAAGAGCGCATCATGAGCATCATCAGACGCAAGTGCAGGGAGGGTGGTACGGTAAACGTGAAGCCCCTGCCGAAGGTGAAGGTTCCTCGGCTTACCGCGAGCCAGCTGGAGCTATTCCCGACGCTGTGAGAGAAGAGCAGACTCGTCGTGGATGGTGAACGAGAAGATGTACTCATAGACCTTTATGCCGCCGGGCATAGAATAGAAACGTGACTTGGTGCGTATCATCGGCGACATATATCCGAATGGGCGGAAACACTGCAATGCTATGTAGAGGTTGTTTGCCATTTGCAAACGCTCTGCCACCTTTGACTCGGTTCCCGATCCGTAGTGCGTGTCGTCATAGCAATCGACGGCGAGACGTACAGAGAACTGCACCTGCCCCTTCTGGGCTCCCATGCCGACATTGGTCCAATCGGCTTCGAGATTGCCTATGAGGACGCACGGAAAGGTGACCGGGTAGCCATCTTCCTCAATGCCAGCCTCCAACTGACCACAGTCTTCGTCAACGAATGAGAGACCGGTCATTTTGTTAGTGATGAGTTCGATAATGAGTTTGAACAATTCTTCCATAATGATTTTATTTTTGTGAGTTTAATATCTTGATAATTTCCTGTTTTGTGCGTTCGTGTATCATGTCCTGCAGCTCTCGGCTATCTCCGAGGAACTGTCGCTGTGGGATATGTACGGAGAGTTTCTTCTTTTTTGTGAGAGCGAGGGCACGCCACTTCTGTGCGCGTGGATTGGCAGCAGCCTCGTCGGTACGCTTCTTTTTGCTCTTCTTGGAGGCATTGCGCTTGATGCCTGCCTCGCGATAGAACATGGCCCATGCGAAGCGTCGCATTTTAGGCGTGACAGAAGGGTGCAGCGTCCCTCCCCAGTTGTGTATAGGAGCGTAGAGCAGGTCGTTTGCCACCTTGACGCGATAGTCGGACGGCGTGTACTTTATGGACGCGAACAGATGGTTGCGTGAGGAAAGGAGCGGCCCATAGCGCGATGCTGCCGCCTTGCCTCCTGCGAGCTGCCTCCCGGTAGTTTGCCAATGGTGGACCCCACCATTGACAAAGGCACTGATGCGGAAACTATTCTGAAAGAAGTCCTTTGCCATGCGTCCTGCAATGACGGGCAAGCGCCTACGCATAAGATGGTCGATTTGCTTACCATGCGATTTTAGTTGGTTTGAGAAATCCTTTAGCTCCATAACATTCAGAATAAGATGTAAAACATGAGTGCTGCGATGATGCCGCTGATGAGACGCTTGTAGCGGTTGGACGCTGCGAAAAAAGAAAAAATTTTGTTCATAACGTTTGTTTATTAAATTATTATTATTATCTTTGCGGCAAAGGTGATAATAACGATGATGGCAGCAGGTAGCCGAGCGGTCTTCGGAGCGCATATCGTAGGTTCGATTCCTACCGTTATTATCACCTTATTTTTATATATTTATCTTCATCCAAATTATATTGTTGTGTTACACCTGCTGTGATAAATGCGTTTGCCGTGAATTTTGTACCATTGGCTTTTATTTTATAGTTTGGCTCAACCACGAACTTTTGCACCTTGCCGTTCTGATTTGTGGCAAAGATGATGTTTGCCTTCTCCGTGTCGAAGTACATGCTGCATGATGCTATGTTTTCGACAAAGAACTTCAACTCGTCAGGACTTACCGATTTTCCGTTATTCTTCTTGAAATCTCGCAAGGCATGAAGTATTCTTTGGTCAGAAAGGAAAATGTCCCTTGACACCAACTCAACCCCCTGCTGCTTGATTTTTGCGACTTCACGATCACTGAACGAATAGAAGCTACAAGCCGTTTTTCTGGCTATCATATCCTTTGCGACATTATCGACAAGCGCCTTTGCCGTGGCGACTCCAGGCTGCTGTATGGCACGATTTATCTTGCTACAGTTGTAGCAATGTTTCTCCTCATTCCGAAAGACCTTCATCAATCTATTTTTCATGCCCTTGTTGAAAGGACACGAGCTGCAGGATTTGGGGAAGTACGGATGCGACTGTGAGAACGTGGCCTTGTCGGTGCCAGGATTGGAATCGAGTCCGGGCTGCGGGTTGCTTGCCTTGTCAGAAGAAGGCGCAGCAGTGCATGGTTCGTCGGTGGATGTAAGCGAGCACTTGCAGTTCCATCGGTCGCCCGGTCGGTGTTCGTTCCAGAACGGGTCGTTGATGGGTCGGACCGTGTTCCAAAAGAGCTGATGGTCGGCGCCCGGATTGGGCGATGTGGATGGCATCCATTTGAGGTTGGGCAGTACGTCTGCCTCCCGTAGGAACTGTTGCCAGTCGGCTGCCTGGTGTGCCCGAATAGCCGCCGTGTCGTATTCGGTGCGCAGCCATGCCCCACACTGATGCGAGGCGATGGGCAGAACATCGTTTGCCCACTGATTGAACGGCTTTAAATCGCCGTTTGAATCGGTGAGAAGTCTTGCCATATCAGATTGCATACGGTGGACCTTGAAGGCAGAGAAGACCTCGTTGGAATGGCGTAGCGCCTGACGGAAGTCGTCATCCAGGTCGGGCACATCGGCTGCAGCCATGCCCTGGGCTGTAGCCTGATTGAAACTGCGTAGGATGGCACGGAACAGTTCGGGCGAAAGGTCGGTGGAAGACTGCGCCTTGCCCCGACGGTAGATGTCGTGGAGAATCTGCGCGATGAAGTCGTCTGAGAATTCCATGGACGCAGCCACATCATCGGCCTTGGCCTGGTAGAGATTGTTGACTACCACTCTAAATCCGCCCCGCCCGGTTGCGGGGCTTTTGCGAAAAAAGAGCGCAGCCAGTTTTTGAAAGACTTTTTTTGTTTGGGCGACGGTTCGGAGTTCTTTTTGTCGTCGCTGTTTTCGGGTTCGTCATCATCATCGGCATGGAGCTGCTGATTGGCAATGGAGGCAAGCGCCTCCTTTTTTTGTTGCTGTTCGGCTTTCAGTTTGTCGTAATCGGCAGGTTTTTCGACACCGAACTCCTCATAGAGATAGTCGTCGGAGACAGGCAGCTGAAAGTTGGTGCGCAGCTGCGTGAGTATGTTCATCTTTGTGGAAGGGTCGATGTCCTTCTGCTCGGGGAAACAGAACTCTCCGCCAAAGGTATTGATGCCCATGCGCTGGAATATGTCCGTCATGTCATAATTGAGCACATCGAGGATGTATCGTCTGTCGGCCTGCGCCACTCGGTCCTCCACCTTCTTATGTACCGTGCCGAGCGCCTGCGTTCCGTTTTCTGAGGACTCGGTGGTGAGTGTGTTTCCGAGTATGAGCTTTGAAATCTCGTTGTTGCAGCGCTCGCAGAATCTCTCGTAGACATCTGCCGACCCCGTCTTGTTGCCCGCCTCAACGAGGTTTAGCGTGGTGTCCTTGCCATGCACGAAAACTGCGAGCGAGCCGGCATTGTATGCATCGTCGATGGCTCGCTGTCGTGAGTCCTCGTCATCGGTCTCGTAAGTGTACTCCTGAATGGGCATGCCAAAGACCTCGGAGAACTGTGACCAGTCGCCCGTGGTGTTGCGCTTGTATATGACCCATGGTGCAGCCTTGGCGAGGAGTCCGAGGTCAGAAGGCGATCCGATGAAAAGCAGGTCGGGGTATTCGTCCCATGAGGTGCCGGTGATGTCGGTCTGGTGTCGCAGTATGAGTCGGCGCACAGGGTCGGCGTGCTTTCTTGGGATGAGGTCGTAATCGACCCACTCCCCCTGGCGATAGAACTGGCAGAGGGAAAAGCCCCACATCTTGGCATCTATAATGTCGGTGACGAGTCGTGAGAACCATGGTGACTTAATCTGCTCGTTGACCGCCTCGTCGGGCTTGCCGTCTCTCCAGAACTCGATGTCGGCACATAGTACGGCATTGCGTCGCTTCTCGATGACGCAGGAGAGGTGTGTGTCCATGAGTATGTCAGAGTAAAGGTCGTAGAGTTTGTATCGTCGCGAGAAATCGACATCCTCTGCCGCCCGGACAGCCGAAGTGAAGTCGGCGATGTCGATGCCGAAGCGCTTTGGCTGCGTGAGCACAATGACATTGGGGCGCTGCTGTCCCTGCTGCGGAATGTTTCCGCCAATGGTGATTTTGCCCTTTGGGGCTTTGCTATACTTTCGTTTTGTCATAATCAGAATTTTTAATTGTCAGTTACCAGTGATTGACCCGTTTGGGGTTGCTTTTCAAGCGGAATGGCGCATGTGCAGCACGCACCTCCTCGGGCAGTAGCGGTGCCCCCTGGATGGAGATGTCCTCTGCGGCGACCGCCTTCATCCACTCGACTGCCCGGTCGTAGCGGTCCTTGCGCAACTGTGAGAGTTTCTGCGGGTTGTGAATACAGAAGATGTGGTATACGGCGATGTCTATGACCATCATGAGTACGAGCTGGAGTCGATCGGCCCCAGTGGCCGCGAAGATACGGTCGCAGTCGTATCGTTTGGAGAGATAGCACCTCATTTCGGCGATGGCCCGATCCTCACAAATCTCGATGACCGATTCGTCGGCTCTGGTGAGCGCATCGAGAATCTCTCGGTGAATGGAGGCATCGTAATCAGAAAGTTGTACGAATTGGCTCATATATACATTGTTTTGAATTTATAATCTTCGTTTGTTGCGTGTTCGTATGTCGGCACGCGAGCGTGTAACCGGTGGTTCGGCCCTGTGCTGAATCTCGTCGATGATGCGATTGCCGCCCTCTACGGCATCAGGACCGTCGGCCGGATAGCGCAGGGAGAGGGTGAAGAGCGTGAACTGGTCGAGGAGTTCCTTCATGTGGGGATTGTCGCGTTCTGCCTCGTTGAGTATGAGATTGCCGGCACGGTTCATCGGTTCGAGGTTAGCTTCGATACGTGTTGCCTTGTCGGTTTTCTTCTCCTCGTCCCCGGTGATGTACAGTGATATTTTCCTTTCCCTGCGTATCCGC
>ENA-OOXT01002092-OOXT01002092.1-human-gut-metagenome-genome-assembly--contig:-NODE-2092-length-11609-cov-1.862472_pt1 | contig 11609 bp, 8 predicted proteins | sample MGYA00241590_ERZ501349 | MGnify/ENA primary metagenome ERZ501349 (study PRJEB25962, sample SAMEA2042838) | human gut metagenome | biome: human gut; feature: human-associated habitat; material: faeces...
CCACGCAGATCTTCTTGGCACGGCTGGCCAGCAGCTTGTTGGTGACGCCCGCATAGGAGTTTTGCTCCTGTATGAGGCAGGGAATGCCCATTCGCGCGCACGCGTAGAGCGTGGCACCGCTGGCGTAGCCACCCACGCCTACTGCCACCATCGGGCGGAAGTCCTTGATGATGTGGCGTGCCATGCGCAGGCTCTTGAGCAAGTGCCACACCACGCTGATGTTTTTCAGCAGATGCCGGCGGTCGAATCCCTTGATGGGAAGTCCTTTGATCTCGTATCCCGCTGCCGGGACACGCTGCATCTCCATGCGGCCCTCTGCGCCGACAAAGAGAATCTTTGCCTCGGGGCGCATCTGCCGCAGCGCGTTGGCTATCGACACGGCGGGGAAGATATGGCCTCCCGTGCCGCCACCGCTGATGATTATCCTCAATTCTTTGTCCATTGTGTTCGTTTTAAATTGCCGAGTGCCGCCAATCTTTTGCAAAGATAAACAAAAAAAATGTCTTTCTACTATTTTCTGTTTATTTTTCCTCTTTCACCCCTGCCAGATGCTTCCTGCGGCCTTCTTTTTGGCCGAACGGCTGACGGAGAGGATCATGCCCATGTAGATGCAGTTGATGACCGTTGACGTGCCGCCTCGGCTGATGAGCGGCAGCGGTTGTCCCGTGACGGGCGCCAATCCCACGGCCACCAGCATGTTGAAGAGCGCCTGTATGACGAGCATGAGCGTCAGTCCCATGGCCAGGAATGCGGGGAAGTTGTTCTCACATCGGTTGGCGATGATGGCGACTCGGAAGAGGAGGAAGACGTAGAGCAAGGCGACGAACGCTGCCCCTATGATGCCCAGCTCCTCGATGATGATGGCATAGATGAAGTCGGAGAATGCCTGTGCGAGTCCGTCTCGTGCGGTCGAATTGCCCGGTCCCTTTCCCACGATGCCCGATGAGGCTATGGCGATGTGGGAGTAGTTCTTCTGTGAGTCCTTGTCTCGCAGGTTCACCTTGTTGGCCGGGACGTCCTCCGGGTTGGTAAACTTCACGATGCGCGACTTCCATGTGTCGAGGCGGTCCTCGAAACGATCCGCCAGGGTCTTGGGCTGCTTTGTCTTGGCTTTCGCCATTTGCTCCGTCAGCTGGTGGCGCGGGTCCTTCGCCCGCTCTTGTTCGGTCTTGCCGTATATCATGATGACCGACAGGGCAATGGTGGCTATTACCGCCATGACGCCGAAGAGTTTTCCCAACTGGTCCAGCGGCACGCGTCCGACAAACATCATCACGAAGATGGTGATGGCCAGTAGGAAGGCCGTGGATCCATTCTCCATGGCAATGGGGATGATGATCCAAGCCGAGAGCAGGAGGATATAGCGAAACGCCTTTCGGTCCGCTCCCTTGTCGGTCTGCATCGCACTCAATATCTGTGCCGTGGCGAGCACCAATGCTCCCTTCGCCAGTTCTGAGGGCTGAAACTGGATGCCAAAGAAGGTGAGCCATCGGTTGGCCCCGTTGATGGTCTCGCCGCCCACGAGCACCCAGAGGATCATGATGATGGATCCGCCGAGGGCGAAGGGCGTGGCCATCTTGAAGTACTTACACTCCACGTTGAGCACACAGACGAGTGCTACCACTCCCAGTATGATCTTCTTGGCGTGGTCCATGATAGGTGCCCAGTAGTAGCCCTTTTTGAGCGTCAGCGAGCTGGATGCCGAATAGACCTCAATGATGCTAATCATACAGAGGAAGAAGAAGATCATCCAGATGACTTTGTCTCCCTTGAAAATGTTCGTCAATGACTTTCCTTTCATTTCTTTCTTTCTGTTTTTGAGGCGGATGCGAGTGGATCGAGTGTTTTTTTGAAGATTCGCAGAATAGTTGTTGTTCAGTCTTTCCCTCCCCTTTTTCTCTCGTTCCGTGCCCGTCCGCCCTGTCTTGTTTTGTTTCTACGGTTTGTGATTGGTATGATAGAGTCTCCTTCGCCGCCCCCATCGGCACAATGGATGTGCCGATGGGGAATCGGTGTCGGAGTGAGACTGCGACGGTGTGGCGTTATGACCTCATGTGGAAAGTGATGTTTTCAGTCCGTGTCAGAGCGATCTTACCAGTTGCTTAAACTGTTCTCCACGGTCCTCCATGTTCTTGAAGAGGTCGAAGCTGGCACAGCAGGGGCTGAGCAGCACCGTGTCGCCCGGCTTTGCCAGTTCGTGGCAGGCAGCCACACAGTCCTTCATCGAGTGGGTGTCCCGCACGGGGATTCCCAGTTCGTCGAAGTTGGCGTGAAGCTTGGCGTTGTCTGCGCCGAGATAGACGATGGCGCGACACTTCTCCTTGACGAGCTCCTTGATGGGTCCATAGTCGTTGCCCTTGTCCTTGCCGCCGATGATGAGCACTGTCGGCGTGCGCATGCTCTCCAGCGCGTACCAGCAAGCATCGACATTGGTGGCCTTGGAGTCGTTGACATACTGCACGCCACCCACCTTGCAGACCTTCTCCAGTCGGTGTTCCACGCCTGGGAAGTCGCTCAGGCTCTTGCGGATGCTCTCCTTGCGGATGCCGGAGATGTTGGACGCGATGCCGGCGGCGAGCGAGTTGTAGATGTTGTGCTTGCCCGTGAGCGAGAGTTCCTCCTGCTCCATGTTGAAAGGTGTAGGCTTCTCGATGACGTACTGTCCCTCCTCGATGTAGCCGATGGAGCCCGTCTCCTTGAGTTCGGAGAACGGATACTGCACGGCCTTGATGTCATACTTCTCCAGTTCCTTCTTGATGACCGGGTCGTCGTTCCAGTAGATGAAACTGTCCTCCTGCGTCTGGTTCTGGATGATGCGCATCTTTGCCGCGGCATAGTTCTCAAACTTGAAGTCGTATCGGTCGAGGTGGTCCGGCGTGATGTTGAGCAGGATGTTGGCACGAAACTCGTACATGTTGTCCAGCTGGAAAGAACTGAGCTCGATGACATAGTACTCGTGCGGATCTTCTGCCACCTGCAGCGCCAGGCTCCTTCCGATGTTGCCGGCCAGTCCCACGTCGTAGCCCGCATCCTTGAAGATGTGGTAGATGAGGCTTGTCGTGGTGGTCTTGCCGTTGCTTCCCGTGATGCAGACCATCTTGCTGTGGGTGTAGCGTCCAGCAAACTCTATCTCGCTGATGATGGGCGTGCCCTGCTGGATGAGGCGCTGTATCATCGGGACGCTGTCGGGGATGCCCGGGCTCTTGATGACCTCGTCTGCCGAGAGCACCTTCTCCTCCGTGTGGTGGCCCTCCTCCCATTCGATGCCGTGGTCGTCGAGCAGCTTCTTGTATTGGTCCTTCACCTTCGATGTGTCGGAGACAAACACGTCGAAGCCTTGCTTCTTGGCCAGCACGGCAGCACCTGCGCCGCTCTCGCCGGCTCCAAGAACTACGATTCTTTTCATCTTTCTTTTGCGCTTGATTTTATCGGGGTGGGAGACTTTGCCGCGTCCGTCTTGCCGGCCCTGAGGCCGTCGTCCGTTGGCCGCGTGTCAGCCTCCCGCTCTTCGTTTCTTATCTGATTTTCAATGTGATGATCGCCAGCGCCACCAGCAGGATCGTGATGATCCAGAAGCGGATGGTGATCTTGGCCTCGTGCTTCGCACCATGCGGCACGCGGATGAGATATTTGCAGTCGGGATCCAGTTGCGAGTCTTGCGTGCGGAAGTTGTCATGGATCGGCGTGCGCTTGAAGATGCGCTGCTTCACGCCGCGGCGCTTGCCAATCTTGTAGTACCACACCTGCAGGATGACGCTCAGGCTCTCGACGAAGAAGATGCCACAGAGGATGGGCAGCAGCAGCTCCTTGTGGATGATGATGGCGCCGACGGCGATGATTCCGCCGATGGTGAGGCTTCCCGTGTCGCCCATGAAGACCTGGGCGGGATAGGCGTTGTACCACAGAAATCCGATCAGTGCGCCGATAAAGGCGCAGAAGAACACCACCAGTTCCTCCGACCCTGGTATGTACATGATGTTGAGGTAGGCAGCATACTGGATGTGGCTGCTCACATAGGCCAGGATGCCGAGTGCCACGCCTATGATGGCCGAGTTGCCCGCACACATTCCGTCCATGCCGTCGTTGAGGTTGGCGCCGTTGGAGACCGCCGTCACGACAAAGATCGTCATGATGACGAAGAGTATCCAGCCCGCCGCCACGCTATGCTCGCCGCAGAAGCCCATCACCTTGGAGTAGTCGAGGTTGTGGTTCTTGACGAAGGGGATGGTTGTCTTGAGCGTTTTCTCTGCCTTCTCGCTGTGCTTGACGACGATTTCCTGTCCGTTTTTCTGCCCAAGCTCCATGTTCAGGTTCGACTTCACGTCGGGCGAGGCCCATAGCACCAGTCCCACGATGAGGCCGATGGAGACCTGTCCTACGATCTTGTACTTGCCCTTCAGTCCCTCCTTGTTGTGGCGGAAGATTTTGATGAAGTCGTCCATGCCACCGAGGAATCCGAGCCATACCGTCGTGACGATCATCAGGATGAGATAGATGTTGCGCAGTCGGCCCAGGAGAATGACGGGGATGAGCAGGGCGACGATGATGATGATGCCACCCATCGAGGGCACACCGACCTTGTTGACACCAAATGGGTCGATCTTCTCGTCGCGTGCCGTCTCCGTGATCTGCTTCCGCTTGAGGTACTTGATAAACTTTTCGCCAAACCAGGCGGAGATGACGAGGGCCAGGACAAGGGCGAGGATCGAGCGGAAGGAGATGTAGCTCCATAGGTGTGATCCGCTGACGCCAAACTGGTCAAGCCATCTGAAGATGTAGTATAACATACTGTCTTTGCTTTACTTTACGTTGAAAATGTCGCGCAGCACCTCGTGGTCGTCGAAGTGGTGCTTCACGCCATTGATCTCTTGGTAGGTCTCGTGGCCCTTTCCCGCCACGAGCACGACGTCGCCCTTCTCGGCCATCATGCAAGCCGTGCGTATCGCCTCGCGCCGGTCGGTGATGGTGATCACCTTGCGTCGCTGCTGCGCGTCGAGTCCTGCCAGCATATCGTCGATGATGGCCTGTGGGTCCTCGTTGCGCGGGTTGTCGCTCGTGAGGATCACCTTGTCGCTCTGCCTGACGGCCTCCTGCGCCATGAGCGGTCGCTTGCCGTGGTCGCGGTTGCCTCCGGCTCCACAGACGGTGATGACCTTTCCCTTGCCGTTGAGCACCTCGTGGATGGCCGAGAGCACGTTGGCGATGGCGTCCGGGGTGTGGGCGTAGTCGACGATGGCGGTGAATCCCTCCGGCGACCGGATCGGCTCCAGGCGTCCGCTGACGCTGCCCAGCGTGCTCATGGCCACGAGCACGGCCTGTGCGTCTTCGCCCAGCAGTACCGCCGCGGCATAGACCGCGAGCAGGTTGCTCACGTTGAAGCGTCCGATAAACTGCACGCCGACCTCCTTGCCGTCGATCTCGAGGTACATTCCCTCGAAGTGGCACTCCAGGATGCGCGCCCTGTAGTCGGCCACGCGCTGGATGGAGTAGGTCTTGACGCTCGCCTTGCAGTTTTGCACCATGAAGAGTCCGTTCTTGTCGTCAGCGTTGGTGACGGCGAAGGCCGTCTTCGGCAGCATGTCGAAGAACATCTTCTTGGCGTTGCGGTAGTTTTTGAACGTCTTGTGATAGTCCAGGTGGTCTCGCGTGAGGTTGGTGAAGAGTCCGCCCGCAAAGTGGAGTCCGCCGATTCTGTGCTGATGGATGGCGTGGGAGGAGCACTCCATGAAGCAATACGTACATCCTGCGCTGACCATGCGCGCCAGTAGCTCGTTGAGGGCGATGGGGTCCGGCGTGGTATGGTCTGCCGGGACGGCCTCCCCGTCGATGTAGTTGCATACCGTCGAGAGCAGTCCCACCTTGTGGCCGAGCTTGCGGAAAAGATTGTAGAGCAGTGTGGCAATGGTTGTCTTACCATTGGTGCCCGTCACGCCGACCAGTTTCAGCTGTCGCGACGGATCTCCGAAGAAGTGGGTCGCCACGGGTCCTACGGCCTCTTCCGTCGAAGCCACCTGTATGTAGGTCACGCCCTCGGCCTTCTCCTGCGGCATGTCCTCGCAGAGGACCGCCACGGCACCCTGGCCAATCGCCTTGCCTATGAAACGGTGGCCATCGACCTGCGTGCCCTTCATGGCCACGAAGAGGTCGCCTTGCTTCACCTTGCGTGAGTCGATTTCCACTCCCGCAATCTCGACATCGCAGCTTCCCTCCACCGTGAGAGGTTTCACTGCCTTGAGCAGTTCGCTTAATGCTTTCATATCTTTGAGTCTCTTGTTTTCTCCTTATTATATATATGAGTAGTCCATCACGTTTATATCATGGATTCCCCATCACGTTCCTATATGGGTAGTCCCATCACGCCGACAGGGCCTTGCGGTCCTCCCGACGGATGGGTGCTTTCGCTCGCTCCTTTGCCCAGCGCCTCTCTTGGGGCGGCTACGCCTGCAGCGCCAGGTTGCAGCTCATGCCGCTTCTGATGCGTGTGCCTGGTGCCAGGCTCTGGCTGACGACCACGCCGCGTCCGTTGATTCGCGCCTTGATGCCGCGGCTCTCCATGAGATAGACCGCGTCTCGCGCGCCCATGCCGCAGACGTCGGGCACGTAGGCCTGTCCCACGACGGATCCCTTCACCAGCGTGAGCCGGTTGCGGGTGGTACTGTCATCGACGGCTCCCCAGACCGGATCGCCACACTTGAAGTATCCCTTCCATCCGTTGATGAGGTCGAAGCCCAGGTCGTGGAGCACGAAGTCGGCTGCGTGGAGGTCTCCCTCCTTCACCCGCGGCAGCAGCACCGACGACGAGTCGCGCGCGTCCTCCATGCTCACCTTCAGGATCTGCGACATGATGCCCTCGGCAATGTTGTGGAATACCACACCACTCATGCCGCCACCCGAGGCGGGCAGTCCTTCCTTCTGTATGCAGACGATGCAGGAGTAGCGTGGGTTGTCGGCCGGGAAGTAGCCCGCGAAGGACAGCAGGTAGTTGGTGCCACCCGCCTTGTATCCCAGGGCTCCCTTCGACATCTGTGCCGTGCCGGTCTTTCCCGCCACCTCAAACTTGTCGCTGCCAGCCTTTTTCCCCAGTCCCTCGCTGACCACCTCGCGCAGGATGCGCTGTATCCACTCGATGGTCTGAGGCTTGGCAATCTGCTCCTTGACCACCTGCACCGGGAACTCCTGTACCACCTCGCCATCGCGCATGATCGCCTTGACCAGGCGCGGGCGCACCAGTTTTCCGCCGTTGGCAATGGCGTTGTAGAACGTGACCGTCTGCAGCGGCGGAATCTGCGTCTCGTAGCCGATGCTCATCCAGGGCAGGGCCGTCTTGCTCCAGTTGGTGTACTGTCCCCTCTTGTTCTTCTTCGGCATGCGGATGACGCCCGGCACGTAGCCCGGGATCGGGACCTTATAGTCTGTGGCCAGTCCGAAACTGTGGATCTTCTGCACGAACTTCTCCGGCTGGTCGTGGTAGAACTTGTCGATGATGCGGCTCACGCCGATGTTGGAACTATACTTCAGCGTCCAAGGCAGCATCAGCGTGCCGTAGCCACCTCTCGACCAGTTGTGGTCCTTCATGTCGCGTCCGTACATGTTCCACACGCCGCCTCCCGTCTCGACCATGTAGGTCGTATCGACGTAGCCGTCGTCGAGGGCCGCCATGATGGAGGCCGTCTTGAATACCGATCCCGGCTCCAGCAGGTCGCTCACCGCATGGTTGGCGATCTCCCTGTACTCTCCGTCGTCGCAGTGCTGCATGTTGACCATGGCCTTGATGTCTCCCGTGGCCACCTCCATGACGATCGCCACGCCAACCTTTCCGCCGATCAGTTTCAGCTCGTCCACGACGGACCGCTCCGCCAGGTCCTGCATGTTGACGTCGATCGTGGTCACTACGTCCGATCCGTTCTCAGGCGGCACGTCGGTGATGGTCAGAAACTTGCTGCGCACCATCATGCTGTGGCCAATGCCCTCCTTGCCTCGCAGCACGGAGTCGAAGGCCATTTCGAGCCCACATCGCGGCACGCGTCCGCCATACTGCTCCTTGTAGAGGTCGCCGATGGTGCGTCCTGCCAGCGACCCAAACGGATGCTGCCGGTAGGTGAACTTGTCGGCGTGGATACCGCTTTTGTTTGCGCCCCTGCGGAAGACGGGCAGCTGCGAGACCTCCATCCACGTGTCGTAATCGACGCGCTTCTTCCACACCGGCCATACGCGGCTCCGCTTGGCATATCCCTTTTTCAGTTCGGCCTTGAACTCCTCTGCCGGCTTCTCGGGGAAGATCTCGTTGAGCCCCTGGCAGATGGCGTCGAGGCTATCGGCAAACGCCGTGTCCGTAGGGTTGGACCGCAGCGTCTCGAAGTCCATGAATATCTTGTATTGCGGCATTGTGGTGGCCATCAGCCGCCCGTCGCAACTCAGTATGTTGCCTCTCGTGGCCTCCAGCTTCACGCTGTCGCGAGCCGATTGCTTGGCCGCCTCGGCCCAGTAGTCCTTTTCTGCTGTCATGATGTAGAAGGCTTTTCCCAACACACAACATGACACCAGCGTCATCAATACCGACACCAGCATGTAGCGCGGCATTACCTTTGCTTCGTTCAGTTTACTCATTGTAGTTGTTTTTTAAGTTATCAAATGGGGTCCGTGCGGCCTTCCGGCCTTTTCCACGGGACCGTGTCGTCACTCTCCTTGTCCTCCCTCCTCGGGCACCTGTATCTTGTAGGGCGGCTGGTCCGGGATCTTCAAGATGCTGTCCTTGCTGTTGCGCAGCGCCTGGAGCACAAAGCTCAGTCGCGTCTTCTCGGTGTATTTGCTGCCCGTGGAGAGCGCCCTGTACTTCGCGTCTTTGAGTTTCGCCTCCAGCCGGTTGATCTCCTTGAGCTTCTCCTGCACGCTGTAGCGGTTGGTGACGGAGACGAAGAGAAAGAGTCCCACGACCGCCATCAGTCCCACGTTCTTGCGCATCACGCCCGTCTGCAGCATCTCTCCGCCGATGATCTGTCGGAGCGTGTAGTTGGTGGAGTGGGGATTCTCGTCCTCGCGCGCCTGCTCCTCGATGGCCTGCCTGATGGCCTCGGCCACGCGCTCCGCCTCCGCCTCTTCCGAGGGCTGCTCCGTCGCGGCTCCCTCGTGGGCTGCTCCTTGCGCCTCGACGGTCTCGCCCGCGGCTTCTCCCTCCTTGCCAGCCGGCTTCCTGACGGCCTTTCGGCCCTTCAGTGGTTCCTCCTGTTGTGGACGCACAGAGGCCTCGCCGGCAGCCTGTGTGGCCTCCGTGGCCCCCACGACCTCCAGCTCGACGGGCTGTCCCATCAGCGGCTCCTGTGTTTCCTTGTTGTTGCTCATCAGCGTTCTGTCCTTTCTGCTATTCTCAGTTTGGCACTACGGCTGCGCGGGTTGCGCTCCTGCTCCTCCGCCGTCGGCACGATCACCTTGTTGTTGACCAGTCGGTAGGGTGTTTCGGCCTTGCCAAAGAAGTCTTTGACGACCTTGCCCTCGGCGTTGCCGCTTCGCATCACGTTCTTGACGAGTCGGTCTTCCAGCGAGTGGTAGGTGATGATGCTCAGCCTGCCTCCCTCTCCGAGCACGTCGGTGGCTGCCGCCAGCAGTTCGCGCAGGGCGTCCATCTCGTGGTTGACCTCGATGCGCAGCGCCTGGAAAAGACGTGCCATTTCCTTCTTCTCCCGGCTCTTGTTTAGTAAAGGAGCGACAACGTTGGCCAATTCTATCGTTGTCGTGATCGATTTTTGCTGTCTTGCCTTGACGATGGCTGCCGCCATGCGTCGCGACTGTCGAAACTCTCCGTAGAGATAGAGCACGTTGGCGAGCTGCTCCTCGCTGTAGTCGCGCAGTAGGTCGGCCGCCGTCAGTCCGTCTCGTTTGTTCATCCTCATGTCCAGCGGCGCGTCGAAGCGGAAAGAGAATCCTCGCTCCTCGTCGTCGAAATGGTGGGAGCTGACCCCCAGGTCGGCCAGTAGGCCGTCGATATGGTCCACGCCGTAGTAGCGCATCCAGTTTTTCAGATAGCGGAAGTTGCTGCGCACAAACGTGAAGTTGTCCTCCGCCTCTGTTCCGATGTTGGCCTCTGCGTCGGCGTCCTGGTCGAAACTGTATAGATGGCCTGTGCCATGGAGCTGGCGCAGGATCTCGCGGCTGTGGCCTCCACCGCCAAAGGTCACGTCCACATAGACGCCACCCTCGTGGATGGCCAGTCCGCCGATGCTCTCCTGTAGGAGCACGGGCACATGATATGTCTGGGTAGAATCGGTCATTGTCGTGGTTGGTTGCTGTCGTTCTCGCTCTCTGCCGCGCCCGGGAATGCGCTCCCCATCCGGTCCTCCAGGGCCTGGGCGAAGGCGTCGGCGTCCATGAACGGACCCTCTCCCTCGTCGCCGCTCCAGATCTCGATGGCGTCGTCCATGCCGATGAAGCGCACCTGTCCCTCTATGCCCGCCATCTGCTGGTAGCGGCGGGGGATGAGGAAGCGGCCGTTGCCGTCGAGCGCCACGGGCTCCACGTCGGAGACAAACTGGCGGAAGACCATTTGGTCCTGGCGGTTCCAGCGGTTGAGGCGTGCGCGCAGGCTGTCGAGCATTTGGTTCCACACCGACTCGGGATAGAGCACGAGGCACGGCTGGAAGATGTCCTTGCGCAGGACGAGGCGCTCTGCGCCCGCCGTGCTCAGCACCTTCCGGAAGGAGGCGGGGAGAAACACCCGTCCCTTGGCATCGGTCTTGGAATCTATCGTTCCCAAAAATCGCATGTGTACTTCTTTGAAGAAAATATATTTTCGGCTTCAAAGGTACACATTTTTCCCCACATCTCCCCACGCTCCCCCACAAAAGTTTCAAAAATGTCTGTTTTTTATTGATTCAGGTATAGGATGCCCTCTTTCCCGTCCTTCGCCCGTCGGGCCTCGGAGCCGCCCGGAAGGGCCCTGCCGAGGCGGTGGAAATGTGACAACAACATGAAATAAGGGCGTCTTGACCACTTTTTCGGCGGAAATAGTTGCACACTTTGAGAAAAATGAGTATTTTTGCGCATTGTAAGAGAGAATTGACGAAAAGAAAGAGCGGATGGAGAAGACTATCGACATCGAGAAAATACTCACCAGCAAACTCGGCGGCAAGGCGCGCCTCGTGCCCCGCTGCTTGATCAACTGGCTACGCAAGATAGCCCACGAGGACCAAGTGAACCAGTTCTTGTACGACCACCGCGACGAGGTGGGCACGCAATGGCTCACCTCCACCGTGGAGTATCTCAAGATGCACATCACCATCGAGGGCGAGGAGAACCTGCCCTCCAAGGATGATGGCAAACTCTACACCTTCGTCAGCAACCATCCGCTCGGCGGACAGGATGGCGTGGCCCTGGGCAGCATCATCGGGCGCCACTACGACGGTCGCTTCCGCTACCTGGTCAACGACCTGCTGATGAACCTCCCCGGCCTTCGTCCGGTCTGTGTGGGCATCAACAAGACGGGCAAGCAGAGCCGCGACTTCCCACGCATGGTCGAGGCGGCCTTTCAGGGCAACGACCATATCATCATGTTTCCCGCCGGACTCAACTCGCGGATGACCGACGGAGTGATCCGCGACCTGCCGTGGAAGAAGACC
>ENA-OOXT01002104-OOXT01002104.1-human-gut-metagenome-genome-assembly--contig:-NODE-2104-length-11559-cov-4.358571_pt1 | contig 11559 bp, 10 predicted proteins | sample MGYA00241590_ERZ501349 | MGnify/ENA primary metagenome ERZ501349 (study PRJEB25962, sample SAMEA2042838) | human gut metagenome | biome: human gut; feature: human-associated habitat; material: faeces...
AAAAGTTAAAAGTGAAAAACGAAAAATCCAAATGTATTGTGGTTTCTACTTGTAAGCATTACGTTTGCAATTGGATTTTTCACTCTTCACTCTTAGTTCTTCACTTAAATATGCTCCTAGCCAACTTGTTGGCGATAACTCCTCTAACTACTTTAACTACCTAGAAACAAAATAGGAAGTAATCGGATTAAATAAATCCTTATACTCACTTCCGGCGGAGCGCAGATCCGCCGGCACAATAGCCTTGTTGGTTATTGTCGCAAGCACTACGTTAGCATTTGACTCTAACTCCTAGCTCACCTTAGTGAGCGATAACTCCTCTAACTACTTTAACTCCAAATTACAATATACCCCTCTTACCTCCTTCGCTATCTTGTCCCAGTCATACTTTGTCATGTCGTAGTCTATGTGCTGTGGCTCACGGCTTATCACCTCTTTCAGTTTCTTTGCCAGCTCGTCCACGTTGCCCACAGGGAAGTAGTCGTCTTTGTCAAGGCCCACCTCCAGGTTTGCCGGTATGTCGCTCACTATCACCTTCACGCCGTAGCTCATGGCTTCAAGCAACGCTATCGGCAGGCCCTCATGACTCGACGGCAGACAGTAGCACATGCAGTTGGTCAGCAGCGAGTGCAGCTTACGGCCCTTCACAAATCCCGTCAGCACCACGCCGTTCTTCCTCGCCATCTCTTTCAGTCCCCTTGAGTAGTCGTCCTCAAAGTCCGTGTCACCAGCCAGCACCAGCTTTATGTCATCGTCGCCGCCGTCTTTACTTTTAAATTTTTCATTTTTAATTCTCCCGAACGCTTCCACCAGATGGTGCAGGTTCTTTTCCGGCACAAAGCGGCACATGCCCAATATGTAGCGTCCCTTCCTTATGCCCAGTTCCTCAAAATACTCGGGATAGTCGCACACCTCAGGCTCCGACACGCCGTTATATATCAGATGCACGTTCTTTGTACGTCCGTATTTCTCCTTAATCAGGTTGCGTATCACGTCGCTGATCACTATTACGTCGTCAGCAAACATACACCCCATACGCTCGCCCAGCTTCAGCACCGCTTTGGCAGCCCTGCCCCATTTGTCCCTGTCGTAGTCAGGGCCATGATGCGTAAACACCACCTTCATACCCAGCATCTTGGCGTATGGCACCAGCAGAGCCGGTCCTATGGCATGTATGTGCAGTATGTCTGCTCCCAGTTTCTTCGCCTTGTTTATGGCTCTGTACGTATGTATAATGGCTTCAAACGACTTCTTCTTCGGTGTCTCTATGTCCACCAGCTTTACGCCTTTCCATTCTTTCAGACCGTCGCTGACATAGCTTTTACGCCTTATCACCGTTACGTCTTCGCCCATGGCTGCAATTCTCGGAAACAGTTCCTCGCAGTGCGTCTCCACTCCGCCCATGACATTAGGAATGCCACGGGTACCGGTAACAACAATTTTCATAAAATTTTCCGGATTAAAAATAAATCATTACTTTTGCCTCGTCATAAGCAAAAGTCCATGTCAAAGTTTTTTCTCAATATAAAAGAATCAGCCCAGCACGCCGGCATAATTCTTCTTTCGTGCCTCTCCGCCCTTTGGCTGTTGATTAGGGGGAAGAGAATAAAATAATATAACTAAAAGTTAAAGTAGTTATCGCCAACAAGTTGACTAGGAGTTAGAGCCATATGTCTTGTGGATTCTTGTCGCAAGCACTACGTTGGCAATTGGATTTTTCACTTTTAACTTTTCACTTTCGTAAAAAGCTGTTATAAAATGCTATTAGCTTATTCCAATAGCTTTCTTTGCTTAGATTCTCGTTAGCGAATTTTATTGAGTTTCCGCTTATAGCTTTATATCCTTCGTCATTCAGGCCGTTTGCCTTTAATATTATTTCGCTTAATGCCTTTACGTTTCCGCTCTCAAACTGGTAGCCGGTCTTTCCGTCAACCACGATTTCGGGTATTCCGCCTATCTTTGCTCCAATTACAGGAGTGCCAACGGAATAAGCCTCTATTATAGTCATCGGGTTGTTCTCATACCATTCTGACGGCACTACCACGAAATATGCGTTGCTTACCAGATCTGTAAGTTCTTTACCCCTCTTATATCCGAGAAACTCCACATTGTGCATGCCGTTGTTCTTGGCATATTCTTTCAGCTCATCTTCTTTAGGTCCCGTGCCTACCACTTTCAGCTTGCACTGCTTAATATCTTTAAATGCTTCAAGCAATGTCTTTACACCTTTCTCATACGACAAGCGTCCGAAGAACAGAAAATACTTGTCTTTAGGCATTTCTTTCGCATGTTCAACAATAGACGTAGAGAAATTATACAGCGTGATGTTCTTCTTTGCCTTTACTGCCGGCATATATCGCTCCTGAATCTCTTTTGCGAAGTTGCTTACATAGATAAAGCCGTCGATATATTTTGCAGGATTAAAATATCTGTTCCTGAAATATTGTTCTGCTGCCATCACTGCGCTCATCAGCTTGCTGCCTTTACAGCATGTGTTGGTAAAGCATTTATAAAAGTGCTTGCCTTTACACTCCTCACATATCTGTCCTTTACCGTTTCTGAAGGTGTATGCCGGGCATACTATACGATAATCATGAACAGTGAACAATATCGGTATATTATATTTTTTCAACACAGGAAATATCGAGGGCGTTATCTGTCCCCACATCAGATGAATGTGTGCAATGTCCGGCTTCTCGTCCCCAATCAGCTGTTCTATCTTGCGTGCAGCCTCAAAATGATAAAAATAGTTTATCATATTTTTCACTTGTTTCAGTGGCCCGCGCCTTGTCTCTTTCGACTCAGGAAAATACTTGCTATATGGCGAAGGATTATTGTCTGCCCACTTCAGTGTAAAGTAAACCACCTTATGCCCATGTTCTTCCAGCATCTTTCCCGTATTGAAACATACTGTTTCAGCTCCGCCTTTGTTGTAATTGTATACGTCGATTAGAAGTACTTTCATCTTTTATGATTAGTGTTTTTACGTAAATTTATTATTACACTAACGTTCCGTCAATCAGCTTACCATAGAAAGTTTTCTTGCCATCAACTTCTTTTTCGAAGCTCTGTTTCCATGTAAGTTTATATAACACAGTATCTTTACTTATTTTCTTCCAGATGTTTTCGTCATAAGGCTGTCCTAACACCTTATATAGTTCATCGCAGTAGGTGTTGTTCGGCTCTATTTTGTTGAATGTATCAGCTATTTCTTTGTAGTGTTTTTGAGCGAGAACAATAACATAATCTGTTAGCAAGTAATCAATCAGTTTGTCGTTCTCTTTCCAATAATTATACAAGAAGTCAAGAATAACTCTATATATCCATCTGTTTTCATATCCGCATCCCAAAGAGTAATTTGCGAAATATCCGCAAGCTACAGAACAATGTAGATAATCCGGGCGTTTTATCGACCATAAAGGCAACTGCATATAATCCTCAAAACATTTGCTTGTGCAAAAGAAAGTTGAATCAATCCATAAACCTCCATAAGTGGATAATAGGTTCATTCGTAATAAATCCGAATAAATTGTTCTTGAAATAATGTTTTGTTTTCTCTTTTCTTCAATCCACTTTGGAAAAGTTACATAATTTTTATAGTTTTCTTCTGTTATGCATATAACTTCATAATCACCGGCATAACGTTTAATTGACTCAACGCAGGCTTTAACTATTTCTGGCGCATTGTCAAGTCCTTGCCACCAGCATATCCATATCTTGTTTCTTAAGCGTTCGTCACTTTCCGGCAAGTTCTTGGTAAACTTATATGTTGCCCAATAGTCCTTATATTTGTCTTCCAAGAAGTCAAGCATTATCTTATGCTTCTCCATTAGGCGGTTCTTAACATTTTTAGGCTCCTTAAATCCGTTTCTGTTCATTATCTGAATGTCAACTTTTGCCCTGAATGTTACTAATGCAGCCTTTATTGAGATTACTTTTGCAACATCCATACTTGCTTTTATTTCTTCTATACTTCTATGAAGAATTCTTTTTATATTGTTATGCTTTTGTGCCATAATTAGTATTTTAATGCTGTTTTATGTATGTAAGTCCGTATTTAAATCCAGAATAAAGACTTTTGCACACTTTTAAATTGTGATATTTAGCAATACAAACAACCCCTTCCCAAAACATACGATGGCATATAGATAAGACACTTAATAATTTATTGAATCCTGTTGTACTATTATAAATGAATTTATACCAAAAAATTAAATAGTTTCCAGCTTTAGCTTTTACCATTTTTATGTATCTTTTGCCGTCATTTGTTGATGCCGCATTTAGATGACGAAAGTACGCATCCCTACAAACAGCAATCTTATATCCTGATTTATAAATCTTATAAAACATAACCTGATCTTCAGGTAATGGATAGCCAGACTTCTCAAGCCATAATTCATCTTCAAAATGTATATTCTTCAATGCTTGGGTTTCAGCAAAGCAGTTTGAGCCATGTCCACTTTGACTGTAATATTGAATGTCTTGTTTTAATTCTTTATTTAAAATTAGTCCTCCACATCTGTTGATTTTTATATAAAAATCATCGTATGTATTTTTATATGAACATATTCCAATAAAACTTTCAATAATGCGTCGTAAAAAAGAAGGATGTAAAGAGTCGTCATACATTATAGGAATACAACATTGAGCCTTAGCATTTATCATTGTATTAAAAATTTTCTCAACATATTTAGATTCAAACTCAACATCATCATCCAATAATAGAATATATGGCGTTTCTGCTTTATTTATAGAGTATATACGCTGTTTTACCATCCCTTTTTCAGAATATTCAAATCGTTCATATCCAAGTCTTTCTTGTGGAGGATTGTAACCTTTAGGAAGTACAACAACAACTTCTTGTGGCTTTATTGTTTGTTGGTCTATAGATTGAAGAAGTTGACGATACTTTTCACCACCTTTACCTAAAGTCCTAATGTATATTGAATATAAAAACATATTATTCATTTATTATACTTTTATAAAAGTTGTAATAATCATCTGCCAAAACTTTATTTGAATAAATTGAATCATAACATTGTTTGTTATCATTCAGATCATCAATAAAATAAAGCAACTCTAATTTATTTTGTAAATCAATAATATCTTTATTCTTAAAAAATGTACAACATTCGGTTTTATTTTCTAAAAAGAAAGGAACATCAGATAATAAAACTCTTTTATTAAAAAAGTATGCTAATGATAATACACCAGACATTGTAGCTGAGATATAAGGATAAACTACAAATTTTGATTTTTTAAATAAAGAAGCGACCTCGTTATCTGAAATAAATCTGTTTAGTCTTATAATATTATTATTGTTCTCATATTCAATGCCTTTTCCTGCAATAACAAGTTTTGTGTGTTTTAATTTTGATGATTGTTTGTATGCTTGTATTAATAAATCGACACCTTTATATTTATCCACTCTGCCAAAAAATAAAATATAGTCTGAAACATCTTTTAATTCAGGAACCTGTTCTTTTCCTTTTTTTATTTCATCTGTAACTAATGAGGGAAAATGAGTAAATTTTATATTCTTTTCAGGGAAGATTTTTTTTAATTCTTCATATTGCGTTTTCGATGATGTCGTTAAGTTAGGCGTATTTGAAATAAAAATTTTGTTTCCATGTTTAATAATTAAATCTATTAAACATTCTTTAAGACTTAATTTTCCCCTTTCGTGAGGATGTAAGTCATGTATTGTATTGCAAATAATTTTTTTATTTTTAAAGGATTTAATAAAATAGACAAAAGCAAATTCACCAACTAGAAAATGAACAATATCAAATGATTCCTCTTTTAATATTTTATTGATTTCATTTATTATTGTATATGGATAAATCTTAAAAAAAAGTTTTTTTATTGCTGTTTGGGGGTATTCAAAGTATACAATATCCAAATTACTATTTATAGATCCTTTAAAACTTTTTCCTTTTGCATTTACACATACTGCTTTTACAATAAATCTAGTATCTGCATTAAGTACATTTAATATTGTTGATACAAATGGAATCATTCCTGCCGAAGGATCTGTTGCAACAAATAGTACTCTTATTCTTTTCATAGCAATATTTATTTTTCTAATAATATAAATACTTATTATAAATCCAACATTTTATTTAGTAAAGTTATAGACTTGTTTCTTTCATGTTCTATTATCTTATTTATTTTTGAATAGTCTATAGGAAGAATCGTATTTATATCAAATGATGAAGAAGTTATGAGTCTGTCTTTAAGATTGCATAATGTAAGAATGTTATTAACACGAGAGTTAAAACGATTGGGAGTTATAGTTAAAAATTGTTTGTTAAAATTTATTGAGAAAGCAGTACCATGAAATGAACTGACTATAACGAATTCTGCATTCAACATAAGTAGAATGAACACATCAGGCGTAACTTGAAAGAAATGTCTATCTGCGAATTTAAGTCTGCGAAAATAGCTATTATAGCTTATTTCATATATTTTCCATCCGTGATATTTCGACATCAATTTGGCATAATGGCCAATCAGTTTGTTCTGCGTTTCATCTTCAACACTGTAAACAAGTATATATGGTTCAGTTTTTATTTGTTTAAATTGTTTAGCTATACTTATCCATGCAGCCTTGTCCAATAATAATGTTGGGTCTAATACTACAGGTACATCTTTGAAGCCTAATTCAGAAAGAATACGATGGGCATCGGCCTCCCTAACAGTTATTGCACTATATTTACTCAATAACCTCTTCATATCTTCTATTTCTTCTTCAGGTATTTTCGGCATACCAACACTTGCTGCATATGCCACACGTTTGTATCCTTCCGGGGCAAAATCAAGATAAAAACTCTTGTCAATGCCTTCATTGTAAATACTGTTCCACACTTGATCACTACCCGTAATATAAATGTCAGCAAGTGGAGGATTATCTTTAAGCTCTTTGTATGACATGTATTGAGTTTTACTTATTGGTACAAAACGACTGACAAAAGCGTGACAATCATTACGTAATTCACGCCAACGTGGAAACTCCCAAAATGTATAATATATTTTCTTTATAAAATTATTCGCAAATCTTTTCCACGCTTCTTCAGATTGACCAGGTCTGATATAATCTATTATCTCAACATTAAAACCTAATTTTTGTATTGTCAATGCCAACGCTAAAGCTTGAAGATAAGTGCCGAAGTTTGTGTTGTCGAATATGGTTATTATTTCTACCTTTCTCATTTTATGATATCTTTTATTCGCATTAATAAATCACCGACGATGGGAATTCGTTTGACATAATACTTCAAATAGAACTTAATATTCTCCTTTGTAGATGGACTAAACTTGTATAGGAATTTATTATAGTCGTTAAATGCAAGATTATAACATGTGGCACGTCCTTCAGGCAATTTAGATGCTTGATGTAAGTTTGCGTTGTTGGAAACCGCATCCGTCTCTAAAATTTGCCTACAGATTGTTTTGTCACATATATTTTCCCATACGTCTTTTCCTTTTTGTGTATTTATAAGTACAGTACTAACACCTTTTTTCATATTAGGAAAATCTGGAACAATTTTGTCTATCCCCCAACAATCTGCTAGTGTTATGTCACTAATACGATGTATATTAGCAAATGGACATCTATAACATACATACCTCATCAGATTCCCGCTGATGAAAGCGTTGAAATAAGCAGACATATCATTACTACGTGGCAAAAATACTTTTTCCCCGTCTTTAATGCGCTTAAAAGAAGAAGAAGAAGAAGAACAGCTCCAACCTCCAACACTTTTGTCGCGGAATAAATAACTATATATTCTACCATGTTTTTTTGCTTCAATTTCACGCAATGTATTAGCAAAAACCTTGTACGAAGGTGTACCATGACATACAAGATCTGTCGTTAACAAATTGGCATAATGTTTACGAAGGAACAATTTTAACCCTTGTATCTGGCAAGGAGTTCCTGTAAAATATACAAGTGCCCCGTTTTCCAAATCTGTTTTTGCTTGTTTATAGGTGTCTTCTATATCTGACTGAACATATTTACTGCCTCTTAATTTATTAAGTTCTTCTATATCTGTTATTCTTATGTGTTGTAAATACATATCATCATCAAAAGCTGCACCATATACAACTCCATATTTGCTAAACACATAATTTGCAATCAAACTGAATATACCACCTGAAGAGCTATTATTTAATACTTTATTATTCTGATATTGAGCAGCATACACCGCTAATGGATGTTCTACGGATATATTTCCAACTTCTATTGGGCAAACCTTGTTACATAATCCACAATTAATACATTTACAAGCATCTATCTTCGGATAAAGAAAACCTTCATCATCGGTTTCCATAACTATAGCCTGTTTAGGACAAACTTGTTCACATGCCCTACACCCACAACAATCATATTTGTCGTGACTGCTATCAAATTTTATCATAACTTTACAATCAATTTAATAAGATGGAATAACCATTTAAAACGGTAGTTCTGTAAACTTTTTTTAATACTATTATCAATAGTTTTACTATCTATAAATTTTTTGAAATATCTTAATCGCTTTATAAAAGCATAAAGATTGAATAATGAAGAATCTATGCCTTTAGACTTAAAATAATTATTTGACCAATCAAAAAAGCTTATTAAAGCGTTAACTTTTCTCTCAACTATATCAGTGGAATTGTTTGGGGATATATTTTGATCACTTACCCTCCACAAAATATGTGCAGTCGATATTGTGTATAATCCTTTTTCAAATGCGAACTTCACCCATGTCGCAGTATCACTACCCCATGCTAGATCGAAATTCTGAAAACCTCTGTTACGTACATAAATATCTCTAGTAAATATATTTTCAACAACAAGACTCATTATTTTCCCGCTCATTTTTTTCTTATAAAATTCATACGAACTGATTACTTTTGGATAAGTAGCAGGAATATATTTCAGATGAGACTTATCATCAATCACTATTACATTAAAATGGTAAATATCATATGTTGTTTTTTTTATTTCATCATAAAAGGCTTCAACACAATTTGGTTCCATTACATCATCATCAGAAAACAACCATATCCATTTCTCTTCTTTGCTCATAGATATACAGCGTTCCCATTGTGCTACAAGATTATCTTTCCCATAATTAATTTCAAAACGTTTATATACAATATTAATCTTGTCTTTGTATGCTTCCACAATTTTCTCTATATTATATGGACTACAATCATCTCCAATATACAAAGTAAAATCTTTACATGTTTGAGCTGAAATAGAACAAATTGTTTCGTCTAAAAATGTATCTTTATACGCTGGTATAATTATTGCTAAATCTGCCATAAATAAATTTAATATTAATTAATACAACTTGTATTTAAAAGACTTCATTGATTTAGTTTCTATAATATGTAGCAAAGCACCACATATTAGTAATGTTGGACCTACACTATTTAATTCACCATTAGAATTGGCGAAAAACATATATGCTATTATGATAGATATTCCTACACAACTCGTTTCTTTATCGTATTTTTTATATTTTATAAATTTGAAAAATATAGTAATATAAAATATGAAATAAAACAAAACACCAACCAAACCTCGCTCCAATAATAATGACATTACAACTCCTTCAAGGCCAGCTAAATCAGTAATTACCAAATCTCTGTTTTCGTTAATATCCTTCCAGCCCAAGTCAATATTAAAGAAATCTTTACCTCTGCCAAATAAAGGATTATCTTTTATGTAAAATAAAGTAGTTAAGTATTGTGTTTCTCGCATGTCAAGATTACTACCTTCAACTTTATTACCCGATGAGTCGGTGAAGATACTTAATGTTTGGTTCACTTTCTCGTTCACACCAGGAATAAAATTATAGCTTGCTATACTTAATATTGTTGCTATAACAAGGATATATAACTTTTTACTGAATGATTTAGCTAATATTATATATATTAAATATGAGATTATTGCTGTTAATATGACAGAACGACTGCCACAAGTTACAATTCCAAATATACAGCATGCTAGTGATATATAATATTTCTTTATTGTCATAAATCCCTTATTATATAAAATAATTATAACATAAAGTAATATTATGCATATATATCCATAATCAAATGGATTTGCAAACATTGCTTGAACTCTAAATCTGTCACCACCATTACTAGGACTTTTGAAACCGAGAGTATCCAACAAAACTAAACTATGGGTTATCAAGTTTAATAAGCCAAAAATAGTAAGTATTATTAATGCGTAGTATACCCCCTTTGAGATTTTCTGAAATTCATCAAAGTTCTTTATAGAAATAAATGCATACGCAATAATAAAGTATTTTGTAATAAGTTCAGAAATAATTAATCTTGTTGTATTAAAAGCAGAATCATTATAATGTGGACTATTAATTTGTAAAATTATTGTCGCAATAATCATAATTAGTAAAATCTTTTTTAGATAAGATGACAAATTATGAAAATCGTTTGTAAAATTTTTTAGTTCTGATATGAAAAAGCATATAGGTACAATGAATACACTATTTCCGAAAGGAACACCTGGTATTGTGATTGGTGTAAGACAGATATAATTTATTAGGAGCAGCACATATTTTTTATTCTTATCAATAAAAAACATTGATACGCATACAACTCCTAAAATTAAATATAGTATTGAATTCATAAATAATACAATTTTATATAAAATAGCTTCATACAATGATCATGTTTACCTCATATATTTATTTTTAGCCATAATTAATGGTATAAATACGCCCATAAAAAAGTATGCAATAAACCAACCTTTTTGAGAATATTCTGTTATAGCAGGAAATTCAGCAAGTCTTTCTATCGGTAATTTATACAAAAATATTATTAATAAACTTACCAATTTAAAACATAAGAAATGCCATGTTAATATTGTCAACGTATTATCTCCTATATATATAAATATATTTAATATACAGGGAATCTTTAAGATGTATTTACTAATGTGGTAAACAGCTAAAATTCCTAATATAGCTGTTAACGTATATGGTAATACATTGTACCATTTAAAACTAAGTAGTGATCCTTGCCAATACAATTCCCCAATAATTACAGCAATAAGTCCTAAAGGCAATATGCAGAATTGCTCATGAAGTTTAATATTATATTTTTTATAAGAATGTCCAATACAGAAAAATATTGCAGCAAAAGTTTCTTTTGCACCAATGCCCCAATATGGAACATGTAAATTAAAAGCTTGTAAAACAATGGTTAAGAATAATAAAAGAACACATCCAGTGATAGTCTTCTTATTATATTTTATTATGAAGAAACCAACTATAGAACAAACAAAAAGGCTTTTTAGGAACCAATATCCTCCTAAAAGTTGCTCTTCGCCAGACATACTTGTTATTATTTTAATGAATTTGTATACAAATTCTTGCCATGTATATAAATGTGAAACATGTCCTCTAAATCCATATTCGTTATTATATATGTTAAGCCAATAAAATAAATTATGAACTATCAGAAAAGCAATAGACCGGCGAATTCAAGCAGCAAGTGCAAATTTATAGTATTCTGTTTAAAAAGCATTCT
>ENA-OOXT01002106-OOXT01002106.1-human-gut-metagenome-genome-assembly--contig:-NODE-2106-length-11556-cov-2.904878_pt1 | contig 11556 bp, 8 predicted proteins | sample MGYA00241590_ERZ501349 | MGnify/ENA primary metagenome ERZ501349 (study PRJEB25962, sample SAMEA2042838) | human gut metagenome | biome: human gut; feature: human-associated habitat; material: faeces...
CCCTGCCAGTAACTTTGCGCGTCCGCAGACGCGCCCCCAAGCTGCTCTTTCTCCCCAGATTCCGTGAAGAATCTTTTTGTTTGGTGCGAAAAATAGCCATTTGGTTGATGTGCAGCACTTTCATTTCTGCTATTCTTAACGTATAAGGGGGGGAGTTCTATGAGAAGCATCGTTGTCAGTATGCAAAACATGCTTTTATCAGAGGCCGTCGCACGGACGCTTGCGGAAACAGGAGAGTTCCGCGTGGAGCAGGTTCTGCCCGGAAAAACCAGCGATACCTTCTCTCTCTGCCGGGTCATGCAGGCGGATATCCTGCTGATGGAGGTCAGCCGTCTTCCCGCCTACACGCTGGAAAATCGACTGAAGCTGATCGCGTGCGTACGCAAGGTAATGCCGAACTGCAAATTCGTGCTGCTGTGTGATGAAAACGTCGATCCGGAATTGGCGCACCGGGTGATGATTGTCCGGCAGGATCGATTGATCGATGCTTTCCTCTATGCTTCCGTTACCCACGCCTATCTGACTGCCGCGCTGGATGCACTGTGAGAAAGGAGCGACCGCCATGAAAAGACGATCCCAAGGGGTGCTGCGAAAAGGCTTCGGCAATCAAACATTTTTTGAGGGACTGATGGAGGAATACGGATTTAACACGTTTGTCTTCTAATATTATGATGAAGAAATGGAGGAATCAATTCATGAAAAGAAGGCTATGCCTGGTTCTTTTCCTGCTGATGCTGGTGACCTGCGTCACAGCGTCGGGCGAAGCTGCCGACTGGAATTATGACGCGAACTACGGCATACTCCGCGGCTATAACGGCGCGGGCGGCGACGTGGTTGTGCCCGGCGAATTGGACGGTTTCACGGTGGATGTGATCGGCGTCAGCGTGTTCCGCGGGGAAACCATCACCTCGCTGACATTGCCCGAAACCGTGCTGGAGCTTCGAAGCAACGCCATCAGCACATGCGACAACCTGACCCGCGTTTCCCTGCCCCAGAGCCTTGTGGTCATCAACCGCATGAACTTCTTCAGCTGCACGGCGCTGACGGAAGTTACCATTCCCGCAGGCGTGCGCTATATCGGCGACACTTCATTCAGATACTGCGACTCGCTGCGCAAGATTACCTTTGAGGGTGTATGCCCTGCAATCGACATTGACTGCTTCAGCCTTCTGCCCGAGGGCGCGACGGCTTACGTCCCGGACGACCAGCTGGACGCCTATATCGAGGCGTTTGAAAATGCCGGCAGTGAAGTAAGCGTCCAGCCCAGCGGCAAAAACGCCGTGATTGTGGAAAACAACGGCTATGTGGAATCGGAGTTCGATTTTGATGCTTCCACCGGCACGATTACCTCCTACAACGGCTACGCCACTTATCTGGCCATCCCCGAAACCATCGGCGGCGCGCCGGTAAAGGCCATCGGTCCCGAGGCGTTCGCGCGCCACACCTATCTGGCGCTGCTGGAACTGCCTGAAGGGCTGGAAACCATCGGCGATCGCGCGTTTTATAACTGCGAAACGCTGGCCCGCGTTCACTTCCCCTCCACGCTGAAGTTCATCGGCGACAACGCGTTTTACAACGCCTACAAGAGCAGCGTTCTGGAACTGCCTGAGGGGCTGGAGCATATCGGCGCATACGCCTTCTATTTTGCCGGCATCAAAGGCTTTCTGACGCTGCCCGAGGGGCTTAAAACCATCGGCGAAAGCGCGTTTGAAGCCTGCAGCAACATGGGTGGCAATCTCTATCTGCCCTCGACGCTTGAGTCGATTGGCTCCCACGCCTTCAAGGGCGACTACAACATTCAGTACATCGTTCTGGAAGGCCTGACCGCGCCCACGCTGGGCGAGGACGTCTTCGCGGGCTGCGATTATCTGTACGACATCGACCTGAACGCGCACGGCACTCGTCAGGAGATGCAGCAGTGGCAGGCGTATGTGGACGCGCTGGGGCTTCCCTGCCGCGTGTGGCGCGCGCAGGACCCGACTGCCCAATCGCCTGAGAAGGGCGCGTATCGGTACGAAAACCGCGTGTTGACCGAATACACCGGCACAAAGACGCGCATTCACCCCCATCTCACCGTTTCAAAGGAGGCGGTGGTCGGTCTGGGCGACGGTGTGTTCAAGGGCAGCCAGACCATCGAATACTTCTCCGTCGCCCACAACGACGAATTCACCACCATCGGCGCGGAGGCCTTCATGAACAGTTCCCTCCGGAACGTGGATCTGTTCGACTCCGTGACCACCATCGGTGCGCGGGCGTTCGCGGGCTGCACGCAGCTGGAAGCACTGACCCTGCCCGACTCGCTGACCACCATCGGTGAAGGCGCGCTCGACGGCCTGACAGGGCTGAAAAAGCTGGTGATTCAGTGCGATCCGGCGATCATCCCCGCAGGCGTGTTTGCAAATCTGCCCGCTTTGAGCGACGTGACCATCGAATTCGGCGCAATCCCGGCGCATATGTTTGAAGGCAGCGGCGTGACCGTGCTCACGCTGGGCGCGGGCGTGACCGAAATCGGCGAGAACGCGTTTGCCAATACCGCGCTGACAAGTGCCGAAATGCAGAACGTGACCGCCATCGGCGCGGGCGCGTTTGCCAACACCGCGCTGACAAGTGCCGAAATACAGAACGTGACCGCCATTGGCGCAGGTGCGTTTGAAGGCTCCGCGCTGGAGCGCGTGCGCCTGAACGCTGCTGCTTCCGTAGGCGAGAGAGCCTTCGCGAACACAAAGCTGACGAAGATGGTCATCCCCACCGCCGGCAGTTTCCCGCTTTCCGCCGTCGAGGGCACGAGCGTCGAGCTGCGTCTGCCCGCCGACGCGACCGATGAGCAGCTTGCCGCGTGGAACGAGACGCTCCAGCGCCCGTGGTACGACCCCATGCTGCGCGAGGGCGAAGTAAGCAAATTCGTAAAGATGCCCTTCGAGCCAACTCCCGCCGAGAACTTTGAGTTTGATCCGGCTACCGGTCTGATCGCCGCCTACGTCGGAACCGACGTGGATGTGGTCGTGCCGCGCGAAATCAACGGCGTAACCGTGGTAGGCTTCAAAAACTACAACGCCTTTGACGCGTGCCATGACTATACAGATTCCTCCGTGGCAAGTGACCGCACCGAATGGGTGCGCCTGCGCACGCTGGTGCTGCCCGAAACGATCAAAGAGCTGCCGGACATGATGCTCGCCTACTGCCAGCAGCTGGAGACCTTCGTCTGCTACGCGCCCCTGGAGAGCATCGGCGGCAATCAGTTTATGCTCTGCCGTAGCCTGAACAACGTAATCTTCGTCAACGGCGTGCGCGAAATCGACAATCACGCCTTCGACAGCGCAGGACCGCTGGGCAACCTGTACTTTGGCGAACATCTCATAAGGATCGGCCAGCAGGCGTTCAATTTTGCCGGCCTCAGTTCCTTCGTCGCCGACGCGGAGCGTGTGGAATACGGCGCGTTTACTGAATGCAAGAACCTGACCAGTCTGCACTTCACCAGCAAGATGAAGGACTTCGGCGAAAACTGCATCGTCAACTGCCCGAACCTTGCCGAAATCTGCTTCGACGGCTGCGATTTGACCGCGTCCCCCATGGGACTGATGATGAACGTCGCGCCCAAGCTGACCGTGCGCGTGCCCGAAGGCATGAGCGAAGAAAACCTCAGGCACGCTCAGAATTGCCAGAGCTGGAGCGAAAACCGCAGCGAGGTTACCGTAATCACCGAGCCATGCGCCCACGCGAAGCCCACGCTGCCCGATTTGCCTGCGCTGCTCCCCACCCTGAAGCTGGATGCAAGCGTGGAAACCGCCGCGCCCGCGCAGTCCGGCACGTTAGGCGCGGCTGAACCCGAAATTGCGCCTGAACCCAGCCCCATTCCCGAACCTGTTGCGCAGAACGCTGGCATTCCCGATGAATATCTGGGCGTGTGGTACGGCGTGCGCATGGAGATAGGGGGCACACCCTATCCGCTGGCCGACATGGGGCTGGATGTGACCTTCACCCTCGGCGCGGACGGCGCGGCTGAAATGAACACGAACGGCGACGTGGACAGCATCCATTGCGCCATGCAGGACGGCGTGCTCATGGCGGACGGCATATCGTTCACGCTGCAGGACGCGCTCCTCACGGTTTCCATGGACGACGTGACCATGGCGTTCAGCCGCGAGAAGCCGGAAGCCTCAAGCGCGGCCGTCCCGAGCATCAACGAAAGCGCCATTATCGACGATTTCAGGGGCTTCTGGACGCTTGCGCGCGTCACAGCGGACGGCATCACACTGCCCGCTGAAGCCGCTGAAATGGCGGGGGATACGCTGGTTATTTACGGCACTACCTGCGACCTGACCCTGCATGGTACGACGCTGGACGGTCTGTCCTGCCGCATGGACAATTTCACGCTGCTCATCTCCATCCTGAACGGCGAGGCTGCCGTCACGCTGCGCGAGGATGGAACGCTCAGCCTTGAAATGAGCGACCTCACGCTGTGGTACGAGCGTACCGGCGATGCCCCCGAAGCGCCCGCCGAACCAACTGCGGAATTCAATCCCGCCGTCACGCCCGAACCCGCCGCCGCCGAAATCATGCTGGAAAAGAAGTACGTCATGACTGACGCGGATGTAAGCGGCTACAACATGACCGCCGCGCAGCTGGGCAATTATGAGTATTCCCTTCTCTTCCATGAGGACGGCACCGTCAAATTGGTCATAGCAGGCGCGGATATTCCCGGTCTCACATGGGTCTTTGGCAAAGCGCCCACGGAAGCGGGTGAGGTCGACGGCATTGTCATCAACTATTACACACAGGCGCTGTACATCGTGCCCACGGAAAAAGGCTGCGATATGGACTATTTTGGCTCTATGCTGATCCATTTTGCGCCGGAAGAATCCGCAAAATAATGCCGTTTCTGAATGAAGCACTGCGCTGTGCTACGCGGAACGAGCGACCGTCATTTCTTTTTCATTAATCAGGCAAGAAGAGGAGGATTTTCCCCCATGAAGAAAATAATCGTTTTCCTGTTGACCGCGCTGCTGATGTTTTCCGTGGCCTTCGCCGATTCTGTTCCGATGAGCAAAGAGGATCAAATGGCCAGTCTGGTGAAGAATTTTCTGGAAGAAAATGAATTCCCCTATGAATATGACGACTATACCTTCACCGTGCCCTTTTCCGTTGATAACTCGATGGAATACGCCTTTATAACCGTTTATATCTACGATGATATGCTGTCCGTGTCCGTGGACGCGCCGATTCACGGAACCCGGGAGGTCTTTGAAAAGATGGCCGTGTTCACCACGCTGGTCAACAACGAGATCTACTATGCACAGTTCCGCCTCGATCTGGATGGAGACGAATTCTATATCTCCTGCCGCTCCTGCAACCTGGTGGAGGACATTCTCCCTGGTGAGAACGAGCTGTTCTACCTGTTCGCCATGCCGCACAGCTATATGGAAGATTACGGCGACGGCATCGTGGCGGTACTAAGCGGCGGCGATCCCTACGAAGCATTTGAAACCTGTCAGGCGGCGGTAGACGCGCAATGACAAACATCACCAATCCATACTTGAGCGCAAAGGCTGTAGCCAAGAAAAAAACGGATATTCCCGTTGTGCTGGTCTGTGCCATTTTTGCGGCGGCGACTGTCTCCGCGACGATAACGATGTTTTCGCAGGGGAAAACGCTGTCCGGCGTGATGGGTATTTTCCTATTCGCTGCGCTCATAACGCCTGTCTTTCGCATTCTTCGCCATGCATACCGCAGAGCCTGCGCGCGCCGTATCGCAGGCGCGCTCCTCCCGCTGACCGAAGAAAGCCTGACCTTTGACCAGCTGGGCACGGTTCTCTCCTCCAGCAAAGCCCTTGAGCAGCTTAGATCGCTCATCGGCACGGGATACCTGCAAAACCTGCAGATTAACGCGGTGACGCGCACGGTTGCGCTGTACACGCCGGAGGGCACATTCGTGCAGTGGATCTGCCCCGGCTGCGGCGCGAAGAACAGCGGCCGACGCGGCAGCACGCCACGCTGCAAATACTGCGGTCAGCCGTACGCAAAGTGACGACCAGCCCCCCCGGCGTTCGCGACAGCAAGAAAATGGTCAATTTCTGCGCCACGCCGGGGCATATAGCACAATTTTCAAGCATCGTCAATTGTGCGCAAATGCAAACGCGCCCGCCAGCCTTTCAGCTGACGAGCGCGTTCTATTTTTATACTATTTTCAAATTCGCGGCGCAGGATTTCATCTCACTGCCCCGCCGCCGGCGTCGGCAGCGGCTCCGGCGTGCGGTCATCCGCCGTGATCTCCGGCGTGGGTGTCGCCGACAGTTTCTCCGCATACAGCAGCTTCAGTGTTTTCATATCCGCCGTCCCCGTCGCGGACAGCCCATTCGCCTTCTGGAACGCCTTCACCGCGTTCTGCGTGCCCGCCAGGAACGTGCCGGAGCATTTGCCCGAATAGTAGCCAAGATCCGTCAGCTTCCGCTGCATCCAGTACACATCCTCGCCGGAGCTGTTCACTTTCAGCGTCCGGAAGGGCTGCGGCGGCATCGCCCCGGCGCGGTAATCCGGCTCGGCGGTCGGCTGCGGCGTGACGTAGGGCAGCATGTTCTTTGTGTTCAGTGAGGGCAGCTTCAGCGCGGCGCGGAGTTCCGGGTCGGCAGGCATGTCGGCGCGAATCGTGACGACCGTCCCTGCCCCGCAGTTGTTGTAAATCCACTTCGCATCCGCAACGGTCAGGCGAATGCACCCGTGCGACGCGCGCTTGCCGAGGTTCTTGTAGGACTTGACCGACAAATCCATGGTATTGACCGTGTTGTAAATGACGGAATGGAACGCAATGGACGAGTTGATGCGCGTCCAGTACTGCGCGTGGCTGCCCCACTCCGGGAAGTAGCACCAGCGCGCCGTGCGCCCGTTGAGTGTGAATGTGCCGATATCCGACGGATTCTTGCGCGTGCCGGTGGAGCAGAGCATCTGCCGCACAACAACGGTGTAATCGCCGTTTTCGTCGCGTCCGTAGACGGTCGTCACCTGATTGTTGACGTCCACCGTGATGGCAAACGGCACAGGCGTCGGTTCGGGCGTAGGCTTCGGATCATCAGTCGCGGCACGCACATCCGGGTCGTTGAACAGCGCGTTCCATGTGTTTTCGCCCACGATGCCATCCACGCTTAGCGAGTTCTGCTGCTGGAATGCCTTCACCGCGTTGCGCGTGTGCCCCAGAAAATTGCCGCTGATGTTGCCGGAATAGTACCCCAGTTCCGTCAGGCGGGTCTGCACGAGCTTGACTTCTTCGCCCTTGGACTTGTTGTATTGCAGTTTCTTAACGAACGCCACCGTCGGCGCGGGCGTCGGGGTGGTGGTTTCATCCGAGAGGTGCATTCCGGGCGTGGGCGAAGGGGTGGGCGTCGCCGCGGCGGACGAATCCCGGCTGATGGCATCGCCGCTGAACAGGCGTTCCAGCGTCTGCACATCCGCTTCGCCCGTAATCGGCAGGGCGTTCGCCGTCTGGAACAGGCGGATGGCTTCCTGTGTCGCGGGCAGATAGCGCCCGGAAATCTTGCCCGTGTAGTAGCCCAGCGCCATCAGGCGAATCTGCGCCTGCCGCACGTCCTCGCCCACGCATCCCAGCCGCAGCGGGCGATAATCCGCCGCATAGATGGCTTCCTGCGTCGCTTTGTCCGCCCTGCCCGTCACCGCAAGGGCAAAATCTCGCTGGAAATCCTCCACCGCGGTTTTGGTCGCCTCGCCATAGCGCCCGGTCACGTCGCCGCTGTAATAGCACAAATCCGTCAGCGCGGTTTGCAGGGCGGACACGTCGTCGCCCTCATCATTCAGGGTTAAATCGCGCGTGATGTTCGCCGCGCCCTCCGTCCACTCCACGCTGTCATCCGGCACGGCCTCCCCCGCGTCCTCCGCCGACGCGAAGGGCAGTATCATCATCACCGCCAGCAGGAGCGCCGCCAGCGTTCGTTTCCACAAAGGCATCAAAAGCACCTCGTTCATGCTGATATTCAGGGATACGATTCTATTGTACTGGTTTTTCGCGCAGTTTGCAAGCGGATTTTTCCCCACGCGAAAGGCTGCCAAGCGTCCTGCGCCTGACAGCCCTGCGGTTATTGCCATTAGGAAGTTATTTTTTCAGCGATACTTTGTGTGTCTCCTGATTTTCGTCGTCTGCTTCCGGCTTGGATGCTTCTGCCGGAACATTCTGCGCTTGCAGGTTCTCCAGCTTCTCGGCGATGGCCTGCATATTCGCGGCGATACTGCGGATGTTCTCGTCGCGCGTTTCCTCCACCCACGGCGAACCATCCGCCGGGCGGAGCGAATCAACGCCGATTCGGATGAAGTCAATCAGCGCCCAAATGCCAAGGCCGCCCGCGGTGAGCAGCTTCAACACGCCCAATGCCGTGTAGGCGAGGTAGAAGCGGTCAGCCCCGAAGAGCCCCGTGAATCAAGCCCAGCAGCCGAAGCACCACCGCCAGCACGATAAATGCCCGATTCAGCCCTTTTCTTTGAATTTCCACGTCATTTCCCTCCCTCGTGATTCCTTACTTTCATTCTACCCTCCCCTCAAAAAAACTCAAGCGTTCTCTTTTTGAATAATATAATTTTGGCATTCCTAACAAAAGCATCCCAATTTGTTGTGGAACCTCACAAGAGGATTCCGCTGCTTGCGCCATCCGGCAGCAAAAAAGACTGCCCGCACTCGGCAGGCAGCCTTGCTTCTGGTAAGCCCTTCATCAATATCGGTAGTTATACTGATAGCTGCTGAACCCATCCATGATCGACACGCCCATCACCATCCCGACAATCGACAGGATAACCACCACCAGCACCATGCACCAGTAACCGCGCGCAAAGTTGCGGCGATTCAGGTTGTCGTCATTCAGCGCAAAGACGATGGCAAGAATCCAGCCAATGACCGGAAGCGTGAACAGGAGGCCATAGCCCACATACGCCCACGGCGACAGCAGTCGATACTGATTGTTTTCGTTCTCACTCATGCAAAAAGCCTCCTTTTTCATCAGGCGGATTTGCCCGCCGTGATACCCCTTTCAGTTTTCCCTTACTCCTGATAGTCCTGCAGCGACACCGACACCATCCGGCTCACGCCCTGTTCCTCCATCGCCACCCCGAACAGGCTGTTGCAGCGCTCCATCGTCCCCTTGCGGTGCGTGACGACGATAAACTGCGTTCCCTTCGAGTATTCCTTCAAATAATCCGCGTAATACCCGATATTCGCATCATCCAGCGCGGCTTCAATCTCGTCCAGAATGCAGAACGGCGTGGGCTTCAATTTCAGCATCGCGAACAGAATCGCAATGGCCGTCAGCGCGCGTTCCCCACCGGAGAGCAGCGACAGGAGCTGCAATTTCTTTCCCGGCGGCTGGGCGTTGACCTCGATGCCGCAGTTCAGCGGGTCGTCCGGATCCATCAGCTTCAGTTCCGCATGGCCGCCACCGAACAGGCGCGTGAACGTCTCGGCGAAGTACCCCTGCATCTTCGAGAAGTTCTCGACGAATGTAGAACGCATCTGAATCAGCAGCCGCTCGATGAGTTCGCGCAAGTCCATTTCCGCGCGCTTCAAGTCCTGCTGCTGGGTGGTCAGGTCGTCCACACGCGCCTTGGTTTCGGCGTATTCCTCCACCGCCCCAACGTTGACCGTTCCCAGCGCGCGAATCTGCCCTTGCAGCTCGGCGGCACGGCGGTCGCTTTCCTTCTCGTCAAAGGGCGTGCGGCGGAATTCCTCTGCCCCGGCGTAGGTCAGCTTGTAGGTGTCCCAGATGCGGTTTTGCAGATTCTTCTGGTCGCCCTCGATGCGCGCCTTCGCCAGCTCGGTCTTGTGCAGCTTCTCGCTGTCGCGGTTGTAGGCTTCGTGCAGGTTCTCCATGTCGCTGAGGATGTCGCGCAGGTCACTTTGCGCCTGTGAACGTCGCTGCTCGATGGCCTGCGCGGCGCTCTCCTGCCGCAGCTGCTCCTTCTGGCGGCGGGCGGATTCGGCTTCCTCGCGCTTCATTTCGTTTTCATCGACGGTGTCCAGTTCGTCCATCTCGTGCAGCAGCTGTTCGCGGCGCTCCTGTTCGCGGAGGATTTGCGCCTGATCCTGCTGCGCGTGGGCTTCGTCGCGCTCCAAGTCGCTTAAGCCGTGGCGCAGATCGGACAATTGCAGTGTGCGCACCATCAGGCGGTCGTTTTCCGCGCTGGCTTCCGCGCGCGCCTTGACCAGCGCATTCTGCATTTCAATGGTCTTTTGCTCCATCGCGCTCTGGTCGCCCTGCGCGCCCGTGCGCTGATGTTCAATGGTCTCCAGCTGCTGGTGAATGTCCTCCAGCGACTGATGCAGCTGCACGCGCGCCTGCTCAGTCTCCTGCATCCGCTGCAAATGGGTGTTCAGGTCGGCGGATACGCTTTCGCGGCGCGCCTGTTCGCGGGCGACGGCAATCTCCTGCTGATGCAGCGCGTTCACCGCGTCGCTGACCTTCTGCCGCTTCTCCTGCGCCGTCTGCTGACGCTGCGTCAGTTCCTGACGGCACTTGTCCAGTTCCGCGCGCCCGGTTTGCAGCTTCGCGGTCAATTCCTTCAGTTCACGCTCGCGGCTGAGCAGGTTGGACACCTTCGACTGCGCCGAACCGCCCGTCATCGAGCCGCCGCGGTTCAAAACCTGGCCGTCAAGCGTCACGATGCGGAACGCGTTCGAAAACCGACGCGAGATCGTGATGCCGCAGTCAAGGTCCTCGACCACGACCGTGCGGCCGAGCAGATTCTTGAAAATGCCGTCGTATTCGCGGTCGTATTCCACCAGCTCGCTCGCAAGGCCGACGTAGCCGTACTCGTTCTGCACGCGCGCATCGCGCAACGCCTCGCCGCGGATCGACGAGAGCGGCAGGAACGTCGCGCGTCCGCCGTCGCGCTGCTTTAAGAGTTGGATGGCGCTCTTCGCGTCCTCCTCACGCTCGACGACAATGTTCTGCAAGCCCGCGCCGAGCGCGATCTCGATCGCGACAGCATATTTTTTATCGACCTTCATCAAATTGGCGACCGGCCCGCGCACGCCGCGCAGCGCCTTGCGCTCCGATGCCTGCATGACCGTGCGCACCGCCTTGTTGAAGCCCTCGTACTCCTTTTCCATCTCGCTGAGTAATCGGATGCGGGAGTCTAAATTGTTCATCTCCATCGTGAGGGAAACGTGCTGCTCGCCCGTCTCCTTCTCGCGCTCGACGCGCCCCTGCATCTTCATCGTGTGACCGGCGATGATGTTGCGGATGGCGTCGGCCTCCTCCTGCGCGGTCTCGAGCGGTTCTCCGCGGCGCTCTTGCGCGTGTCGGAAAGCTGGGTTTCCCCGCTCTCCTGCTCGGCGGCGATGGCGCTCTCGGTGATGAGCTTCACGGCCTTGTCGCGCTTGACCTCGTCGGCCACGGCTTCCTTGGTGATGTAGTTCTTCAGGGACTCAGCGTCCATGCCGTACATCTTGGCGGCGCGCTCATACTCGGCCTCGATCTCCTCGTCGGTGGCCTCGATGTTCTCCACCTTGATGATCTCGGTGAGGGCCAGGTTCAACTTCACCTGACGGAGGGAGGGCTCCTTGGC
>ENA-OOXT01002115-OOXT01002115.1-human-gut-metagenome-genome-assembly--contig:-NODE-2115-length-11526-cov-1.938018_pt1 | contig 11526 bp, 7 predicted proteins | sample MGYA00241590_ERZ501349 | MGnify/ENA primary metagenome ERZ501349 (study PRJEB25962, sample SAMEA2042838) | human gut metagenome | biome: human gut; feature: human-associated habitat; material: faeces...
TCGTTCCCTCTCTCGGAGAATAGACAAACGTGAACGCGCCGTAGAAGCCGACTTCGTTGACAAGACTAAGCGTATCTATGAATTCTTCTTCCGTTTCAGTGGGAAAACCCACTATTATGTCGGTCGTTATCGCGCAATCCGGTATAATTTTACGGATCGTTGCGATTTCGCCGAGATACTGCTCTCTCGAATATTTGCGGTTCATTTCTTTCAGAATTCTGTCCGAACCCGACTGAACCGGCAAATGAATAGCCTTGCATGCGTGCGGGTTATTTTTTATCGCGACGACGACTTCTTCCGTAAGATCCTTAGGGTGATTCGACATAAATCTCAGACGGAATTTGCCGTCGATTTTTCCGATTTCGTCAAGAAGCATTGCGAAATTTACTTTATCGCCAAGATCTTTTCCGTAAGAGTTTACGTTCTGTCCGAGCAAGGTTATTTCCTTATATCCGTCGGCAAGAAGGCTTTTTATTTCCGTAATTATGTTTTCCGGCTGTCTGCTGCGTTCCCTGCCTCTGACGTAAGGAACGACGCAATAAGAACAAAAATTGTTGCAACCGTACATAATGTTAACCCACGCGTTGGGAAAACTCGAACGAAGAGGTTTGATTCCTTCGACTATTTCGCTGTTTTTTTCGAGTATTTCCACGAGGCGTTTTTTCGAATCGATTTTCTTTTGCAGAAGTTCGCCGAATTTATCTATGTTATACGTTCCGATAATCATATCTACGTAAGGATAAGACTTCAGAAGTTTTTCGGAAAAATTGCCCTGCTGCGTCATGCAGCCGCAAACCGCGATGACAAGTTGCGGATTTTCGCTTTTGAGTTTTTTCAACATTCCGATATTGCCGAAAGCGTGTTGTTCGGCGTTTTCTCTCACGCAACAGGTGTTAAAAACAATAACGTCCGCGTCCTCGGGCTTTTTACACTCGGCGTACCCCATTCCGCCAAGAATCCCCGCAATCTTTTCGGATTCGTGAACGTTCATCTGACACCCGTACGTATGTATAATATAGTTCTTACTCATAATAAAGTATTATACAGCAAATATCTTTTTTTTTCAAGTATTTTAAACGTCAGGTTATACATAATATTACCGTGAAAACTTTAAAAATCATTTCGGCAATCATCGCGGCGGTTTTTATCGTTGCGGCAACCGTTATTGCGGCAGTTTTCGTCGCATATTTTATATTAACCTCAGACGTTAAACTCGATGAGGAAAAACTCGCCATCCGGACACCCGCCTGCGTTATTTACGCCGACGACGGCAGGATTATCGAGGAAAGCGTGCAAACGAATTACGTCACGTCGGATAAAATTCCCGATATAACGAAAAAGGCGTTTATCGCGACCGAAGATAAAAGATTTTATAATCACGGCGGCGTCGACTTTAAAGGCATACTCCGCGCAGGCGCGCGAAATATTTTTTCGGGGAAACTTAAAGAGGGCGGCTCGACGATAAGTCAGCAATTGGTGAAAAACACATACCTCTCCGGAGAAAAAACTTTGACGCGAAAGTTTAAAGAAATCAAACTCGCAAGCCTTCTCGAAAAAAGATATTCAAAAGACAAAATACTCGAAATATATCTGAACACGATTTACTTCGGAAAGGGGATTTACGGAATATCCGACGCGGCAAAACGATATCTCGGCAAGGACGTTTCAGATATCGACGCGGCCGAATCGGCTATACTCGCGGGCGTTATAAAATCGCCGAGAAAGTATAATCCCGTCGATAATTTTAAAAATTCACAGTCGCGGAAAAACCTGATCCTGAAACTTATGCGAGAACAGAATTATCTGACGGACGTTGAATATAATATCTCAAAAAATAAAGATATAATCATCGATTTTAAAACTGATTACGAAACGCATAACGAACTGATAGACGTCATAAAAAAGTCCGCTTGCTCAAAATTAGGTTTTGAAAACGATGCGGAACTGAACGGTTACAAAATATACACATCTATAAGCAAACCCGCTCTTTCTTATATCGGTAAGCCGAGCGATTACTCTATCGATTGCGATTATACCGTCATCATTGCCGACGTCGCGAAAAAGAAAATAATCGCTTACGATTCGTCCGTCGGCGACCTGAAAAGATGTCCCGCGTCAGCCGCAAAGCCATGGCTTATTTACGCTCCTGCCTTAGAGGAAAAACTGATTTCCGAAGCGACGAAAATATCCGATGAGAAAATAAATTACGGCGGATACTCCCCTTCCAATGCCGACGGAAAATATCACGGCTATGTAAGCGCGAAAGAGGCTTTGTCCAAAAGTTATAACGTTCCGTCGGTGAAACTCGCCGACGCGCTCGGCATAGACAAAATAAAAAAATACGCAAAATTGCTTAACGTTGAGTTTGAAAACGACGATTTATCCGTCGGACTCGGAAATCTTTCGGGCGGGATAACCATTTCGTCGCTTCTCTCCTGCTACACTCCTTTTATAAACAACGGTAAATATTACGAACCCGATTCCGTCGAAAAAATAATCGATCCGAAAGGAAAAGTCGTCTACTCTTCGCGCGTCGACGAAAGACAGGTTTTTTCCGATTCCACCGCGTTTATCATAAACGACATGCTAAAAGAAACCGTTAAAAAAGGTACGGCAAAAAAACTTTCCTCTTTTCCGTTTGCGATTTGCGCCAAAACCGGGACGAACGGAACGAAACAAGGTAACGTCGACGCATACTGCGTTGCTTACACAACGGAACACATAATCGCCGTCCGCCTCGGAAATGCCGACGGCAAAAAAATGGACAACACGATTTCGGGCGGAAATTATCCGACGCTTATGGTTAAAGATATTCTCGAAAATCTTTATAAAACTCACAGTCCGAAAGATTTCACCACGCCCGATTCCGTTCGTGAAGTTTTTATCGCAAAAGACGAGTACGAAAAAAATCACAAGATCGCCGTAACGGGAAAAGACGATAAAAATTCGTTATCGTTTTATTTTTCCGCAGACAATTTACCGACGGAAAAATACGAGGCCAAGGAAATTTCGCCTGACATAAAAGATTATAAAATCTTTTATAAAAACGGAGAAATTACAATTTCGGTCACAACGAATGAAAGTTGCGGATTTTACATTCTCGACGACAAAATGAACGTTATATTCAAATCGGAAAAATCTGCCGACTATATAATTTCAAATCTTGAAGCGGATACAGAATACCTGTTTTATGTTCAACCTTATCTGACAAGCGACGGCGGTAAAGAAATAAAAGGAGAGTTAAAAAAACTTCCGACCGTTAAAACGGACGGAAGAAATAAAACGATTGTCGATTCCCCTTGGTGGGAAGAATAACGTAAATATAACGCCGACGCAAATCAGACGCCGGCGTTAAAAATTATAATTCGATTACTTCGACTTCGTTCATCGCGGAATGGACAAGTTCTTCAATGTCGAGTTTCGATTCCTCTTTCAGCACTTTATCCATTCTCGGTTTGATAACCGGAAATTTGGGAAGAAATACCGTGCAACAATCTTCGTAAGGCAAAATCGAAGTTTCATAGGTATCGATTTTGTTGGCTATTTCAATCGTTTCAAGTTTATCAAACGCAATGAGCGGTCTGAAAACGGGCATTTTCACAACCGAGTTTGACGAGGTAATGCTCTCCGTTGTCTGGCTGGCAACCTGCCCTAAACTTTCGCCTGTGATAATCGCCTGACCACCGTGAATTTCGGCAAGTCGTTCGGTTATACGCATCATAAATCTGCGCATCATCGTGATCATAAATTCTTCGGAACATTTCTGATGAATCTCTTCCTGAATATGAGTGAATTTAACAACGTACAGAGTCATTCCCGAAGAATATTCAGCCAACTTTTTACCGAGAGTGATAACCTTTTCTTTCGCCGCCTCGCCGGTATAAGGATAACTGTGAAAATGCACCGCGGCAAGTTTCATTCCGCGCTTACACATCATATATCCCGCAACAGGGCTGTCGATTCCGCCGGAGAGCATCAGAAATCCTTTACCCGACGAACCGACGGGCATACCGCCGACGCCTTTGATAACACCCGAATAAACGAGCGTTTCGCCGTTTTCCCTTATGTCTATATGGACGACAAAAGCCGGTTTTTTAACGTCGACCTTGAACTTGCCCGGATAAGTTTCGAGAACCCTCCCGCCGACCTCCGCGGAAAGTTCGACGGAGTGCATCGGGAAAGTTTTATCCGCTCTGTTTGTTTCGACTTTAAAAGTACCGCTTTTTCCGTCGCAGATTTTTATTGCCGCTTCGGCAATTTTGTCTATGTCGCTCTCAACGCACAACGCCTCGCTCAAAGTATGAATTCCGCTGACTTTAAGAAGTTTCGACACGATAAGTTCGTAATCGTTCTCGTCAAAATCCTCTATGAGATATCGCATCTGAAGTTTTACGATGTTGAATTTAACGTCTGCAAGCGCTTTTTTAATATTCGATTCGAGAAGGTTTACAAAATAAAATCTGTTTTTCCCTTTAAGGAAAATTTCACACACTCTTACGATAATTACTTTTTTCATATGTTTCTATCCATTACGCCTTTTAATTTTTTTACGCACTCGTTGATTTTTTCCGCGGCATACAATGCGTCGCTTTCGGTTGTTTCGCTTGAAAAACTGATTCTTAACGCGCCGTCGAGAACATTCGCTCCATACCCGCAATTTTTTAAAACTCTGCTGTGGCGTTGCCTTGACGAACAAGCAGATCCCGTTCCGACGATTATCCCGAATTCCTCGAGCATGTGCATTATAACCTCTCCGCGAAGCCCTACGGCCGAAAAAGACAAAATATACGGCGAAGAGTTTTCTCCGCTTATAATTCTGATAAAACGCGAATCGAGATTATCGGTTAAAATACGTTTAATCTTCTGCGTTTTTTCAAGGTTTTCCGTAATCGCGGTGTTGTATTTTTCCGCAACGCGCCCAAAGTCGATTATACCGAGTACGTTCTCCGTACCGCTTCTTCTGCCGCCTTCCTGTCCACCGCCGAAAACAAGAGGCGTAACGGCAAGATTCTTCTTTTTAAATAAAACCCCTACGCCTTTAAGCCCGCCTATTTTATGCGCGCTTACGGAATAAGCGTCGATTTTATCGTTTAATCTGTATGGTATTTTCCCGTAAGCCTGTACGCCGTCGCTATGGAAGATAACCGACGGGTTTTTCTTTTTGACGAGTTCCGCAATGGCGTTGATATCGTTTATCGCGCCCGTTTCGTTGTTTACGTGAACGACGGACACAAATGTCGTTTTCTCGTCTACACGGTTCAAAAGATCGTTAACGTTAACGCTTCCGTCGTCGTTAAGATTTGCAAACCGAGGCTCAACGCCTCTTTTTTTCAGTTCGCAGAAACTTTCGTAAACGGCGGAATGTTCTCCGCTCGTCGTAACGGCGTTTCCTCGTTTAGCGAAAGAGAAAATCGCGGTGTTATCCGCTTCGCTTCCGCAAGAAACGAAAACCGCTTCAAAGGACGAGGGAAAACCTTTCAGAATTTCCTCTCTGATTTCGTTTATCCGTTTTTTAACGGCAAGACCGCCGGCATAAAGAGCCGACGGATTCCAGAAATTTTCTTCGTAATATTTTACGGCTTCGGCGAGAACTTCCTCGTCGGGTTTCGTCGTTGCCGCATTATCGAGATAAATCATTATTTATAGTCCTTTTCGATTATCTTTCTCCCCGCAAAATTAACGAGATTGATAAGATAATCTTCCTTACATTCGAGAATCACGAGTTGATTTACGCCGTCCTGAGCGAGATAAACGTAATACCCTTCCGAAATATATTTATTCGGCGTTGCGTAAATTTTTTTAAGTTTCGGCATCGCGTAAAGTTTTTCAAACGATTCGCTTCCGACTTTTCCGACCTGAATGACCTCGTTATAATCGAAAACCATCATTTTTTTCCTGAATTTGTAATGGATAACTTTTATAATTCTCGTCTGTCCCGTAACGAACACGAGGTCAACGCAGTAATAAATTTTTCTGCGCAAAAACCAGAACGCAACGCCCGAAAGCGTGAGAAAAATAATGCTTATCCAATCGGGCGTAAAAAATAATATGACGATAAAATCCAGAATTCCGAAAATCCAGATCAGAACGGTATATATAATAAATATAACCTTTTGAAATTTTAAGTTAACCGGATTTGCCGATTCCTCGTATAAAACCTCTTTCATAAACACTCCCGAACGTCCGGCCGAGGGGGCAATCTGACGACTGCCGGCGACCGATATTATAACCGATATTTTAAATTATAGCACAAATAAATTGAAAAATCAATTATTTGAGTTTGACAAACGTAACGCCTCTTTCGCCCTCGCCGTATTTGCCGAAGCGGAAACTTTCGACGTTTTTATTGCGTTTTAAAGCGTCGTGAATGGCGGTGCTGAGTATCTTCAATCCTTTTCCGTGAATAATTTTAACCTCTTCGAGATTGTTGACGACCGCCTGATCGATAAACTGCTCTATTTCCGGCAACGCTTCCATAACGCTCTCTCCGATAACGTTTATTTCCGTCACAGGTCTGACCGCTTCTCTCTTGAGCGCGACGGACGTTTTCGGAACGGTTCTGTGAGAAACAAAGAACAAATCGGTCATCTTTGCTTTCAGCCTTATCGCGCCCATAAACACTTCGCACTCTTTCTTTTTGGGGTTTATCGAAGCGACTTCGCAAAGCGTTTCCGTCGGTTTATAATAAACCTTATCGCCGGTTTTGAGCGTTTCCGGGTTGACGGGGCTGTAATTTACGATTTTTTCCTCCACGTCTTCGAGCGAATATTTTTTATCTTCGAGTTTATTTCTTAAGGTTCTCGCTTTGATAAGGTCGCCGCTGTCGAGTTCGGCTTTATCGAACAAAATTTTGATTTCATCGATAATTTCGTCCGCTTCGTCGAGTTTTTCGTTGACGATACGTCTGCTTTCCGATTTTGCTTTCTGATAGAATTTTTCTTTTTCCTCGTTGAGTTTATTCCTTTCGGTTTCGATCTCTTTGAGTTTTAAAGATTCGTCCTCTTTGATTTTTTCGAGTTCTTCCTTTATATCTTCGGCTGCTCTGCGTGATTTTTCGGCTTCTTTGAGAACGTTCTCGAACGAAACTTTATCACCTTTCAGAAGCGAGAACGCCCTTTCGACAATCGCCTTGTCAAGTCCGAGCATCGAAGAAATTTCTATCGCGTTGGACGAACCCGGGATGCCGAGATTGATTTTGTAAAGCGGCGCGAAGGTTTCGGGATCGAACTCCATAGACGCGTTGAGAATCCTGTCGTCGGTGTAGGCGTATTCTTTTAACGCGGAATAATGCGTGGTGATAATTCCGAAACTACTCTTTTCGAGCAATTTTTCGATAACCGCCCTCGCTATCGCGCTGCCCTCTTCAGGGTCTGTTCCCGCGCCGATTTCGTCGATCAGAACAAGCGATTCGGAATCGACGTTGTTTGTAATTTCGATTATATTTCTGATATGCGAAGAAAACGTAGACAAATTCTGCTCTATACTCTGCTCGTCGCCCACGTCGCAGAAAACGTTGGCGAAATAAGATATTTCCGTTCCTTCGGACGCAGTGACGAAAAATCCGCTCATCGACATAAGCGCAAAAAGCCCCGTCAGTTTGAGAGTGACCGTTTTACCGCCGGTGTTTGGTCCCGTTATCAACAGGTAGTTATACTTATCGCCGAAAGAAAGGTTTATCGGAACAACCTTGTCTTTATCTATAAGCGGATGCCTGCCGTTAATTATTACCGTTTTGCCCGAACGGTTGATTTTCGGTCGATGAGATCTGGTTTTATAAGCGTAAATCGCCCTTGCGTAAAATCCGTCGACGTCGACGATAATCTCCTCGTTCGTTTCGAGTTTTGAGGCGATTACGCCGACTTTTTGCGAAAGTTCGGCAAGGATTCGTTCGACTTCGAGTTGCTCTTCGATTGTTGCGGTTTTTAACGCGTTGTTAAGTTCGAGAACGGCGGTCGGCTCGATAAACACGGTCGAACCGGTGGACGACTGATCGTGAACAAAACCGCCTATCTGACCTCTGTATTCGCTTTTGACGGGTAAAACGTACCTGTCGCCGCGCATTGTGATTATATTTTCCTGCAGATATTTATTGTTACCGCTCCTGATAAACGAAAGCAGTTTTTCTCTGATCTGTTCGTTGATTCTCTTTATGCTTTTTCTCAGCGAACTTAGTTTTTCGGAAGCATTGTCGCTCATCGCGTCTTCGCTGAGAATTTTTTCGCGGATTTCGTTTTCGAGATACAAATCGACGTAAATACCCGACGTTTCCTGTTTTATATACGGCGCGTCCGCTTTGGAATCGCCTACCGACGAGTAAAGAATTCTCCCGCTCTTCAGAAGTCTCGCGCACCGAAGAAGTTCGCCCATGGAAAGCGTCGCGCCTTTTTTAACGCGTTCGAGAACGTCGCCCATATCGTCGTAAAACTCGATAGAACTCGCTCCGTGATTGAAAAGCAAATCGTAGGCTTCGCTCGTTTTGTCGAGAAGAAGTTGAGCGTCCGAAAAATCCCCGCCCGGAATAAACTTCTCAAAGTTTTGTTTCGTTTCGTATAACACGCAGAACTCTGACGCGATTTTTAAAACCTTGTCGAATTCAAGCGCTTTAACCACTCTTGGCGTGATCATAAAACACCTCTTTTCAGATTTCCGTTTGTGAAACTATATTCTTTTTCAAGGTTGCCGCCATTGAAAAAATCATAAGTTTGCTTTTCGGAAAAGCCTGTAAAATTATAGAAATTATAATTGATTTTGTCGCTTTTTATCAAATCTCCGTTATACAGTTCGAAACGGCACCTTTCTCCGAGTTTATATCTTGACAGAACAAACTTATGCCCGGTTTCGTCGGTTACGGAAAACGCGTTGCCTCTTTTACATTGCCCGCATTTTTTACCGAACGGACAATATAAAAACTCGGCGAGTTTGATTCTTCCGAAGGAAAAAACATAACCGCGGGATTTGATTTCGCCTATCTCTTTAAGGCTTAATTCTTTTGAATAAATTATATCTTTAATTCCGAGTTTGCGAAGTTCGGAAAAATCAACCGAATTAAAAGCGTTTAAACCCGTTCCGGCGATAATTTTTTTGCCCGTTTCGCGCCGGAGAGTAATCCCGCAAAGCCCGTCGGCATAAATGCCGTCAAACATATAGAGAATCTTTTTTATCGCCGCTTCGTCGCTCCCGGATAAAAAAGCGGGGACGAACAAAAACTTGTCCGCATTTATTTTATCAAGGATAACGGCAATCGATTTTACGTCGTCATATGAATCCGGTCTTAAAACAAACGCGTGATTATCCGGTACGAACGCCGCGCCGTCGGACATTACAATCCCCTTGTAGGATAAATCATAATCTTCAATAAAATCATAGTTATAGTCGGCGTTTTTTACGATTTTTACGTCTTGCAAAAAAATCTTTTCGTATAGTTCGCATCTCAATTTATTAAGTTGAGATTTAACGATAAACGGCTCGCCGATAATGGTGACGGAGGGAATTATAACGAACGGATACTTATCCGTTTTCAAAAGATTCCTGCAAACTTCTTCGTTTGTAAGAGGACTCGACTTCGCTTTTTCGAGAACGTTTTCGCCGACTACTTTTATACCGTTCGCTTCGAGATACGGCTTTTCACCCTCTGAAAAATAAGCAACCACGCTAACGGCTTTTCGCTTTGGTTCCGCGTTAAGAAGTTCCTCCGACAACGCGGCATCGCGCGTGATCATCACAACGTCGTTCACCCTTACGTCGCCCTTACAATCGAGTTCTTTACCATTCCGCAGGCAAACGGCATTCCCCGTTTCAAATCCGTTTCTGAGAATTTTAAATCCGTCGCCGCAACGCGCGGGCTTTATACCGTCGAAAATAAGTTTTCCGCCGTACACGCGTTTTACAAGACCGAAATATTCTCCGCAATGATTCTGAATCTTATCCGATAAAATACCGCCGTTAAAACCGAAAACGTACCCCTCGGTGTAATCCCCTCTGTTATATGTTCTTTTTATCTCCGACAGATCAAACGAAAGCCCGTCGATTGCCTTTCTGTATCCCCCGACCGCCGCGGCAACGTATTCGGGAGTACGCATTCTACCCTCGATCTTTACGCTTTTAACGCCGAGTTTAATTATATCGCCTATTCTGTCTGCAAGATTCAGATCGGACAAAGAGAAAGAATATTTCCCCTCTCCCGTTTTGGTTTCGATTACGTACTTTTTTCTGCAAGGCTGTTTACAAAGTCCGCGGTTACCGCTGTTGCCGCCGATAAACGAACTCATATAACAATGCCCCGAAAAAGAACTGCAAAGCGCGCCGTGAACGAAAATTTCCGTGTCGATATTTTCGGCGATCGACTTTATTTCTCTCTCTTCCGTTTCCCTTGCGAGAATCACTCTCGAAAAGCCGTATTCTTCGGCGATTTTCACCCCGGCGAGATTATTTACCCCCGCCTGCGTGCTTAAATGAAGTTCGCAATCAGGCAAAACTCCTTTCAGAATTTTCCCGGAAAACACGTCCTGCACGATAAGAGCGTCCGCGCCCGCCTTGTAAGCGGTTTTCGCGGCGGCTATGAAATCTCCGAGTTCGCTATCCTTAATCAAAGTGTTAAGCGCGACGTATACCTTTACACCGATGGCATGCGCATACGAAACATAAAAGCGAATATTATCCCTCGTGAAATTTCCGGCGTTCTTTCGCGCCGAAAAAGAATCAAGACCGAGATAAACGGCGTCCGCGCCGTTATTTATCGCCGCAAAAAAACATTCTTCGTTTCCTGCCGGCGCAAGTAATTCTATCATAAGCATATTTTAACAGATATAAATTATTTTGAAAAGAAAAAACGGAAGAAAATCTTCCGTTTTTAAAAGTTTTTAAGGTTTTATTTCGCTTTTGCCTATCGTTATGGGCGTCACGACCACGTTTGGCACTTTTCCGACGATGAGATTATCGAAAACAAGAACGGTGATTTTATCGTTTATCTTTTTTGTTTTCGTTTTTGTAACCACGTTGACAACGCAGTTTATGTTGAGATAAAGCGAATGTCTTGTCTGATTTATTCCCGCCTGCGCGAACTCCGAAATAAAATCGCATTTTACCGACGCGACCGATATGACTTTCATTCTCACTTTCGCTCCGAAACCGCTTATAAGTCTTATGCCCGTAAAAGCCCCCAAAGGCACTTCGACGCCTTTTTCAATTTTCTCGGACACATAATCGTAAGCCTTTGTCACCGCCGTCGCGGCGAGTTTGTTTACGGCGTAACTGTCGGTTATAATCATACCCACGTTCCCGGACGAATCGGTTTTAATATCGACCAGATCCGAATAGCGGTATTTTTCTTCCACTATAATATCCACGGCGTGATACGAAGCCGACGAAATTATCGAATCGAACGTCTTTTCCGCCAAACTCACCACTATTCTGTCGGACGAGAAATAAATCGAAATAACCGTTATGACGAACGCCGTAAAAAAACACAGGGATTTTAAAACCCTTTTCTTCTTTTTTTTCATATTAAATTATATAAAAAAAGAATGA
>ENA-OOXT01002116-OOXT01002116.1-human-gut-metagenome-genome-assembly--contig:-NODE-2116-length-11525-cov-2.352921_pt1 | contig 11525 bp, 10 predicted proteins | sample MGYA00241590_ERZ501349 | MGnify/ENA primary metagenome ERZ501349 (study PRJEB25962, sample SAMEA2042838) | human gut metagenome | biome: human gut; feature: human-associated habitat; material: faeces...
ACAGGAAGGGAAATGTCGTGATCCAGACATATGACCCGGAACATTACAGCATTGTACATGCGGCCGGACAGGATTATGATGCTTTTTATGATGAAGAGATGGGATATCGGGAACTTATGGGATATCCGCCGTCCAATCATATGATGGCAGTCAGAATTTCATGCGCCGATGCCAATCTTGCAACAAAGCTTTCCGATGAACTTTATAAGCTCACATCAGTAGACGACAGGGTGAACATAATCGGGCCGGCTGATGCGGCGGTATATAAGATTAATGATATTTACAACAGAGTAATATATTATAAGTGCAGAGATTATGCACTGTTAATACAGATAAAAGATATAATAGAGAATTATCTTAAATGTAACGTGCCATGTTACAAAGAGTGCCATGTTGTATTTGATTTCAGATAATTCGGTAAGGAGACACGAAAATGGCTTTAAGAACAATAAGAACTGAAGGCGATCCGATTTTAAGAAAAATCTGCAGGCCGGTAACACAGGTTGATGACAGAACCAAAGAACTCATCGGAGATATGCTTGATACCATGTATGATGCGGATGGCGTCGGACTTGCGGCACCGCAGGTTGGAATACTCAAGAGAATTGTGGTAATTGATGTAGGAGACGGCCCGGTTGTAATGGTTAATCCTGAAATACTTGAAACATCTGGAAGCCAGACAGGCCAGGAAGGATGCTTAAGCATTCCGGGCAAGGCAGGAATAGTAACAAGGCCTATGTATGTCAAAGCCAAAGCATATGATGAAAATATGAATGAATATGAAATAGAGGGCGAAGAACTGATGGCCAGAGCAATATGCCATGAACTTGCACACCTTGACGGAGATCTTTACATCGACCATATCGAAGGTGAACTTATGGACGTAGTGGCAGGCGAGGAGTAAGACATGAGAGTTGTATTTATGGGAACACCGGATTTTGCGGTCGGAACACTTGATGCAATAATCCGTGCCGGACATAAAGTCGAGGCAGTGATCACCCAGCCGGACAAACCGCACGGAAGAAGCGGAAAGCTTGTTTTTCCGCCGGTTAAAGAAAAAGCACTTGAATATAACATACCGGTATACCAGCCGGTAAAATTAAGACAGTCGGATGTGATTGACAAACTTAAAGAAATTAATCCGGATGTAATAGTTGTAGTGGCATTCGGACAGATTCTTCCAAAGAGCGTATTGGAACTTCCGCGTTACGGATGCGTCAATGTGCATGCATCGCTGCTTCCCAAATACAGAGGTGCGGCTCCGATACAGTGGGCGGTTATCAACGGAGATGAAGAAAGCGGCGTAACGACAATGCTTATGAACGACGGCATTGATACGGGCGATATGCTTAAAGTACGCAGATACAAGCTTGCACCCAAGGAGACAGGAGGAAGCCTTTTTGATAAATTGTCAATTCTCGGAGCAGGGCTATTGATAGAGACGCTTGACGATCTTGAAAAAGGAGTATTGACACCGGTTCCCCAGACAGGAGAGGCGACATATGCCGGAAAACTTGACAAATCACTGGGACATATTGACTTTATGCATCCGGCGGCAGAGATTGAAAGGCTGATACGCGGTCTTAACCCATGGCCGAGTGCATATACATCTCTTGATGGCAAAACACTTAAAATCTGGCAGGCAGATGTCGATGCGTCACCTGATACGGATAAGGCACCGGGAACGGTATATGCGTTTGATAAGAATGGAATATATGTCATGACCGGAGACGGAGGACTTATAATAAGAGAACTTCAGCTTGAAGGACGCAAGAGAATGAGCGCGGGCGATTTCCTGCGCGGATATACCATAAAGGAAGATACGGTACTTGGATAGAACAGGAGAATATATTACATGCAGGTTAATACAAGAAATGTAATATTGGATATATTGACAGAGGTAAATGAGAACGGCAGATATGTCAATAAAGTGCTTAACGAAGCATTGCGCAAATATCAATACCTTTCGCACGAAGAAAGGGCGTTTATCTCACAGGTTGTCCTTGGATGTGTTGAGAGAAAAATAACACTTGATTATATCATAAATCTTTTTTCCAAAGTCAAAGTTAATAAAATGAAGCCTGTAATCCGCAATATAATGCGTATGGGAACATATCAGATAATATATATGGATAAGACGGGCGATTTCGCGGCATGTGATGAAGCGGTCAGACTTGCAGCCAAACGTGGATTTGCGACACTTAAAGGATTTGTAAACGGTGTATTAAGAAATATATCCCGCAATAAATCTGACATAAAATATCCTGATAAAACATCGGGAGACTATCTGTCCGTTACATATTCGACACCACAATGGATCTGTGATATGTGGGTCTGTGCATACGGATTCGATAATGCACAGAGAATGCTTGCGTCGCAGTTTGAGACCGGACCGCTCACCATAAGGTGCAACACATCGGTACTTAAGCCGGCCAAACTGGCAGAGAAACTTGCATTGCATAATATTAAGGCCGTTGTGCGTGATGATATTACCGAGGCATTGCAGATAACAGGATATGACTATCTCGAAGGAATAGACGAATTTAACCAAGGATTGTTTACGGTGCAGGACCTTTCGTCGATGCTTGTCAGATACGCGGCAGCACCCCGACCTGATGATGTTGTCATTGATGTATGCGCAGCTCCGGGAGGAAAAAGCATGCATATTGCACAAAGTCTTTCCGGTGAAGGTTATGTTGATGCCAGGGACGTATCGGATGCCAAGACACAGATTATAAGACAGAATGCCGGGCGCATGGGAATTACCAATATTAAAGTCAGCACGGCCGATGCACTTATACCGGATGATAATATGATACAGAAGGCGGATATCGTCATAGCGGATCTTCCTTGTTCCGGCCTTGGAGTTCTTAATAAGAAGCCGGATATTAAATACCATGTCACTTTGGAATCACTAAAAGAACTTGCCGGATTACAGCGTAAAATACTTGATACGGTAAATGCTTATGTCAGAAAGGGCGGAACGCTTATATACAGTACATGCACCGTAAATCCGGAAGAAAATGTCCAAAATGCATTGTGGTTTGCCGCAGAACATGATTTTGACATTGTTAATCTTGCCGGAAGGATACCGGCAAGGCTGGCATCATGTGTTGACAGCAACGGATTTATACAGATAATGCCGGGAATGTTTGACAATGACTTTGACGGATTTTTTATAGCGGCATTTGTAAGGCGGTAATAAAATTATGTTGAAAACAGATATCAAATCCATGAATCTGGACGAATTAACCAAATATATAAAGAGCATCGGACAGCCTGCATTCAGGGCAAAACAGCTCTATGAGTGGATGCATGTAAAGTTAGCGGATAGTTATGATGAGATGAGCAATATTCCGGCCGCCCTTAAGCAGAGGCTTCAGAATGAATGTGACATGCCCGTGCACGAGTTGGTAAGAAAGCAGGTCTCGGCGGAAGACGAAACTGCAAAATATCTTTTTAAGCTTGAAGACGGTAATCTCATAGAAAGTGTTCTTATGCATTATCATCATGGAAATTCCGTATGTATATCATCCCAGGTCGGATGCCGTATGGGATGCCGGTTCTGTGCATCGACGCTTGACGGACTTGAGCGTAATTTAAGACCGTCCGAGATGCTTGACCAGATATACAGAATACAGAAAGATTCAGGTGAGAGGGTGTCCAACGTGGTTGTCATGGGCTCCGGAGAACCGTTTGATAATTTTGATAATCTTATTAAATTTGAACAGCTGCTTACGGATGAAAACGGACTTAATATAAGTGCCAGAAACCTGACGGTGTCCACATGCGGCATAGTACCGAATATATACAGGCTTGCTGATATGAAACTCCAGCTGACGCTTGCGATATCGCTCCACGCACCTAATGATGAGAGACGTAAGGCTCTTATGCCGATTGCCAACAAATATTCGATAGCTGAGATTATGGAAGCCTGCAGGTATTACATAAATAAGACGGGAAGAAGAGTTACTTTTGAGTATAGCCTGGTTAAGGGCGAGAATGACACAGATGAGTGTGCGGCGGAGCTTTCAGAGCTTGTTAAGGGCATGAACTGCCACATAAATCTTATCCCGGTAAACCCGATCAAAGAGCGTAATTTCAAGCAGTCAGATATTGACAGAATCAACAAATTTAAAAATAAACTTGAAAAAAACAGAATAAATGTTACTATAAGAAGAGAAATGGGCAGAGATATAGACGGTGCCTGTGGACAGCTTAGAAAGAGTTATATGGAAATACATCCAAAGGAGCAGCTATGATAAAAGCATATGCGCTGACGGACGTTGGCAGAATGCGAAGTGTTAATCAGGATTATGTGTACTGTACAAGTAAGCCTGTTGGCAAGCTGCCTAACCTTTATATTGTAGCAGACGGTATGGGAGGGCATAAGGCCGGAGATCTGGCGAGCCGTTTTTCCGTGCAATCGTTTACCGACAGTGTAAAGTCGTCAGACAGTGATAATCCGATTACAATTATTTCAGATGCAATTAAATACACGAACAGTGAACTTTTAAAGCTTGCCGCTACATCCGCGGATTATACCGGTATGGGAACAACTTTTGTCATTGCAACTGTTTTTGGCAGTTCAATGTATGTTGCCAATGTAGGAGACAGCAGGTTATATGTGCTAGGAGATGAATTCAGGCAGGTTACGAGAGACCATTCGCTTGTGGAAGAGATGGTAAGCAACGGTACAATAGACAGGGCACAGGCTCGTACCCACGAGAAGAAGAATGTCATTACGAGGGCCATTGGCGGCAGCGAAGATGTTATGGCAGATTTCTTTGAGGTTGAGCTTGGAAAGAATGACACCGTTTTTATGTGTTCTGACGGACTGACGAACATGATAGAAGACACACAAATAGCATCCATACTGAACAGCAGCAGAGAAATAGATGAACGTGCGCAGATGCTTATTGATCTTGCAAACGAACGTGGCGGTAAGGATAATATTTCAATAATAATTATAGAACCTTAGAAAATAGGAGGGAACATGTTAAGAGAAGGAATGTTTATAGCGGACAGATACGAGATCCTCGAGAAAATAGGCTCAGGAGGAATGGCTGACGTATATAAGGCAAAATGCCATAAATTAAACAGATATGTTGCGATAAAGGTGCTTAAGCCTGAATTTTGTGAAGACAAGACTTTTGTAGCCAAATTCCGTGCGGAGGCGCAGTCTGCCGCAGGTCTTGTTCACTCCAATATAGTGAGCATATATGATACTGGAGAGGAAAACGGAATATATTACATTGTAATGGAACTTGTTGAGGGAATTACACTTAAGAAATATATCGAGAAGAAGGGGAAGCTTGGCGTGCGTGAAGCAGTCAGTGTTGCCATTCAGGTTGCCCAGGGAATCGAAGCTGCACATAAGCATCATATAGTACACAGAGACATTAAGCCTCAGAACATAATAATTTCCAAAGAGGGAAAGGTCAAAGTTACCGATTTCGGTATTGCAAGGGCAGCATCTTCCAATACCATTAATTCTTCCGTGATGGGATCGGTGCATTATATTTCACCTGAGCAGGCAAGAGGCGGATACAGTGACGAGAAGAGCGATATTTATTCATTCGGTATCACACTTTTTGAGATGCTTACGGGACGTGTTCCGTTTGAAGGTGATACGACTGTTGCCGTAGCATTGCAGCACATCCAGGAGGACATGGTTTCGCCGAGAAAATATCTTCCTGATATCCCTATCAGTGTAGAGAAAATAGTACTTAAGTGTACACAGAAGAAGACTGACAGAAGATATCAGAATATGACAGATCTTATTGCGGATCTCAAGCGTTCTTTAGTGACTCCTAATGAGGATTTTGTCGTTATTTCATCGGTTGTTCCTAACGGCGTAACACAGATGATAGATGATGATGAACTTGCGGAGATAAGCCATAGGGCGGTACGAAAGGCAGCCGATACAACACCGGCAGCCGGTCAGGCTGACGATATACGGGATCAGTATGCAGATGATGGTCAGGATGCAGATGATGACCAGGATATTGAGCTTACAGAGGAAGACGACAAAGATACTGCCGCTTCCAAGAAAATAGACAGGGTTATAACAATTCTCGGAATAGCAGTTGGCGTTGTAATACTTGTCATAACTATTATCGTAATCGTGAAAATGGTTAAGCTTTTCTCTACGGGAAAGAACTCGTCATCAGTTCCAAAGGCGACACAGGAAGAGACAGGCGATAAGGTAGAAGTACCGAAGCTTACGGGTTACACATATGATCAAGCTGAGGCAGAGCTTAATAAGCTCGGACTTGGAATCCGTAAGATAGAAGATTATTCTGATCTTTATGAAGAGGGCAAAATATTCGAACAGAGTGTTGAAGCCGGAGATATGGTAGCCAAGAATACAACGATTGTTGTTTCGGTAAGTAAGGGTACATCCACATTTGAGATGCCTGATGTAATTGGAAAGACACAGACATCAGCAGAGTATACTCTCAGAAATAAGAACCTTACCCCGACATACAAGTATGAAGAGACAGATGATGAAAGCAAGATTAACACTGTTGCATCAACTGATCCTAAAGAGGGAGACACCGTTAAGAGCGGAGATACCGTAACAATAACACTTTATAAGGGCGTGGCACAGAAAATGGCCAAAGTACCTAATGTAAAGGGTTACACCAAGGAAGACGCAGAGAGTGAACTTAAGAGTCTTGGATTTAACAGTATTGAATATGAATATGATTTTGACAATAAGGTTACGGAAGGCAAGGTAATTTCACAGTCCGGAGCAACGGTAGGCGAGGAAGCACCTATAGATACAACGGTTATCACACTTGTGATAAGCAAGGGCCAGAAAGCAACCGAACCTGAGCCTACAAAACCGGAAGAGACTAAGCCGGAAGAGACCAAGCCGCAGGAGACAGCAGCACAGAAGCATAAAATAGTCGCACATATCAAATACAGCGACTTGAAAAACAGTATTTCGGATGCCGCAGAGGGCAGTGAAATTTCAATCAGATTTGTCGCATCATATACTGATGCATCCGGTAATGTTACGACAAAACAGGTAAGTTCAGTAACACATAAAAATGGAGAATTTAACGATACATTGGATATAGACTTTGAAACCAGCGATATCGATACCTCCAAGGGTGCAACGATAACTGCGCATATTTCATATAAGGATGCTGAGGGCGCCGATAAGACTGCCGAAGTACCGGGTCTTGCCGCTACAGTGGAATAATTTATGCAAGGTAAGATAATCAAAGGAATAGCGGGATTTTATTACGTACACACTGCCTCGGACGACAGTGTGTACGAATGTAAGGCCAAAGGTGCATTCCGCAATATGAAGATTAAACCGTTAGTTGGTGATGATGTGGAATTTGATATCACTGATGCCGTTAACCACAACGGTAATGTCATTGATATTCTGCCGCGCAGAAATGAGCTTATAAGGCCTGCTGTAGCTAATATCGACCAGGCTATGATAGTTTTTGCGTCGGTTTCGCCAGAACCGAATCTTAATCTCTTGACCAGATTTATGATTAATATGGATCGGAGTGGGATAAATACGGTAATCTGCTTTAATAAAACCGATCAGGCGGATTCTGATAGGATAGAAGAACTTTGTGATGTTTTTGAGAACAGCGGATGTAAGATAGTTGCTTCGAGCGTCGTTAAGAATGAAGGAATAGAGGAATTGAAGTCGATTCTTCACGGAAAGACAACGGCTCTTGCGGGACCGTCCGGTGTGGGCAAGTCATCGATTCTAAATGCTGTTTTTCCCGATGCCAATTCGCAGACTGGGGATATCAGCGTTAAGATAAACCGCGGTAAGCATACTACCAGACACAGTGAAATATTCGCGCTTCCCGGTAACACTTATATAATGGATACTCCCGGTTTTACTTCACTGGAATGTGATGGAATGGAAGCAGAAGATTTAAGATTCTATTTCAATGAATTTGGTGATTATGAAGGCAGATGTCGTTTTAACGGATGTGTTCATGTCAATGAACCGGATTGCGCTGTCAAGGAAGCAGTGGATAAAGGTGTAATTAATAGCACACGATATGATATATATTTAAGCTTATATAACGAACTCAAATCTAAGAGGAAATATTAATGAAAAAATATTTAGCACCATCAATTTTATCAGCAGACTTTACAAAACTTGGTGAACAGCTCAATGTAATAGAGCACGCGGGAGCAGAATATCTTCATCTTGATGTGATGGATGGAATATTTGTTCCGAGCATATCATTCGGTATGCCTGTAATACAATCTATCAGAAATCACACCAAAATGCTTTTTGATGTGCATATGATGGTAGTGGATCCGGAGCGTTATATCGGTGATATCAGAAGAGCCGGAGCAGACATTATATCTGTTCACATAGAAGCATGCCATTCTCCGAAGAATGTACTTATGCAGATCGGCGAGCTTGGCGCGAAACCGGCACTTGCGATAAGTCCGGAGACGTCAATCTCAGAATTGGAGGAATATCTTCCGTATCTTGAACAGGTAATCGTGATGAGCGTTAATCCGGGATTCGGAGGACAGAAATTCATTCCAGAGTCATTGGACAAGATTCGTGCGATTCGTGCGATGTTAAATGAAAAAAATCTGGAGACGGATATTCAGGCAGATGGCGGCGTCTATGTAGAGAATGTAAGAGAAGTACTGGATGCAGGAGCGAATGTGATTGTTGCCGGCTCCGCTGTATTCAGAGGGGATGCCGGAGAAAATACTGCAAAATTTATGGAGATACTAAAGAGTTATGAGTAAGAGGATTATCATCATCAGTGGTGGGGAACTGAATGAAGAATTTGTATTATCGATTCTTGAAAAAGAAGAGAATCAGTATGTCATCGGTGTGGACAGAGGTATGGAGTTCCTTTGCAGACATCAGATACTGCCGAATTATATTGTTGGCGATTTCGACAGTGTAAAAAAAGAAATCGGTGATTATTACCGCAATGAGACGAATGTTCCTATTCGTGAATTTAATCCGGTAAAGGATGCATCGGATACAGAGATTGCAATAAGACTTGCGATGACACTAGGGGCTAAGGAAATCCTGATCCTTGGAGCGACCGGAGGGCGAATTGATCATCTCTGGGCTAATGTACAGAGCCTTGCAATTCCATTTAAAGCAGGGATTGATGCCGTTATTATGGATACGCAGAATAAGATCCGTCTGATCGGAGGCGGGGAGACACATCTGAAGAAAGGTGAAACATATGGGCCGTATTTTTCAGTGTTCCCGTTGGGGGAAGAGGTATATGGATTTAGTATTAAGGGGGCAAAGTATCCGCTTGATAATCATACCCTGATTCCTTATGACAGTCTGTGTGTAAGCAATCAGTTTCAGGAAGATGAAGTTACGATCAGCTTCATGAAAGGGATTGTAATCCTGATGGAGACAAAAGACAGATAAAATTTTCATAATAGAATTTAAAGCAAAATTATTCACAAAAAAGTCCTAGCATGGTATAATACAAAATACTGTGTTAAGACTTTTTTATTGTGATATAAGAGTGCCGGAATGAGAATGATTACCGGCAAGACTATCAGACCTAGAGTGCCAAAAAGAGAAAACAGATAGATTCACAGGAGGAAATAGAAAAATGAAATTAGGAATCGTAGGATTACCAAACGTAGGAAAGAGTACACTGTTTAACTCACTTACAAAGGCCGGAGCAGAATCAGCTAACTACCCGTTCTGTACCATCGACCCGAACGTAGGAGTTGTAACTGTACCGGATGAAAGATTAAATGTACTGGGAGAGATGTATCACACAAAAAAAATCATCCCGGCAGCAATTGAATTCGTTGATATCGCTGGACTCGTAAAAGGTGCTTCAAAAGGAGAAGGACTTGGAAACCAGTTCCTTGCCAATATCCGTGAAGTAGATGCAATCGTACATGTAGTAAGATGCTTTGAGAACAGCAATATCGTACACGTAGACGGAAGCATTAATCCACTTCGTGATATCGAGACAATTAACTTAGAGCTGATCTTCTCTGATCTTGAAATCCTGGAAAGAAGAATTTCCAAAGTTTCCAAAGTTGCAAGAAATGATAAATCAGCAGCAAAAGAACTCGGACTTCTGAATAAGGTTAAAGCACATCTCGAAGACGGAAAGCTTGCAAAGACATTCGAAGAAGTAGATGACGAGGAAGAACAGGCATGGCTGGAAAGCTACAATCTTCTGACTTACAAACCAGTGATCTATGCAGCAAATGTATCTGAAGACGATCTGGCAGATGATGCGGCTAATAACGAAGGGGTACAGGCTGTTCGTGAGTATGCCAAGGGAGAGCAGAGTGAAGTATTCGTTGTATGTGCAGAGATCGAAGCAGAGATTTCAGAACTGGATGATGATGAGAAGAAGATGTTCCTGGAAGATCTTGGATTAAAAGAGTCTGGTCTGGAAAAACTGATCAAAGCAAGCTATAAACTGCTTGGACTTATCAGTTACCTGACAGCAGGTGAGCCGGAAGTCCGTGCATGGACGATCACAGAAGGAACAAAGGCACCTCAGGCAGCCGGAAAGATCCATTCTGACTTTGAAAGAGGATTCATCCGTGCAGAGGTTGTATCTTATGATGATCTGATCGCATGCGGAAGTCACACAGCAGCCAAAGAAAAGGGTCTGATCCGTCTGGAGGGAAAAGACTATGTGGTAAAAGACGGAGACATCATGCTGTTCCGTTTCAATGTATAAGCATACTAAACATGCTGAAAACACATAAGAAAATGTATAAATAGAAAAGCTGGCATGGTATGTGCCGGCTTTTCTGCCAATCTGGAAAGTCATATCTATAAAGAAAAAGGAAAGGGAAAAAGAAATGCACAGAACAATTGATTTTCCGAATCTGGGAATTCATTTAAAATCTGTCGGAGATCATATCACCGTATTTGGATTTGATATTGCATATTATGGGATCGTCATAGGAATTGGGATCCTGGTGGGACTCATGCTGGCAGTAATGGAAGCAAAGCGCACACATCAGAATGTAGAGGATTATTATGATCTGGCAATATACGGAGTAATCTTTTCGATTATCGGAGCAAGAGCATATTATGTGATCTTCTCCTGGGATATGTATAAAGACGACATTAAGAGCATCATTAATATCCGTGAGGGAGGACTTGCTATATACGGTGGTGTAATTACTGCAATTATTGTAGTATTCATATTTGCAAAAATAAAAAAAATATCACCGTTTCTTTTATTTGATACCGGCGGATTTGGTCTGATCACCATCGAGGCTACTGTAGTTCACAAGGGCGCAAAGGGCGGCCCGCGTAAACCATGTCTCTATGATGATTCTACCATCGAGAGCTTCCGCAAACTTATTGACGGATGCCATGCGGAAGGTGCAAAAGTTTCCATCCAGCTTCAGAATGCAGGTCCGGAAGGAAATGCAAAGAACGCAGGAGCACCGATCACAGCAGCAACCAGTATCCCGTCAGTGTGCGGCCGTGATATTCCGAAGCAGCTTACAACTGAGGAAGTTTATGAGCTGATCAAAGGCTACGGTGA
>ENA-OOXT01002123-OOXT01002123.1-human-gut-metagenome-genome-assembly--contig:-NODE-2123-length-11509-cov-1.821111_pt1 | contig 11509 bp, 9 predicted proteins | sample MGYA00241590_ERZ501349 | MGnify/ENA primary metagenome ERZ501349 (study PRJEB25962, sample SAMEA2042838) | human gut metagenome | biome: human gut; feature: human-associated habitat; material: faeces...
ACCATGCGAAAACATAGTCGCCTGCGGCGGACGGTAACGGAAAAAATTTCAACCGAGGCTTTTCTGCCCGAGGTAAAATTTCAATCCGTCGCCGTCAGAGCGGAAATAATTCCTCGGGGAAAGCGGGCGCAAACTTCTTCGATTTTTCGTTTACTTTTTTTCTCAGATAGTGCTTTTCCGTAAGGTTCCGCCTCCTTTATTTCATCAGACGCGCCGCCATTATACATCGGAAAACGGAAAAGTCAATTTTTTTGTGAACCGTTTTTATTTTTTTTCGATATTCGCAAATCGTCAACCGTGAAAGTTTTTTAATCCGGGTTCAGGAAGCCTTTTCAAAAATTCTCACGCAGAAAGCCGTCATGTCGTCTTTGGCGATTCCGCCGTCCAGCGCGAGCGCTTTTTCCAAAATATTATCCGCGAGTGTTTTGGGGTTGAGCGCGCGTTGTGTGGATAAAAAGTCGATAAGGTCGGACGAAGAGCCGAACGCGTCCGATATTCCGTCGCTGACGAACACCACAACGTCGCCCGAATTAAGTTTCGTTTTGCAGACGGTGGGGTGAAGTTCGTCGAGAATTCCGAGCGGAAGCGAACTCCCCTCGACGATTTTAACCGCGTCGCGCGTGATGACGAAGGAATACGGCGAGCCGATTTTGATGAAATCCGCCCCGCCCGAGAACAGGTCGATAACGCCCACGTCGAGCGCGGTGAAGTTGTCCTCGTTGTTGAACGAAAGAATTTTATTCACGGTGGAAAGCACCGTTTCGGACGGCAGGTTTGCCTTGTAAAACGTTTCCACGAGCGAAATTGCCGTGGCGGAAGTTTGCGCCGCTTTTTCGCCGCTGCCCATTCCGTCGTTCAGCGCGACGAGGAATTTACCTTCCGAAATTTTGGTGAGCGAGTGAGTGTCGCCGCTTTTCTCCTTGTCCGATTTCGTTTTTTGCGCCACCGAAAAAGCCGCGTCGAAAAGCGGCGCGCGTTTGAGCGTTACGGCGGTTAAGTCCTCCGAAACGTTGAAAACGTCGCAAATCACCATGTTTTTGCCCGTAACTTCCTTAACGGCTTTTAAAAGCAGCGGACTCGAAACTTGCTTTTGCGGCAGAAGAAGATTGATTTCTGTGCCGTCGCCCTCGCCGAAAGCGAGCGTTTCGTAGGCGTAAATGCCCGCGCTCATCAGGTTTTTCGAGATTGCGTTGCCGATTTCGTTTCTGCCGTCCAGCCTAAGGCTGAGATTCGTCGCAAGGCTTTTCAATGCTTCCGAAAGCCCGTTCGTCTGCGCGAGAATGAGTTCTCGTCCGTTTTTCAGCGATTCGGCTTTTAAAAGTTCGCGTTCGCTTTGCGCGATAAGTTCGTTGGTTTCGTCCACGATGCTTTCGGGGTATTTGCATTTCAGCGAGAACGCCGAAGGAAGATCGGCAAGGTTTAACCGCCCTTTTGCCGTAGCGAGGGTAATTATTTTTCCTAATTCCTCGTCCGAGGGAAAATGATTGCCGCGGCATGACGAAATATGTTTGCAGTCGGAACAGCACTTCATGAACAGTTCTTCCGCAAGATCGTTCTCGGCTTTTTCCTTAACGTCCGTTTTGTCGGAGAGTTTTTTCACCGAAACCGACATTTCGTCGAAAACGGACGAGATTTCAAAGAGTTTGCCCGCAAGGTCGAGCCGGTTGCGGTTTAAGGCGTACTTCCCGAGATTGTTATCTTTATAAACGGCGAGTTTTTCGCGGAGTTTTTTAAACGCGCGCGACGGAATAAACAGATATACGCACACGGGCGCGAGAATGAATAACTGCGAATAAAAACTCCAGCCGTCGTAAACGTCGGTAAAATTCCACAGCGCGACTTTGATCGCAAGCACGCCTATCGCGGCGGCGAGTTTGGAGCGAGGCGAAAAGCACGTCGTCACGAGCGAATAAAGGGCGAGCGGGGCGAAAAACGCGGGGTTTTCCGTGTTGAAGAAGAGCGGCAACGCGGAAATTATCGCCGTCACGGAGCAGCAACTCCGCCGCATTATCATACCGGAAATCAAAATCGCGGCTACTGCGAAACATTCGTAAACGGGCGCGGAGAAAAGATTTATCGCGCCGTAAGACGCAACGGAAAAAAGCGCCGCCGCGGAAACGATTTCGTCGGTGGAAAGGCGATATTTGAGCCCTTTGACAAGGAATACCTTAGCCGCCGAAACGAATACGAACACGAGCGGCACGCACACGCCCGCAAGAATCAGCCGGACGGTGAGATTGTGACAATCGCGGACGAGAACGTAAGGCGCGAGCGCGACAGCCGTGATAAGGGCGAGCGAAAAATTCGGTTTTTTCCCGATTTTGTTCGTTATCAGGAAGAATATCGCCGCTACCGCTCCGCTCATCGCAGCCACCGCCGTAACGGAAATGCTGAGCGACAAAAGATACGCCGCGACGAAGAGCGCGCACGATAATAGCGGCGAAAGCCCTATGTAAACGTTCGCGATGAGAAGAGGTATCGCGAACGGCGCGAAAAACTCGTCCGCGGCGACGAGAAGAACGTAGCCGACGAGCGATAACAGATACTTTGAGAATTTTTTGAGATTAAACGGCTTTTTCATAGCCCGATTATATACTCCGCCTGTCCGAGAAAATTTGCAACTGCTGTCGAATAGTCGAAATTTCGGTCGATTTTATCGAAACTCCCCGATAAAACTTGAAAAAAATCGGCGAAACAGGTATAATTACGTTATGAAAAAGTTGTTTTCGGCAATCTGCGCCCTGGTTCTGATTTTCGGCGCGTCAATATCGGGAGTTTTTATGGCTTCCTGCTCGGGTTTGTTCGGTTCGTCGGGCTTATCGGGGAACGGTTCGTCGTCGGGCAGTCCGTCGGCTTCGGGCGGTTCGGGCGTTGCCGGCGAGCGGCTTATAAATTCCGTCGTCCTCGTGAATTTTGCGGGCGAAGAGAGTTTCGACGAAGAAAAAAAAGCGAACGTCAAAAGCGTCTTTTCGGAGGGCGAAAATTCGCTCGGGAGTTACGTTTCCTTTATTTCTCTCGGCAGAACGAGCGTGGTTACGGAGATCGTCGGCGAGGTTACGCTGGACTATACCGCCGATTATTTCACGCCTGCTTACGCATATTCGACCGACGATGCGGCGTATGTCAAGATCAACGAAAACGGCTACGACAACAGGAGATTTAACGCGGACGGTAAGCCCGACGCGAACGGCGCGAAAAAAAGCGCGGACGAATTTTTGAGGAGCGAGGAACTCGTTGCGGCGAACGAAAAAATAACCTGCAAAACCGAAACGGACGGCAACGGCGACGGCGCGGCAGATTGTTTCGCTCTCGTACTCGCTCTTGACGAAGCGCCCGCCGAGGATAGTTTGCTCTGGGCGAAAAAGAGCGTTTATCTCGCCGGAAATGCGGACGACCTGAAAAGCGCTTACGTAGTGGACGAAAAGTATTCCGGCGTGGATATTAAACCGCAAAAGTTGGGCAATAGGTCGATTAACGACTATATTTTCCTTCCTTATCCCATGCTTGAAAAGAGGGGCGATCCGAATTCCGCGGTGGCGTGTCACGAGTTTATGCACGTTCTCGGCGCGGCCGACGCTTATTCTTACGAGACGGCGGACGAGGAATTTGTGGGCGAACTCGACGTGATGGCTTCCGGTTACGGCCGCGAAACGCCGGGTATGCCGCTTTCTTACGTCCTTTATAAAATCGGATTTCTGAGCGAGGGCGAAAATATCGCGCCCGTCCTTGCTCCCGGCGAATACACGTTGTTTTCCACGGAGAGCGGACGAGGCGAAACCAAAGCGTATAAACTCGTCCTGCCCGATTATGAAACGAAACGCGAGAGTTTTTATGTGGAATACCGCGAAAAAACGGGTTACGGCGCGGGGCTTTCGAGCGGATTCGAGGACGGCGCGTTCATAGTTTACCGCGTCAACGAGCGCAACGGTTACGTCCGCCCCGGCGGAGGCTTCGGCAAGGAATATCTCGGCAACGCTTACGGCAAGCCGGAAACGTTCGCGTTCAGATTCAGGCAAAAATTACTTTTCGGCGGCTATTACGAAAACCCGCGCGTGTCGGCGAACGGCATTTCTCACGCGGCGATTTCCGATCTGCCCGGCTACACTTCTTTCGGCGAAAACAAGAGCGCGTCCGGCGCGATAACCTATTCCGACGGGACGGAAACCGGCGTTACGGTGAGTTTCAAAAGACGTAATTCCGACGGTTCGGCAACGTTTGAAATAAACTTCGATTGCAACGCGGAAACCCCCGCCGAAGTCGATTATCGCGGTATTATAAAAGATGAAACGGGCATTTACGCGTTTTTCAAAGCGCCGCTCGACGGCAGAAACGTCTATGTTCTGGAAAGAGATAAACCGCTTTCTTCTCACACGCCCGACGATATCGCGAACGGCAAATTCGGCAAGCCGTCAGTCACGCCCGCGGCTTTTATGCGGGCAAGGATTACGGGCGAAAAAAATTACGTTTACGTCGTTTACGAAGAGAACGGAAAATTTATCGAGAAAGCGTGCGTTCTCACTCCCGACGGCGATAACCCCGCGCTTAAAAAAGTTCTCGTTGCGGTCGGCTCGCTCCTCGCGGGCGCGGCGGTAATAACCGTTGCGGTCGTGATCTGCATAACCGCGAAAAAGCATAAACTCGGCTGATCGCAAAAAAACATAAACTCGGCTAATTCCAAAAGCATAAACTCGGCTGATCGCGAAAAGCAAAAAAACGTCCCGAAAAGACAGAAAAGCGATAAATTTTCCGCCAAACATTACCGAACGGCGAAAAAATATATAAATATTGTCGGATATCCGTGTAAAATCGATTGCAAAATTCAAACGGATATGATAAAATAAACAGGCTATAAAATTCACACTCGGGTTTTTGCGGCTCTTCGTGCCGCCAAATTCAAATCGGTCAGGGCGGTCATAGGCGCAACGAAAAAGGATCCGGGGAGGAATAACGGAGGAAACAATTATGGCAGTAACTTCTATGAAGCAACTTCTCGAAGCCGGCGTACATTTCGGCCACCAGACGAGAAGATGGAACCCCAAGATGAAAAAGTACATCTACGGCGAAAGAAACGGTATTCACATTATCGACCTTCAGATAACGGTCGACCTTGTGGAAGAAGCCTATAAATTCGTCGTCGATCAGGTTAAGCAGGACAAGACCGTTCTTTTCGTCGGAACGAAGAAACAGGCTCAGGAAGCCATTCGCGAAGAAGCGGAAAGATGCGGAATGTACTACGTAAACTCGAGATGGCTCGGCGGTACTCTTACCAACTTCAAGACCATCAGAACGAGAATCGACAGACTCAACAAACTCGATAACATGGAAAAGACCGGCGAGTTCGACCTTCTTCCCAAAAAGGAAGTTCTCGGACTTAAAGCGGAAAGAGATAAACTTCTCTACAACCTCGGCGGTATCAGAGAGATGAAGAGCCTTCCCGGAGTTATGTTCGTCGTTGATCCCAACTGCGAACTCAACGCCGTTAAGGAAGCGAGAAAACTCGGAATCCCCGTCGTTGCCATCACCGACACGAACTGCGATCCCGACCTTGTGGATTACGTAATCTCCGGTAACGACGACGCTATCAGAGCGGTTAAACTCATCGCTTCCATCATCGCGGACGCCGTAATCGAGGCTAAGCAGGGCGAGGACGCCGTAAGACGCAACGTCGTGGACGAAGAACCCGTCGCTAAGGAAGAAGCGGTTGAAGAAGCGGCAGCGGAAGAAGTTGCTCCCGCCGAAGAAACTCCCGTCGAAGCGTAATCGCGTATCGCGCGATCGCTTGATTGCGCGCGGGCGGCACGGGCTGAAAACTAACCTGCCCGAAAAACCCGAAACCGAAAGACAGATCGGACAGGTTGCGGAAAGCGACCGAGAAAATAATTTTAAGGAGAAAATCATTTATGGCTAATTATACGGCAAACGACGTAAAGACGCTCCGTGAAAGAACGGGCGCGGGAATGATGGATTGCAAAAACGCTCTCGTTGAATGCGACGGCGATATGGACAAAGCAATAGATTATCTCAGAGAAAAGGGAATCGCCAAAGCCGCTAAAAAGGCTGGCAGAATCGCCGCCGAAGGTATCGTCGACAGTTATATCCACATGGGCGGAAGAGTCGGCGTGCTTCTCGAAGTAAACTGCGAAACCGACTTCGTTGCCAACGGAGAAATGTTCAGAACGCTCGTTCACGATATCGCTAATCCGCAGTACGTCTGCAAGGAAGAAGTTCCCGAAGAAGTTATCGAAAAAGAGAAGAATATCTTAAGAGCGCAGGCTCTCGAAGAGGGCAAGCCCGAAAAGATCGTTGACAAAATGGTTGAAGGAAGAATCAAAACTTTCTATGAGGATAACTGCCTTCTCAATCAGAAATACGTCAAAGATACGAGCAAGACCATCGAACAGGTAATCATCGAGGCTACCGCTCAGATCGGCGAAAAGATTTCCGTAAGAAGATTCGTTCGTTACGAAATGGGCGAAGGACTTCAGAAGAAAGAAGAAAACCTTGCCGACGAAGTTCAGGCTCAGGTTGCCGCAATGAAGAAATAAGGGGAATCTTCCCCGAAGGGCTTTAAGCCCGCAAACGTTTAACCTTTAAACGTACGGGGCGCGTTTTTTACGCGTCCCGTTTTTTATAATCGGCTTTTCGTTCCGTTATAACCGACTTTTCGTTTCGTTATAACCGGCTTTTTGCTCCGGGCGGGATAATCGCCCCGAAAAGAGAATAGTCGCCCGGGCGGAATATTTATTCCCGAACGGAATTTACGCGGGAAACAGGAGAATCTTATGAAAGCGAAATATAAAAGAATATTGCTCAAAATCAGCGGCGAAGCATTATCGGGCGCGGCGGGCCACGGGTTCGACCCCGAATCGCTTAAAAGCGTTGCCGAACAGATACTCGAAGTTGCGAAACTCGGCGTGGAAGTCGGCATAGTCGTCGGCGGCGGAAATATCTGGCGCGGCAGACAAGGCATGAATATGGACAGAGTTACCGCGGATCAGATGGGTATGCTTGCCACAGTTATCAACGCGCTCGCCGTTTCGGAGGCTCTTATAGGCGCCGGCGCGGACGCGAGAGTGCTTACGTCGATAGAAATTTCGGGCGTAGGCGAAAAATTCAACCACAAGGTTGCCGACAGATATCTCAAAGAGGGCAAAATCGTCGTGTTCGGCGGAGGTACGGGCAATCCGTTCTTCTCAACCGATACGGGCGCGGCGCTCAAAGCGGCGGAAATAGGCGCGGACGCCCTTCTTCTCGCTAAAAATATCGACGGAATTTATGACAGTGATCCTAAAACAAACCCGAACGCAAAGAAATTCGACGAACTCACTTACGACGAATACGTTGCGAGAGGACTTAAGGCTATGGACACTTCGGCTGTCGTTATGTGCAAGGAAAACGGGCTTAAAGTGCACGCGTTCGGGCTTTCGGACAAAAATTCGATAGTCAAAGCCGTCGCCGGGGATAAGGAAGGCACGATTATTTATTGAAAATTTGACAAAAAATGGCGAGTGTTTTGAAAAAACGTTGAAAATAATCGCCGTTTGTCGTATAATATAGTTGAAAGATTTTTTTCGCGGAAAACCGCGGACGAAAACTTCAGGAAATCAAGGGAGAACAAAAATGGCATTAGATATCGAAAAAGTTGAAATGATAATGATGGAGGCGGAGGAAAAACTCGAAAAATCGGCAGACGTGTTCATGTCCGACCTTACGCAGGTGAGAGCCGGCAGAGCGAACCCGCACGTCCTCGATAAAATCAAGGTCGATTATTACGGAACGCCCTCGCCGATAAATCAGGTCGGCAACATCGCCGTCACGGACGGACAGTGCCTCGTGATCACTCCGTGGGATAAGAGCCTTCTTAAAATCATCGAAAAAGCAATACAGGTTTCGGATATAGGCATCAACCCCACCAACGACGGCAACGTCATCAGGCTCGTTTTCCCCACTCTCACCGAAGAGAGAAGAAAGGAAATCGTAAAACAGGTCAAAAAGATGGCGGAGGACGCGAAAGTCGCAGTGAGAAACATTCGCCGCGACGCGCTCGACGCTCTTAAAAAGATGAACAAAGCGAAAGAAATGACCGACGACGAATACGCCGATTACGAAGCGAAAGTCGAAAAGAAGGTTGCGAAAGCCATCGAAACGATCGAAAAGGCAGCCGCCGAAAAAGAGAAGGAACTTCTCACCGTTTGATGGAAGAACAAAAAATCGTTCCCCGTCACGTTGGGATAATAATGGACGGAAACGGCAGATGGGCGAAACAGAGAGGCAAGCCGAGAAGTTACGGGCATAAAAAAGGCGCGGACGTTATCGACGAAGTTGTCACGGCGTGCTTCGAAAGGGGCGCGGACGCAGTGAGCCTTTACGCTTTTTCCACGGAAAACTGGGTAAGACCGAAAGAGGAAGTAGACGCCATTTTCGGTCTTTTGGGTATTCTTATCGATAAAAAACTCGCGAAACTCATAAAGAACGAGATAAAACTCATAATTTCGGGCGATATTTCGTCTCTTCCGGAAAGTTTACGAAAAAAATGTTCAAACGCCGTTCAAAAATCAGGGAAGTTTAAGGGTAAAGTTTTAAACGTCGCCCTTAATTACGGTTCGCGCGCGGAGATAACGCGGGCGGTTAACGTCGCGCTCGGGAGCGGCAGGACGGAAATTACGGAAGAAGATATTTCCGCCGGGCTTTACACTGCGGGGTTGCCCGATATCGACCTCGTTATCAGAACGAGCGGCGAAATGCGGCTCAGTAATTTCTTTTTGTGGCAGTGCGCTTACGCGGAATTTTATTTTACCGACGTTTTGTGGCCCGATTTCCATAAAGAGGAACTCGACAAGGCTTTCGAATGGTATTCTCACAGAAAGAGAAGATTCGGCGGCGTGTAATTTTTTTATAAAAGCATCTGGGTTTTAGTCGTTAATTGTATATAGCGGCTGAAGGATTGACAATATGTTAAAAAGGATAATTACCGGAATCGGCATCGTTATCATAACGGTCGGTTTCTTTCTGTGTAAATATTTTCTGACGTCGGAGGTTCTCGTCGGGGTTTTTCTTAAGCCTATAACCGTCGGTGACCTTATGTTCGACTTTTTCATTCTCGTAATGGCGGTTATCTCCACTTACGAATACGAAAGGGCTTTTTCGGACAGACTTCTGAAAAAGCAAAAAGCGATTATTTTCATCTATCCTTTTGCCGTTTACATTGCATACTGCCTTAAAGGTCTGGGCTGGGCGTTCGGCGCGATGATGTTTTTGTTTCTGCTTCTTCTTTCGCTGCTCGTTTTCGAATATGAAAACGTAACGCTCGAAAGCATAGGAATAAGTTTGTTCGTAATGATTTATCCGGCGACCATTCTCATTTCCCTTCTCGTTATCAACAGATACAGCACCACCGAGCCGCTTCTGATGGCGTTTGCGATAACGCCCTGCGCGGATACGTTCGCCTATTTTGTGGGCAGCGCGTTGAAAGGCAAAAAATTATGCCCCGAAATCAGCCCGAACAAAACGATAAGCGGATTTATAGGCGGGCTTGTCGGCGGAATGATAGCGAGCCTTCTCGTTTACTTTATTTTCACCGATAAAGGCTTGATTTTCGGTTCCGGCGCAATCTGGCTCGAAGCGATTCTTTTCGCCCTTTCGGGTATAGCGTGCGCCGTGCTTACGGCTTTCGGCGATTTGGTGGAAAGCGTAATCAAGAGAAAACTCGGCATCAAGGATATGGGCAAACTGCTTCCCGGTCACGGCGGAATGAGCGACCGGATCGACGGCTTAACGTTCACCGCGCCGGTCGTGGCGTTCGTGTTCACCATTCTTATTCCGATTATCAACGGCGGAATTCTCGGCGTTTAATCGGGGTGGAATTCTCGGTATTTAATCGGGGTGAAATCCTCGGCGTTTAATCGGGCCGAACGGAATTTCCGAACATAAGTCGCGGACTTAAGGAATAAAATAATACAAATAATAAAACACGGGTTTGCCGTTTGCAAGTGTCGAGCAGCCGACGCCGACGACAAGCCTTTTTTAGTGGTAACGAATTTAATCCGTAGCCGCGCGGTTCGCCGTTGCGGCAAAGAAAAAGGAATATTGCGTTTATGATTAATATTTCGCTTATAGGCAGTACGGGTTCTATCGGCAGACAGGTCGTGAACGTCGCGCTTCGCCACAAGGACAAATTCAGAATAATATCCCTTGCCGCGGGCGGAAACGCGAAACTTCTCGAGGAGCAGGCCAATCTTTTGCGTCCCGGGATTATCGCCCTTGCCGATCCGGAAAAGGCTTGCGAAATAAAGGAGTTGCCGAAAGGCGTGGTTCTTTACACGGGCGAAAACGCCGCTTTGCACGCCGTGAGCGAAAAAGCGGATATCGTGTTCGTCGCCGTTTCGGGATTCGCGGGGCTTGCGCCCGTTCTCGAAGCGATTTCCATGGGCAAAAACGTCGCTCTCGCCAACAAGGAAACTCTCGTTGCCGGCGGAGAAATCGTAATGCGGCTCGCGAAGGAAAAGGGCGTTAAAATCATACCCGTGGACAGCGAACATTCCGCGATTTTTCAGTGTCTCGGCTTTAATCCGGACGCGGAGTTTAAAAAACTGATAATAACGGCGAGCGGCGGCGCGTTCCGCGACTTGCCGAAAGAAAAAATAGAGAAAATGACCGCGGCCGACGCGCTTCGCCACCCGAACTGGAATATGGGCGAAAAAATCACCGTAGACTGCGCCACTCTTTTGAACAAAGGGTTGGAAGTCATCGAGGCGTGCAGGCTTTATAACGCGCCGCTCGAAAAAGTCGAGGCGATCGTTCACCCGGAAAGCATAATCCATTCCATGGTGGAGTTTTGCGACGGCGCGATAATGGCGCAACTCGGCTATCCTTCGATGGAAATCCCCATTCAACTCGCGCTCACTTACCCGAAGAGATACGAAACGGGCGTTCCGTTTTTGTCGCTCGCGGGCAAAACGCTTCATTTCGGCGAGATAGATAACGACAGATTTCCCTGTTTCTCGCTCGCGCTGAACGCGTTTAAAAAGGGAGGGTTATACCCTTGCGCGATGAACGCCGCGAACGAAGCGGCGGTTGACCTCTATCTCAGAGATAAAATAAAATTTTATGACATACCCGAACTGATATCTTACGCGACGGACAGGGCGAAAAACGGCGAGATGACTTACCGTTCGCTTGTGGAAACGGATGCGCAGGCAAGAAGGGCGGCGTATGAAAAAGCGGAGAGTTTATAATTGTTGACTAATCTTTTAAAAGCAAGCGGTTTTGCCGGCGCGATGCAGACGGTAGGTTACGTTCTGCTCGCCGTTCTCATTCTTATGGTAATGATAACCGTACACGAACTCGGGCATTACGTCGTCGGCAAGATTTTCAAGTTCAGAATCAACGAGTTCGCCATAGGAATGGGCCCCGTGATTTTCAAACGTAAACTGAAAAGCGGCGAACAGTTTTCCATAAGGCTTTTCCCTTTCGGCGGCTTTTGCGCGTTCGAGGGCGAGGGCGACGACAA
>ENA-OOXT01002130-OOXT01002130.1-human-gut-metagenome-genome-assembly--contig:-NODE-2130-length-11463-cov-3.862640_pt1 | contig 11463 bp, 9 predicted proteins | sample MGYA00241590_ERZ501349 | MGnify/ENA primary metagenome ERZ501349 (study PRJEB25962, sample SAMEA2042838) | human gut metagenome | biome: human gut; feature: human-associated habitat; material: faeces...
AGACGTATAGCCTGTATAGCTGGCGGGGCGATATGCTTTCGTTTTGTGCAAATGTGTAGCTTGTGCTCATATTTTTAGTCATCCTTATTTCCTTTCAGCTTTCTGCACTCCTTTTCCCTTGCAAATACAGGCCGCCTCCATAGTCTGCGAAGCGGAAATCGTATGATACTGTCCTTTTCATCCTCGCCGCCTGTCAGCTCGCTGCCCACAAATGGCATCATGTATGGGTAACCACAGCTTTTGAGCTTTGCAAGATGCAAAAGTATCACCATCAGACTTATTAAAAATCCAAAGTATCCAAGCCATGCCGACATAATTATTACAGCGAATTTGAGTATCCTAAATGAAAATGCAAACTCCTCACTCGGTATGGCAAACGAGCAGAGTGCGGTGAATGCAACAAGAATGACCACTATAGGGCTTACTAAATTTGCATCCACTGCTGCCTGTCCGATTATGAGGCCTCCGACTATGCCTATCGTGTTTCCCATTGCTCCGGGAAGTCTTATGCCGGCTTCGCGAAGCAGCTCAAAGGACAGCTCCATCATGAGCACCTCTATGAGTTGGGGAAACGGGCAGCCGAGTCTGGCCTCATAAAACGCCAGTATGAGTGGTGTCGGCAGTATCTGTGTATGAAAATTTGTGACCGCCAGATAAAGCCCCGGCAATGTAAATGACATGAAGGCAGCCACGTACCTTATCAGCCTGGCAAAGCTTGCCGCTATCGTTCTGTTATAGTAATCATCTGCGGTTTTTAAAAAATTGTTCATGGTGGTTGGCAATATTATCGCTATCGGTGAATTATCGCACAGCACCACCACCCGCCCTTCTAGGAGCGCATTTACCGCCACATCCGGCCGCTTTGTGGTCTGAAGCTGTGGGAACGGTGAATACCATTTTGCCTCAGCAAACTGTTCAAGAACTCCCGAGTCACCCACATGGTCTATTACATAGCTGTCCAGATTCCTTTCCACATCCTCTACAAGCCCCGCTTTTACGAGGTCTCTCACATATAGTATGTCCACATTGCTGTGTCCTCGAAGTCCCTTTTTCACCTCTTTACACTTTAAGCGTGTGCTCCTTAACCTGCGCCTGATAAGTGCTGTATTTATCTTTATGGAATCAGCAAAACCCTCATTGGAGCCTCTTATGACCTTTTCCGAATCAATCTCCTGAATTGACATGGCAGGATATCCCTTATCAGGAAGCTTGAAGGCATCCGGATAACCATCCACAAAAAAAATCACGTCTCCTGTCAGCATCATCTGGGCCGCCTCATTAACCGTGTGCAGATGTGCAAATTCAGATAGAGCTGCCTGATTTTTGTCAAGTACTTCCTTAACCTGATCCCGTTCTATCCCCTCAAGGTATGAGGTAAATCGTCCAAATGCACTGTTATTGATACCAGAGCCTGCACATGTCACCTCAATATAAGCAACAAAACACTTTATGGAGGCATCACGCCCCAGATACATCTCCTGCATCTTGATATCTGAGCAGTCAGAATATATCTGCCTGAAGCTTTTTATGTTCTCATCTATGTTTGTGGTCATCTTTAACTCTCCTATATCCTGTCACGTTCTAAATCCCTGATATAGTATGACCATACAAGCTCGCAAATATCCTTGATTACTTATTTTTTGCTATTATCTAAGCCACTAAAAAAGGCCGCCGTTCACACGTCAGTGCAACCGGCAGCCCCTGGTTTTGTTATATTATTTTGTATTTTATTATCTTTGTCTGCTATAATCTTGTTATATTTGTGTTTTATTTCTTCTCTTCATCCTGCTTTTGTATCACAGCCTTCACAGCAACCGCCTGATTAGCCACATGCGTATGCATTTCTGTAGTCACAAGCTCCATATTTCTTGCCTCAAGCGCCCTGTAGATGGCATCATGCTCCTTCACAAGCATCGGATAATTCTTTGGGTCCTTCAAATACTCCACTCTGTAGCGGTACATCTGCTCACGGATATTGTTCATCATAGATACAAGCTTCGCATTGTTGGTCGCCTCATAGATAGCATCGTGAAACTTCACATCCTCCTCAGCTATCTTTTTCACATCTCCTGAGTCCATGCTCCTCTTGAACTCGTCCTTTATGGTTTTTAGATTCGCAAGCTGCTCATCACTGATTTTCTTACAGGCTATTTTGGCTGCAAGCTCATCGAGAGCCTCTCTCACCTCAAGCACATCCTCCATATCCTTGAGAGTCATCTTGGCAACCTCTGCGCCCTTTCTCGGCATTGTGACTGCAAGCCCCTCCTGCTCAAGCATTCTGATTGCTTCACGTATAGGTGTACGGCTGACTCCAAGCTTTGACGCAAGCTGCAGCTCCATAAGTCTCTCTCCCGGCTTGAGCTCTCCCTTTAAAATTGCCTCACGAAGTGTGTTGAAAACCACATCACGCAGTGGCAGATATGCATCCATATTTAAAGTTAAATTATCAGTCATCAAACTTCTCCTATCTCTTGTATTATCATTCTCACATATAAGAAAAAAGTAACTATAAAGCACCCGCTGTGCTATCCGGATATCACGTTATTTGCGATTATTGTATACAGATGTCAGATACACCTGTCTGGCAAGATGTGAGCTTCTCATGGCTTTGTACGCTTTCTTTGCAGTATCTTCATCGTCAAACAGACCAAAAACCGTCGGACCACTACCGCTCATCATGGCTCCTACTGCGCCATTTGAAAGCATATGCTTCTTTATCTCATCTATCACCGGATAATTTGGTATGGTCACAGTCTCTAAGACATTTCCCATATGTGCTGCGATATCATGCAGATTCTTAGCCTTTATATCATCTATCAGGCGGTCTATATCCGGATGAATAGTCGTATCATCAAGCTTCAGATTCTGGTACACAAATTTTGTGGATACCGAGATGGACGGCTTTGCAATAAGCACCGGACACTTTACCATTGGAGGAAGAGGACTAAGCGCCTCTCCTATGCCCTCGGCCAGCGCCGTGCCTCTCATAATACAGTATGGTACATCCGCACCTATCTGCACACCTCTTTCCATAAGCTCTCTCTTTGTCAGTCCCAGTGAAAAAAGCCTGTTTACACCTATAAGCATAGCCGCCGCATCAGTACTGCCCCCCGCCATCCCTGCTGCAACAGGAATACGCTTGTCCAGCTTCACTGATACACCGTCAGTTATAGAAAACTCATCCATCAGAAGCTTTGCAGCCTTGTATATGAGATTGTTCTCGTTTACAGGGAGAAAAGACAGATTGGTCTGTATCTGTATGCCCGGCTCCTTTGTCCTTTTGATATCAAGCCTGTCATACAGATGAATGGTCTGCATAATCATACGGACCTCATGATATCCGTCCTCTCTGCGCCTCACCACATCCAGCCCCAGGTTAATCTTGGCTAATGCTTTTAATGAAATATCGTTATTACTACCCATATTGTATTACCTCTGTTTTTTGTATACAATAATTATAACACACCCTGCCAAAAAGAGCAAATTTAAATATTCTCATTTAATTGTTAATTTTTACATCTCATCAGTCAAATTAACCTAAAAAGGGACTGCACGTTGCGCGCAGTCCCTCTAATATATCATATTCTGTTTCTTATAGCCCTTGCCGTTATTTTTTCAATTTTCTTCCAAATATAAATGTCGAAAAATATATTACCGATGCAATAATCACTATCATCGGACCTGTTGCCACATTGGTGTAGTATGACACTGCGAGGCCGACTATACCGGAAAATACTGAAAATATCACTGAAAAGAAATGATACTCACGCATATTTTCCGAAATATTCCTTGATGAAGCCGCTGGTAATATAAGCAGAGCATTTATTATAAGTATACCTATCCACTTGATGGATAGCATAACTATGAGTGCTACAAGCACCGCAAACAGATTATCCAGAAGACGCACATGGATGCCCTTGCTTTTTGCCACGCTTCTGTGTATGCAGATGGCGTTGAGCTTATTGAAGCAAAGCACCCAGAACACTATAGTGACCACAAAAATCACAATTAGATAAACTATCTCAGTCTTTGTGATGCTTAGCACATCGCCCACCAGTATACTTGAGTATTTGCTGAAATTGCCGCCCTTTGACAGTATCGCAAGACCTATCGCCACAGAGCACGATGAAAATACCGATATAATGGTATCTGTCGATGCAGTGTTCAGACTGCCTATCTTATTTAAAAGAAGTGCAAACACTATCGCAAATATCACCATGGCAAGCGAGGTGTCTGCCATGCCGCATACCACTCCGACAGCGATTCCTGTAAGTGCTGAATGTCCGAGTGCATCTGAAAAGTATGCCATCTTTTTGTTTACAATCATGGTTCCCATTATGCCAAAAAGCGGTGTGATGATGAGCACAGCGATAAGGGCATTTCTCATGAAATCATATTGAAGCCAGGAGGTTATATTCATTTGTGCTCCTCCTCTCTTACCCAGGATTCCTCTCCTGTGTAAAAAATTCTCTCAAATTCCTTGCTCTCAAACACTTCCTTCACAGTTCCCTGCTTTGCTACTGTCTTATCAAGCAGCACAACATGGTCTGCGTACTTTGCCACATAGTCCAAATCGTGCGATATGAGTATGATTGCAAGGTCATAGTGAGTCTTTAAATAATCCATGGTCTTATAGAAAAGCTCCATGCCGTTTTGGTCTATTCCGGACACCGGCTCATCCAACAGCAGCAGGTTCGGCTCGTCCATGATTGCCATGGAAAGAAGCACTCTCTGCAGCTGTCCTCCTGAGAGGTTGCACACCTGCTTGTCGATGAGCTCCTCAGCCTCAAATACCTCGAGTGTCTCCCTTATCTTTGCCTCTATCTTTTTGCTCTTTGGCAGAAAAACAGGATAATTGTACTGATAGCTTGCTATGAGGTCATACACGCTGACCGGTGTATTTTTCTCGATATTGACAGACTGCGGCACATAGCCGATTTTAAGCTTAGCCATATGTCCGTCCTTAGTATCCTTGAACTCAATCGTACCGGTGTGAGGTATCTCGCCCAGTATTGCCTTTATGAGTGTAGATTTTCCGGCACCGTTTTGGCCTATTATGACATTGAAGGAGCCACAGTGTATGTGCATATTTACATCCTCAAGCACTGTCTGCTCTCCAAAGCTCACTCCAAGGTTATTTATTTTTATGCAATGAAAGCCACATGGCTGTATTATTTTCCGCATATTTTCTCCATTTTTATTTAGTAAATGCCTCTTTGATAAGCTCTATATTGTGCTCCATACCATAAAGATAGCTGTCCTTGTCGTACTCTCCCCTGTTGAGAGGGTCGATATAAATCACATGCACATCTGTCTCACGCGATACGGTATCTCCCATGCTCTTTCCGTAGAGCTCCTCAGCTAGTATTACCGACACTCCGTCATCCTTTATGGCACCTATTACCTGCTTTATCTCACCTGCGCTGACTGAGCGTTCCTCGTCAAGGTCTAACAGATAGCATGCATTCATGGAAAAATCATCCGCTACATACGCATAGGCCTCATGGAATATGATGATATTCTGTCCATTGGTAAGACTCTTTATGCTATTTATCTTTTCTTCAAGCACTGCAAGCTTTGCATCATATGCTTTTGCATTTGCATAATATTCATCAGCATGCTTTGCATCCTTTTCGGCAAGCCGGGATGCGATTGTCTGAACCATGGTGCGGTAACGCGGCACGCTCATCCATGCATGGGCATTCTCATCACCATGGTCATGGTCATGCGCGCTATCTGATTCTGCGTCTGCTTCGTGGTCATGGTCGTGGTCACTGTCCGATTCTGTGTCTGCGTCGTGATCATGGTCGTGGTCACTGTCTGCATCATCCTCAGAAAGAAGTGCCACATCCTCACAGGCCTCAACCACATCAAGCTTCGGATACGCCTTTGCCACATCAGACATAAACGACTCTATACCGCCTCCGTTTATTACAAAAACATCGGCTGTGGATAAAAGCTTCATATCCTCCGGTGTGAGCTGGAAATCGTGCAGACAGCCGGTCTGTGGCTCACTTAAGTTTTCAAGTCTCACGCCTTCAACTCCGTCTACTATATTTAAAGCTGCAATATACATTGGATAGAAGGATGTCACGACAGTAAGCATATCGTCAGCTTCGTCAGTATTTTTTGTATTGCCCGAAGAATTTGATACTCCACCGGCAGCGCCTTTCATACCTGCTGTGTGCTCATATGCCATTACCGCAAGCGTACACACTATCAATATACACAAAAACATAATGCCTACAAATTTGCATTTATTCTTCATATATTAAATATTCGCCTTTCTTTCTATAACTTTATTTCTTTTTATGATTATTAACGCTTTTTTTGCTCTTGGCCTTATCTCTGCGCTCTTTTGTCTTTTTCGCAACCGGCTTTCCGGTCTTCTTCCAGCGCTCCTTTTTGTGTGGCTGGAATACAGCGGCTCTTTTTGCTGCTGATTTTGCCTCGCGCTTTGCTTCTTCCTCCTGTTTCATGGCTAGAAGCGTCTCCTCGTCAAACACGAGTGAATCTATGAGATTCCAGATTTCGTCCCTGCCTTCCTTTGACATGGACGAAAACGGTATAACTACCGTGCCCGGCTTCACATGAAGCACATCCTTGATAGTCTTTATGTGTGCGGCAATCTGGCTTTTTTTCAATTTATCAGATTTGGTTGCAATGATGATCGGTGCAAAGCCCTGGTTTACCATCCAGTCATACATCATGATATCATTGTCAGATGGCTCATGCCTTATATCTATTAAAAGAAACACTGCCTGAAGCTTTTTTGAGGTGTGAAGATAGTTTTCTATCATCTGTCCCCATTTAGCTTTTATCTCGATATTGGCATTGGCATAGCCATAGCCCGGCAGATCGACCAGATACATGGCGTCATTGACGTTATAAAAATTGATGGTCTGTGTCTTGCCGGGCTGTGAAGAGATCCTGGCAAGTGACTTTCTGTTCATGAGTGCGTTGATCAGTGACGACTTGCCTACATTTGACTTGCCGGCGAATGCCACTTCATTATACTCATTGTCAGGGATTGTGCTTGTAATTCCGCAAACTGTCTCTAAATTAACACTTTTAATTACCATAATCTCTTCCTCATTCTTATTTTACAAATGCTATCTTCTCCACCTGTGAAAATTTCTCCACCGGCACGATTTCCATGCCGTCTGTTATTTCTTTTGAAATCTCCTCCAGGTCCTTTTCATTATCCTTTGGAATACATACTGTTTTTATTCCGATTACTTTGGCTGCAAGCAGCTTTTCCTTGAGTCCTCCTATCGGAAGCACCCTGCCGCGCAGTGTTATCTCGCCTGTCATGGCTACATCTGCCCTGACAGCTCTGTCTGTAATAGCCGAGAGCATGGCTGTCGCCATAGTGATACCCGCAGATGGTCCGTCCTTTGGCACTGCGCCCTCCGGGATATGTATATGGATGTCATGCTTCGTATAAAACTCTGCATCAATGCCATATCCTTCGCTTATTGAGCGCACATAGCTAAGTGCCGCCTGTGCCGACTCCTTCATCACATCACCAAGTTTACCGGTGAGCACGAGCTCACCCTTGCCCGGCAGCACATTCACCTCAACCTCGAGTGTGACTCCGCCCACGCTGGTCCATGCCAGGCCTCTAACGATTCCAACCTCTGCGTGATCATTTTTCTTCTCCGGACTGTACTTCGGATTGCCCAGATATGTCTTAAGATTGGTCTTTGTAACCTTTACAGCAGCTTCGCTGTCCTTAAAGATTTCCCTGGCAGCCTTGCGGCACAGCTTGCCGATAGTCCTCTCAAGGCTTCTGACTCCGGCCTCTCTGGTGTACAGCCTGATGATATCCTTTAGAGCCGAGTCTGTTATCGTAAGCTGTTCCTTTTTAATTCCGTTTTTGCTCTTTTGCTTCTCAACCAGGTGTTCCTTTGCTATGTGAAATTTCTCATTTTCAGTGTAGCTTGACACCTCAATAAGCTCCATCCTGTCAAGAAGCGGCTTTGGAATGCCTGAAACCTCATTTGCCGTTGCAATAAAAAGCACCTCCGACAAATCCACAGGCATCTCAATGTAATGATCCCTGAATCTGCTGTTCTGCTCACTGTCAAGCACCTCGAGAAGAGCGGCTGATGTGTCACCCTTGTAGTCACTTGACACCTTATCTATCTCATCCAACAGCATGAGAGGATTTGAAACGCCTGCCTGTCTTAAGCCATTTACTATACGGCCCGGCATAGCGCCGATATATGTCTTTCTGTGTCCACGGATTTCTGCCTCATCACGCACACCACCAAGAGAAATACGCACATATTTCTTCTCCAGTGCCGACGCAATTGAACGGGCTATGCTTGTCTTTCCTGTTCCCGGAGGACCTACAAGACAAATTATAGGACTCTCTCCCTTGCTTGTCAGATTTCTGACTGCCAGAAACTCAAGTATTCTCTCCTTAACATCCTTTAATCCGTAGTGATCATCATCGAGCACCTGTGCTGCATGGTCAAGATCCTTGTTGTCCACAGACATCTTGTTCCACGGAAGCTCAAGTACAGTCTCTATATAGCCTCTCTCAACTGTGCTCTCTGATGAGCTGCTGCTCATATTTCTAAAGCGCTTTATCTCTTTTTTCGTCTTTTCCTTTACGTAGTCAGGCGCATCTAACTCAGATAGCTTTTTCTCATATTCATCAGCCTCCGAGTCAGCATTCTCGCCCAGCTCCTCACGTATCACACCAAGCTGTTCACGAAGCACATACTCCTTCTGATGCTTGTCCACACGAACCTTTACTTTTTTCTGAAGCTCATTCTTTATGGAAATAACCTCCACCTGGGAGAGAAGTAATGATACTATAACCTGATATCTGTCATTGATATCCTCTGCCTCAAGCACCTGCTGCTTAAGCTCATATGACACCGGCAGATTGTTGGTTACATAATCTATGAGCTTTTCAAGATCCTCATACTGATCTATCTGTCTGATAAGCTCCTTGCTGATTTTGCCGACGACTGCCGCATATCTGTGAAAAGCCTCTCTGACTCCGAGAAGCATGGCTTCTCTGAGATCCTCCGGCAGGCTGTCTGCATTACTATCACAATAACAGATTTCTGCCTCAAGATACTTCTCATTACCGGTAAAGCCAAGCAATGCTGCCCGGCTTATTCCATCTACAAGTATTCTCACAACATCATTCTGTAATCTGACAACCTGCTTTATATCAGCAACAATACCCATCTGATAGAGGTCTTCCTGAGTCGGGTCCTCACTGTCCACATTCCTTTGTGTGACAAGATAAATCTTTTGATCCTGCTCCATAGCCTCCTCAACAGCACGAAGGGAGCGCTCTCTGCTGATGTCGAAATGGGCAATCATCCCCGGCAGAATAGTAAGCCCTCTCAGCGCTACTGCAGGCATATTCATAATCTGTTCTTCCACTTATATCTCCTGTATTATTGCACAGCCATGCATAACAAACCGCTGTGCAATTTATATTATCCGATGCTGTATCTTTTGTAAAATACCGCCATGTACTTATGATGCCTCTTTTTCCTCGATATATGCCTCAGGCACGCAATCACCATCAAGCTTTAAGTTTTCCTCAACGATATCCTTGTCTATTACACATCTGCTGATGCTCTTGTCTGATGGTATACGATACATAAGGTCAAGCATAACAGCCTCCATGATGGCACGAAGTCCTCTGGCTCCTGTCTTTCTCTCAAGTGCCTTGTCAGCGATGGCATTTACTGCATCATCTGTGAACTCAAGACCTACTCCGTCAAGCTCAAAAAGCTTGGTGTACTGCTTGATAAGCGAGTTCTTAGGCTCCTTAAGTATACGGATAAGTGCATCCCTGTCGAGTGCCTCGAGAGAAACGGTAATAGGTACACGTCCGATAAACTCAGGAATCAATCCAAACTTTACAAAATCCTGTGGAAGTGCATGCTTAAACGCCTCTCCTACATTGAGCTCTGTCTTTGACTTTACATCTGAATTGAAGCCTATAGATGATGTATCCATACGGCTGTCGATGATTTTTTCCAGACCATCAAATGCTCCACCGCAGATAAAAAGTATATTAGTAGTATCAATAGGAATAAGCTCCTGCTGCGGATGCTTTCTGCCGCCCTGTGGCGGTACAGATGCCTCTGTGCCCTCAAGAATCTTTAAAAGAGCCTGCTGTACACCCTCGCCTGACACATCTCTGGTGATTGAGACATTCTCTGATTTCTTTGTAATTTTATCTATCTCATCTATATAAATGATACCATGCTCTGCACGCTCGATATCATAATCTGCCGCCTGAATAAGCTTTAATAGGATATTCTCCACGTCCTCACCTACGTATCCTGCCTCTGTAAGTGTTGTAGCATCAGCGATAGCAAATGGAACATTTATCACTCTGGCAAGTGTCTGCGCAAGAAGTGTCTTTCCTGAGCCTGTAGGTCCAAGCATGAGAATATTACTCTTCTGAAGCTCTACATCTGATGTATCACCTGCCAGAACTCTCTTATAGTGATTGTAAACAGCAACCGAAAGCACCTTCTTTGCCTGGTCCTGTCCTATTACATAATCGTCCAAAAACGCCTTAAGCTCCTCCGGAGTAACAAGATTTATATCATCCTTAGCGCTGCTTTTGTCCTCATGGCCCTCTACGCCTTCTTCCTCAAGAATCTCGGCACATATATCTATACACTCATCGCAGATAAAAGCTCCATTAGGTCCGGAAATCAAACGATTTACCTGGTCCTGTGTCTTACCGCAAAATGAGCAGCGAATCTTTCCGTCGTTTTTTCCTGCCATTATTAACTCCTTTTATTGCATGAGGGCATCCCATATGGGGTACCCTCTTAAATTCATCTAACTTCTGATTATCTGTTTGTTATTACACTGTCTATGAGACCATACTCTGCGGCTTCCTGTGCTGACATATAGTTGTCTCGCTCTGTATCAGCTGCAATTGTCTCGTATGGCTTGCCTGTATTGGCTGCTAAAATTTCGTTTAATCTCTTCTTTGTCTTTAAAATATTTTCTGCAGCAATCTGAATCTCAGTAGCCTGACCCTTTGCACCGCCCGATGGCTGATGAATCATAATCTCTGCATTTGGAAGAGCATATCTCTTGCCCTTTGCACCGCCTGCAAGAAGGAAAGCTCCCATGCTTGCTGCAAGACCGATACAGATTGTTGAAACATCACACTTGATGTACTGCATAGTATCGTAAATAGCAAGTCCTGCTGTAACCATTCCACCCGGTGAATTGATGTAAAGGTGGATATCCTTATTCGGATCCTCAGACTCAAGGAATAAAAGCTGGGCAACAACAAGGCTGGCTGTTGTCTCATTTACTTCCTCTCCAAGGAAAATTATACGATCTTTTAATAATCTGGAGTAAATGTCGTAGTTGCGCTCTCCTCTGCTGGTTTGTTCAATGACATATGGTACTAAACTCATATAAAATGCCTCCTTTATAAAAGCTCAAAAGACC
>ENA-OOXT01002132-OOXT01002132.1-human-gut-metagenome-genome-assembly--contig:-NODE-2132-length-11457-cov-2.724434_pt1 | contig 11457 bp, 5 predicted proteins | sample MGYA00241590_ERZ501349 | MGnify/ENA primary metagenome ERZ501349 (study PRJEB25962, sample SAMEA2042838) | human gut metagenome | biome: human gut; feature: human-associated habitat; material: faeces...
TATCAGCGCATCTTTCTTCACTGCCTTAACTGCTCTTCTGAAATGTTTCCAGAAATAATGGCTGATTTCATCTCCTACATCCATTCTCCATCCATCAATATCGCATTCTTTGAGCCAATAGCATGCAACATCTGTAACATATTTTTCAACCTCAGGGTTTTTAAGATTAAGCTTCGGCATTCCGCTATAATAGCCAAAACATTTGAAATTTGGTGCCTGTCCGGATTCATTATCAAGCGGGAATTTATCAATAAAATACCAGTCCAGATATTTGGACTTTTCTTTATTTTCAAGGATGTCCTTAAATGCAAAAAAATCTCTTCCTGTGTGGTTAAACACTGCGTCCAGAACTACTTTTATTCCATATTGATGTGCTTTTTGCACCAATTCCCTGAGATCTTCTGCTGTTCCGAATGAAGGATCTATTTGGTAATAATCAATGGTGTCATATTTATGGCACGAATCCGATTTAAAAATAGGTGTCAAATATATAACATCAATTCCCAGATCCCGGATATAATCCAGATGGTCAATAATTCCTCTGATGTCACCGTGAAGATTGTCCGTAAATGTAATTGGTGCTTTATACCATAATTCCTTATCCACCGGCTGTGATGCAGCATAACGTGACGGGAAAATCTGATACACGACCTTATTTGCTGCCCACTCAGGCACTTCAAACATCTCTTCCTCTCTAAGATTCTGCGGACAGTCAAACATTCTGTCTATGTTTGTAATGCATTCTTTACTGAACTCATAGTTTCCGTAATATGCTTTTTCCCCATGCATGTCTGTAAATTCAAAAAAATAGCGGAGACATATCATATCTATCCGGATCTGTGCCTCATAATAATCATGAAACTGCGAAGACGCAATTTTCTTCATCGGAACCGTCTTTCGTGTATCCTTAAATTCTATTGATATATACTTGTCCACATAGTGAAGGATTATCTCTTTTATATCATCTTTTTTTACCTGTATGCGTATCACAAACACACCTTTATCAATCGCATAACAGAATCTTTTGTCCATATCATGAAGAATTGCTGAATATTCCATATATATCTTCCTTTACATATTCCTTTTTCTTATATTTTAACTCTTTTTTCCAGACAATTCTATCATTATATCCATGATAATTTTAACTTTTTCTACTGTTATCGTTTATTATCTAATCTGTCAGCAATCTGTCTGTGGTTTATAAACATATCCGTTACCTGATAACTCTCTGTTTCTTCGTATTTCATCTTGGAACTTGAAATAAAAACGTGGCTGACTACTTATTTGCTAATTTCTTTATAGTTTTCTCCCCATGCCCACAGGGAGTCAAGGATCGGCTTCAAACTTTGTCCAAGTGCTGTAAGGCTATATTCCACACGAGGCGGTACTTCGGCATATACTTTTCGTTCTACTAAAGCGTCAGCTTCCATTTCACGCAGGTTGGAAGTGAGAACCTTCTGACTTACCTGCCCCACGCTTCTTTGCAATTCACCAAATCTTTTTGTGCCGCCAATGAGGTCACGAAGTATCAACACCTTCTATTTATTCCCTATCAAAGCTAGTGTTGTTTCCACCGGACAAGCTGGCAATTCTTTTTTTGTTGACATTTTTATTCCTCCGAGCTCTTTATTTTACGCAATAGTTTCCAAAAGGTAACAACAGCACATTATTGTGCCTACTTTACTGTTTCTCTGTACGGATTTATTATAATAGCACAGGCAAACAAAAACAAGCTAAAGTTCAAGGAGGTAAAACAAAATAAACTCTTTGGCAATTGCCAGGAACACACAATAACCAAAATGGAGGAAAAAGACATGAAAAAAGTAGTTAAATTTTTACAGGCAAACCCTGTACAGTATCTCACTTTTGAAGTGCATCAATTCTTGCTTGTGGGTTTGCGAAGCCGATCCTTGACCTGTAATGCGCAGCCGATATGCCGTCTTGGTTGCAATCTGCTCGAAAATATGATATAATCAAACAAAATAATTCCGAATTTGCAGGTGAAAAATGAGCGCATACCGAATTGCAGTTTGCGATGATGACGATATAATACGAGAAAATTTATGTTCTCTTTGCAGTGATATTTTAACCAACGACAGTGTTGAATATAGGCTTGAGTCTTTCCGTTCGGCCTGTGAGCTTGAAAAACGGTTGGATACCGAAAGCTGTCCTTTTGAGCTGCTGATACTTGACATTCAAATGGAAGGTATGACGGGTATGGAGCTTGCCCGGTCTTTAAGAGATAAAGGCAATCGGGTGTCCATTATTTTTGTAACAGCCTGTGAGGATTACCTCAGCGAAGGGTACGGCGTTCAGCCTATCCATTTTCTCTTAAAGCCCGTGCGCCGAGAGGCTTTGGCAAGCGCGATTCACACTGATCTCAAATTAAATTACATACCTAAAACGGTTGTGGTTCATATCGGAAATAAGCTGGTGCATTTATCGCTTTCGGATATTCGGTACATTGAGAGCTACAACCACAGCATCGTAATTCATCAAAGCACCGATAACAGCACCTATTATTTTTCGCTTTCGGATTTTGAAAAGCAGCTTCCGATGGGGCAATTTGCACGCTGTCACAACAGTTATCTTGTGAATTTGGATGAGGTACGGGAAATCGGGCGGACTGAGCTTTCCCTGCAAAGCGGCGAAACGCTCCCGATGGGGAGAACCTATTATAAAGCCTTTCAAAGTGCATTTGTGCGCTATATAAATCAATAACTATTAAAACAAAAAAGAAGGACTCCGTTTATTTTAAAGCGGTGCCCTTCTTTATTTTTGCTTATTTTTTCGGCAACTTCAGCGCCGTTTGAACGGTGAAGGTCTGATTCTCCGAAGTGAAAATATCCAGCATGCTGTGGTAACGCACGGCGACGGCGCTCATCAGCTTTAAGCCGAAGCCGTGGGTCTCTGCATCGTTCTTGGTCGTGATATAGTTGCCGTTCGCATCCTGCCTGCGCTTGCCGGAATACGAATTTTCACACTTGACGGCAAGAAAGCCGTTCTTTGTTTCAATCTGAAAGCGGACAAACCGTTTTCCGGCATCCGCCTCAGCGGCGGCTTCCAGTGCGTTGTCAAGCATATTCATAAGCAGCTCGCACAGATCGCTTTCCGCAACGGTAAGCTGCGGCGGAACGGAAACAAGCGCCTCAAAGCGGATGTCCGACTGGGCGGCACGATAAGCGGCGTCCTGCAGGATCGTATTGACTGTGAAATTTTCGGTAAACTGCGTTTGCGCCAAGTGATCGTTTTGCTGCTTTATATCCCCGATCAATTGCCCCAGCGCCTCATAATCGCCCTTTTGATACAGTGCGTCAAGAGCGATTATTTTATGCTTCATTTCGTGACGAATGGCGGCGCTGTCGGTCACTTTGCTTTCCATCGCACGATAGCTGTTCATAATCAATTCGTTGCGCAGACGGAGCGTTTTGCTTTCCATCTGCTGTGCAATAATCGAACGCATTACGGCATAGGCGGAAATAACGGCACACACCGCAACCATCCAAACGGTGACCCAATACAAAAGTCCCGAATAATCTGCAAGCTCCGTAACATCCGCAAACAGCCTGCCGATATATTTGGAAAGGTAGCTTTTTCTGAAAAAGGATACCGTGTATGCAATCCCCAATGCGGCGGCGCTGGCAATAGCGGAGATTCCGAAGTATTTCCAAAATTTACGCTGCCGGTTCATCACAAGATAAACGACCAAAAGCACGAGCAGCAAAATACCGATCTCCTGTCGGTTCAGAAAATCGACCAACCCGTCACTGAGAAAATGGTGTCCCATTCCTTTGGTAATCCGTTGCATCGTAAGCCCCACGGAGGCAAGGAAAAGCGGTATCAGACTCCAATCTGCCTTTTTGCGTGTCACGCTCAAAAGGAACAGTCCGGCGATCATCAGCGATATAAAAGCGGTAGCGCCGGCAGGAATACCGTAGTAGTTTGCATAAGCGTAGCTTTCGATTTCTTGCGCATCCACCGGCACAAAGCGCGGCAGCGGCGGGAAAATAAGGCTCGCCGTGTCGGTCACCGTGCCGGTAACCGTAAGGCGGCACTCGGTGTCCTGCGGCAGAGGGATAATCGCCTGCGTCTGTCCCACGGCATTCTCCGGCACCGTGGTCTCCGATTGCCATACTTCTTTTCCGTCTATGCTGACGGTCATATTCAGCCCTGCTGTTTCAAATACCAAATTGCCGTATTCGCTGCTTGCCGGGATGACTGTTTCAAGTCGAAAGCGGTCTCCTACTTCGGGCGACACGGTATAATCCAGCTCCGTTTCCGTGCCGTCTGCTCCTACCGTATAGGCGGTTTGCCACTCAAGGTATTGTATGGATGTATTGAGCTTCGTGAAATTCTGCAAAAAGCACACCATGCCGATGCAAAGCGCAAAAAACAGCGCTAAACATATCCATCGTAAATATTTTTTCATTCCGACGAGGCACCTCCCCGTTTCATTTTTTCTGCATTTTATATGGAGAAAATTATCCGTATACTATTGTACTTGAAAATCCGCATTTTTACAAGGAGCATTTCGCCCAAGCGACCGTTTACAGCGTAAACGACCGAAATACAGCGTAGACGACACAACCGAAACCGCCCCTATTATGATATAATAGATAATAGCATAAGTATCGTGAAATATCATGCCACGCTTGCTTATCCGCTTTCAGATTCTGCTGCCGTAGCGGGCAGCAAAACCAATTATCAAAGGAGACCTGAGCTATGAACAAAAAATTCATCATCCGACGGGCAGTGTGCGCAGCGCTGGCGCTTGTGATGATCGTTGCCTGTCTGCCGCTTTCGGCATTTGCCGCAAGCAGCGACAGCCCAACCTTTTCATCCGATGCAGCCAATTCGCTGATGAAAAACACCGTCCCTGCCGGATACGACAAGACGACCAACCCTTACGGTTACGATGTTGACCGCCCATTTGCGATGGTGGAGCAAAACGAGCTGATTTATTTTGAGACATATACCGGTCGCACCACAGGCAAAATAGCAGATGTAGGGACAGCTAACAGCCTGCAAAGCTTTATATCCAATAGCAATACCGCCTCGGACAGTTCACTGCCCAATGTGGATATAAGTGCTTTCAGCAACTATGCCTATATGCAGGCTGTGGCATTTGACCCATACGGCACAGGACGGCGTGACCACATCGCATATGTTGGTCTGAACCGCGGCGACCAAAAGGTCTATGCCCATGTTTATGATGCGGTAAACAACAGATTCATCTGCTCACAAGCAGTCGGTGAAATGAAGTGGATCTTTGACAGCAAAGGTAATCTTGCGATGGAAAATTTCTTCTCCAACAACCTGATAACGGTTGCGGCGGGTGACTTTGACAACGACGGCAAGGACACCATTATCGTCTATGTGCCAAACAGCTGTACAACTATAGGGGAAATTACCGATGTTAATGATTCCGAAAGGAACAATAGTCTCGGCTGCTTTATTAAGGAATACTCTTTTGACAACGACACCCTTACTATGCACAACAACACGGTGAATGATCAGGGACACAATGAAATCGGAGACAGTCTACTTCACGATGGATATATCAAAAAGTATCATACCAAAAACGGCAACGGCAGTGCGGATCGTCTCAAACATAAGAATTCACCATATAACTATTTTAACAAAATGTATGTAAGCATGCGTGTTGGTGACTATAACGGAGACGGAATCGATGACCTTGCCGTTTTATCCACTCCTTTCACTGAAGCCGTGGATCTGGATTATTTGGCTCCGCAGCTCAAGATAAAATACGGCACCGGGACAGAATACAATGGAATATTGTCTGACTGTATCGTCGATCAGGGAGCTGATAAAATTTATAATATAATAGACAAGACCCAACCAGACAAGAACGGAGAATATGACGCTGCGACCATGAAGGCCGTCTCACTCGCCAGCGGTGACTTCAACAACGATGGTTATGAGGATCTCGTCGTGGTCGGAATAGATAGCAGCGGTAAGGTACTCCCGAACGCCCCGGCATTCCTTTTCGACACTACATACCGAAACAAAGAAAATTTCGCATACTCAGTGCTTCTCAACAATCGGAACAAGGGCTTTGTGCAAGGTGCTGTAAAGACTATGACATCCAATAAATGGACACAGGAAAGTGGCGACGGAGGTCCGGTTTGGTATACAACTGCAGAGGCAGTCGCCTTTGACAGTAAAGCCGCAGCGGACTACCTATTTCTCAATGGCTCAGTCTATACATACAATGCTTCTCTCGGGCAATTTGATGCGGTTTCTTCCCAGGGTTATACGACGAGCGGATTTCAATTCAACGACGGGCTCGGTGGCAAGGAAGAATTGTTCCGCTCGGTTGCCGTGGGCAATTTTGACGGCAACAATGCCGGCAGAGAGCAGATCGTGTTTGTTGCTTCTTGCCGAGACAAGGATGATGTTTATTCCTTCAAAAAGGGTATGATCACCGGCGTATATAGTGATTCTAAAGACGAATATGGCAAGGTAACCGGCTTTAAAACCACAATATCTGATTGGGGTCCCAACAATGCGAACGGCGGCAGCCTCGGCTGCGGAGCACAGGTGTTGCTCACATCCTGTGACCGTGATCAGGACGGTGTTATCGCCCGTTACAAAGGCGTTAGCTACGCTTACAGCGACCCCGAAGTCAAGGCGGTTTTGCAGGCGGCTCCTTATTTTGCGGCACTGGGCGATTCGGCAAATAACGAGACCGACTACACCATAACCGAAAGCTATGAACTGGAGCAGTCCTCCTCGAACAATGTTTCATATAGTGTGGGTATGTCCTACAGCTACGGCGGACTGCTTTCCCCTTTTGAGGTGAATATTTCGGCAGGCTATTCTTTGGAGTGGAGCAAGACCTTTTCCGAAGCACTGGAAACCGAATACGCTATGACCGTCAAGGCACAGGCGTATAACACAGCATTGGTTGCAAGGACACCGGTATTTGTCTACTGCTATGAGGTTCTGGACGAAAACGGCAAGTGGTCGGATGGCACGGCGATAACCCTCTCCATACCGCAGCAGCCGGTGTATCAGCAGATGAGCATTGACGACTACAACAGCTTTGCTGAAGAATACAACTCCTATATGGAGAAAAAGGGCAATCGCGCCATCACCAAGGAGTCGGATAAGACCTCCAAAGATGAAGCCTGCTACTACCGTCTTGAAAAAATCAACGAAGCGGAAAACTGGCTGGACGGCAACGAGGGCAACCCCTATATGTACAATCAGTTGGGCTGGGGCGCATACAGTGCACTCGGCGCTCAGCAGCTCAGCCAGAACACTATCCGTATGGGCTATGCGGGAGGTCTGAATGAGGTTTCCTATTCAAAGAGCAATATCAAATCGGTTTCTGAGGAGATTTCTCACGGATTTTACTTCAACTTCTCCATCAGCTTCGGCGTGTTCGGCGACGGTATCCTATTCTCGCACGATGTGGGCTTTGAAACAAGTCTGAGTTACAGCAACGGTTCGGGCGTTTCGACCACCAAAACCTCCTCGCAGGGATGCATCGGTGCGGTCAACGACATTGACGGCCCGGCTCTTGCCGAGGAAGGAATCCCGGCAAGCATTTACACGCAGTATACCTTTGACTGGACGCTGGGGCAGTGGTTCAGACACCTCTATGGTGAGGAAGGCAACAAGACCGTCTTTATCGGCTACAGCCTATCAAATGTCAGCACACCTGCTCCTGCAGTAGATGATTTAGAGGCAAACCTGTTTGCAGATGATGCGGTGCATCTTACATGGTCTCAGCCCGACAAGACCCCCGGCTGGCCGGAGGTAGAGGGTTACTATGTGTATCGCGCGGAAAACGGCGAATGTACGAAAATTTCCGATCTGCTTCCTGCCGATACGACATCCTATGAGATTGAGAACCTGAAAACCAATACCAACTTTGGTTTTGCTGTTACCTCCGTTTGCAAGGTGGACGGCAAAGAAAAGGAAAGCACATGGTCGAATATTGCCGCAGTTACCACGGCAAAGAGGGACTATAAAGTCAACTACTCAGTGGATAACGCAAAGGCTGCCGACATCAAGGTGCGGCATCTCGGCAATGTTGAGATCCAATCCGGAGATGAGATCAGCGAGAGCGAAATCATCAAGGTAAAGGTCACCCCGAAAAGCGGGCGGTATGAGCTTGTATCCCTTACCCTTGACAACGGCGGTGAAACAATGGTATTCACACCCGAAAAAGACGGAACAATCGTATGTGCCTTTACTCTGAACGGTGAAGCCAATATGCGTGTTTCCACCAAGCGAGCAATAAATTCCGCTCAGATCACATTTACCGATACCTACACGGCAGATGGCACGGTGATTGGAACGGTCAGCGCGGCGGTGGGCGATGTTACTCTGAATGCCCCCGGCGGCACGGTTACCGATGATGTGACTTTTACCGCCGTACCCGGCAAGGGCTACGGACTGAAATCATGGAAAATTACCGACGCAAGTGGCACCACCGAAACTATAGACGCGGCAGGCTCTAACAGCTATACATTGGGGCTTGCTTCCGAAAAATACACAGTCGAGGCAGAATTCGTAAGTCTTTCTGAAATCGGCAGGCTTGTAAAGGTCAATCTCCCGGCAGAGGGCGGTACGGTGGAAATCACCGACGCAAACGGCGACAGCGTTACTCTGAATGAGAATAACAGCGTGTATGTTCCTGTAAATTCCAAGCTGACCTTCACCGTCAAGACGGACGCGGGCTGCAAGTTCCGCGCATGGACGGATGACGCCGAGGGACAAAGCGGTAAAAGCTTCACCATGACGATTACAAAGGACACCGAGATCGGTGTGGAATTCGATGTTCCCGTGCGTGTGGGCTTGACCTATTCTGCCGCAAGCGGTGAACAGACCGGTGCCGTGGCGACCAAGCAGAGCTATCAGTCAGGCGCAGGCATTCCCGTCGGCACGAAAATTACTCTTACTGCACAGGCAGCGGAAAATTACCGTGTGCAGAAGCTCGTCATTACCCGTGGCGGCAAGGTTGACACCGTAACGATCGACGACAAGCTGTACAGCCAGTATGATTATGAGCTTGTTGTGGACGCTGAAACCGACATTCAGGTGTATTTCACCGAAATCGAACAATACACGGTTACGGTGGATAACCCGAAGCACGCAGATATGACAATCAAAAACGGTGACAAAGATTTCGTAAGCGGCAAAACCGTCCGTTACGGCGATGAAATCATCGTAACGGTCAAGCCGAATGAAAACTACCGCCTTGCGGACGTGGCTTCGTGGATCGACAACGGCGACGGCAGCTATACCTATAAAACCGGCGCAATCAAGGCGGATACCAATATCTCGGTGAAAATCGAGGAGATACCGGAATATACGGTCACATTCCCCACAACTATTGATGGCTGTATCCTTTCGGTTAAAAACGATAAAGAAAAGATTTCAAGCGGTGACAAGCTTCGTGAGGGAACACGGCTTACCGCAACCGTAACGCTTGACCCGACCTATATTCTCAAGGGCTGGTACATCGGCGGCGAGCTGCTCTCCGAAATCAATAAGACCGAAGTCACCTTTACGGTGGACGGCGATATGCTCATTACCGTTATTGTAGCCGATGTCAAGGGTGACAAAGGCGATGCCGGAAACAACGGTGCTGCCGGAGTCGGCGTCAAGGATGCTGTTGTAGATGAAAATGGCAACCTCATCATCACTCTGACTGACGGCACTGTGTACAATCTCGGAAATGTCACCGGAGCCAAGGGCGACAAGGGTGACGCAGGCAAGGACGGCCAAAACGGTCAAGACGGATCAAATGGTTCGAACGGCTTGAACGGAACCGGAATCCAGTCAGCGCATATTGACGCAGACGGCAATCTTATCATCACCTTTACCGACGGAGTTGTTACCAACCTCGGCAAGATCGTCGGCACAGACGGAAAAGACGGTAAGGATGGTGCTGACGGTAAAGACGGCATCGGAATTAAGGGCTGCCGTATTGACGATGACGGCAACCTGATCCTTACGCTGACCGACAACACAACGCTGGATGCGGGCAATATTTCCGCAATCAGCGATAGGGTCAGTGTTTCCAAGCCCCTTGCTACCGCAGCAGTTTCTCTTTCCGGAGGGTCTCTTCTTTGGAATATTGTTTCGCTTGTTTCGGCGATTGTAAGGAAGAAAAAACTAATTTAATTCGGATGATTGTTCGAATTTAAAAGGATGCAAGACCACCGGCTATCAGCGGCGGTGTTCTGACAAGTGTAACAGTATTTGATAAGAGGAAAAGGCATTCCGTCAAATAATCAGAGATAAGTAACAATTAACGAACCATCACGGAAACATAGCAAATACGGCACAGAGGTCATAAAAACCGCTGTGCCGTATTTCTTTCCTTGGCGACTGTTTTTGAAAAATAAGCAATTTCTCGGTCATAACCCAACAATTTTTTGCCGGATTCCATGTATACTGCGTATATCACACTTATGCACTCTTCACTTTTGCCCCGGCAGCGGACACACGGATATCAACAGATACCAAATACAGCGAGGTAATTATGAAAACAAGGAGAAGCCCCTAACAATCATGTACATAAGCGAAACGCAACATTCAAGACCGTCTTAACAAAACGGTTTTTATATGCACGCCCTCATGCGGCTGTACTATGCCTTAAAGCATAGCGCAGTCGCTTTTTTGTTTTCCCGAATACCGTAACAGGAGGTGACCGCGATGTTTAGCCTTGCAGAATCAATCGACGAAGCTCAACACAACGCAGTGCCATAAAAAGCGGCGCCCTGCCGTTTTCAAGCGACAAGGTGAAAGAATGAAAAAGAATACAGGAAAGAAACAGGTGTTGAAATAGCAAAGGCTGTCTTTGCGCAAACACACAGACACCTATATTTTTTTGACCTCTGCGGTCAACAGAATTCCATACGATATCTGCAAAAGACCAACGATAAATCTGTTATTTCGGAATATCAAAGTGGCTTGGCTTTCTGCGTTTGTATAAACGGCGGCGTACTGTCGAAGTTTGCGGTAGGCTGTCGAAGCCCTCCGTATCAATCGTTTTTGACCTAACAAAAAAACGATTGAACGGAGGTACATAAACTTGAAAAAACTGAACCCTAAAAAGGTTTTTATTATAGCCGACGGCAGCTATCGGGAAATTACTCCCGCGGAGCATGAATTTCGGAAAGAAGCCGATGCAGGCTACCGAGAAAAGAAATTCATCGGCCTGCACAGCATGATCATGGAGGTGAGTGAAAAGGAATACATTGAATTCTACCGCAACAAACGGCGACAGAAATATCTCGACGAGCAGCGCAGGGATAACGGCGATGTTTCGTATGACGCCTTGAACAGTGATGAGTTCAATGGCGAGGAAATTCTGATTGCTGGGCTGCCGGATGTGTGCGATACGCTTGTCCATCAGCAATTGTTGGACAAGCTGCGAAAAACGGTGGACGCTCTGCCGGAGGATGAAAAGGCTCT
>ENA-OOXT01002134-OOXT01002134.1-human-gut-metagenome-genome-assembly--contig:-NODE-2134-length-11452-cov-3.902430_pt1 | contig 11452 bp, 10 predicted proteins | sample MGYA00241590_ERZ501349 | MGnify/ENA primary metagenome ERZ501349 (study PRJEB25962, sample SAMEA2042838) | human gut metagenome | biome: human gut; feature: human-associated habitat; material: faeces...
CCACATTCCGCCCGCCGCCGTAGCGGGCGAGCTCCTCCCGGATGTGGGTTTCAAAGCTGCCGCCGGAGATGGCTGTGTTCACAATAACGGTGGGATGCTCCGCCGCCCCGGCGTAGGACGGGGGAAGGCAGAAGAACTTTCGGCTTTTGGCGCACTGCTGCCCCAATAGGGCAGCAAAGCGGCGGCGATCCTCCCGGGACGGCTCGTCAAAATCCAGAACGATTCCGCCATAGCTGCGGCGGGCGCATTCCCGGAGCACGGCCTCGGTCAGCGCCGCCGGGCGGTCGATGGACGGCGCGGAACGGTCACTGAGAACCAGCAGCCCCGGCAACGGGGCCATCGGCCCGGACCGGGCCGGTGTCAGTAAATTCCGGCTCAACAGGGAGGACCTCTCCCCGATGCGGTAGGCGGCGTGGGCCAGTCCCGCCGGATAGGCGGAGGCGGTTCGCGTGTCCTCCGGTCGGACGGTCAAATAGAGCTGCATGGCGGTTCCCCCTTGTGAAGCGGTCAGGATTCTGGTATACTGCAGTTATTCTTATGTGAGAGGAGGGCGGCTTATGCTGACGCCGGACATTCTTTTTGACAGCTACCGGGACATCACCCCCGCCTTTCTGCAAGGTCAGGGCGTGACGCTGCTGCTGACGGATCTGGACTATACACTGGCGCCCAAGGCGGTCCGCCGCCCGGATGACGTTCTGCGCCAGTGGATCGACGGCTTGAAGGGCGCCGGGATCACCGTGATGATCGTGTCGAACAACCGCTCCGGCGTTCGCGTGACTGAGTTCTGCGGAGATCTGGGCATCGGCTATCAGGGCCATGCCGGAAAGCCCAGTCCAAAGGGCCTGCGGGCCGCTATGGAGCGGACGGGGGCGGATCCGGCCCACACCGCCATGCTGGGAGATAAGCTGTTGACCGATATGCTGGCGGCCCACCGGGCGGGCGTCCGGGCGTGGATGGTGGAGCCGCTGGGGGGACCTGTGGGACTGTGGAACCATGTTCTGCACTTGCTGCAGCGCCCGTTTAAAAGAGCCTGCCCCTATAAATGCCAAAAAAATCCGGGGGAAAACACAAAATAACCGGAAAACCACTTGCAATAACGGACAAGATAGGGTAAAATATCATCGGTCAAATTATATAAGACAGAAAAGAATTGAGAAAATGTCCACTTCACGGTCGTTTTCTCGTAAAGATTTGTGAGGAGGATTTAACTATGCCTATTTCCGCAGGCGATTTCCGTAAGGGTGTTGTATTTGAGATGGACGGTAAGCCCATGCTGGTCGTGGACTTCCAGCACGTCAAGCCCGGCAAGGGCGCCGCTTTCGTGCGTACCAAGTACAAGAACGTGATGACCGGCGCAATCCGTGAGGAGTCCTTCAACCCCAGCGCCAAGTTTGAGAACGGCACTGTGGAACGCAGAAACGCCGAGTACAGCTACAATGACGGCGATCTGTACTACTTCATGGACCCCGAGACCTATGACATGACCCCGCTGAACAAGGACGTTCTGGGCGACGGTTTCCAGTTCGTCAAGGAGAACACCATGTGCACTCTGGTCAGCTACAAGGGCAGCGTGTTCAGCGTGGAGGCTCCCAACTTCATGGAGCTGGAAGTCACTGCTACCGAGCCCGGCGTGAGAGGCGATACCGCCACCAACGTCACCAAGCCCGCCACTCTGGAGACCGGCGCCATCATCAAGGTGCCTCTGTTCATCAACGAGGGCGAGAAGATCCAGGTGGATACCCGCACCGGCGAGTACCTGGGCCGCGTGAAGGAATAAGTTTTGAAGGGGGGATTATAACGATAATCCCCCCTTTTGAGACGATTGATAAAGCGGTAGATTTTCCGCGACGGTAAGGAAGGGTGTGCGCGGGAAACCCAAGAAGGGATACACCGTCGGCTCAAGCCAAACAGCGAATCCTGCGTATCCAGCGTGAACGCATCCTTCGTGACGTTTTGCAGTCCGATGCGCTCCATTTCCGCCTTGAGCATATCGCCGGTGGCAAGCTCCGCGTCGGAGCCTGCTGTCCGGTAGCCAAGCGTTTCGTTGCTGCGGATGTCCTCCAGCTTCAGCGCCAGATCATAGGCGTAATCCACGTTTACCGTGTCGAGATAGGCTTGTGTGGGGTCAGCCACGGGCTGTGCGGCGTCCGCGGCGGGCTGCTTGCCGCAGGCAGTCGCGGATACCAGCAGGAATCCTGCCAGCAGTGCACTCACGATTCTCTTTTTCATGTTTTTTCTCTCCTTTGCAGTCATAGACCGGCGGAAGAACGAAAAAAAGCCACAGACGCACCTGCGCCCGTGGCTTGAAACATCCAAACAGAGAGAATTACCCTTTTCCGCATAGACCGGGGAGCACCGTGCATGCAGTCCATTTTATCACTCTTATTGATTAACAAAAGGCGCACACCTCTTCCAAAGCAGTTTGGGAGGGGTTAGCCTTTTTCCTTATTCCCCTGGTTTCGTATATACTCGGTAATAAGTTCGTGGCTGCGTTCACTCACAGTGCAAACAAAATAAGAACGATTCCAGAGATAGGGTTTCCAATAGAACGGAGCAAGGTATTCGGCGAATTCTTTTCTGAGTAGTCTTGCCGTTACCGTCTTGTAGGAACAGACCAGGGAGGACAAAGCCACTTGAGGCGGTGCCTCGAAGAGAATATGGATGTGGTCCTTATCGGTGTTTACCTCATTCACGTAGCACTGGAAGTTCTCCTCAAAGATACGATACGTCAGTTCTGTGAGCCGGTCCTTAAAGGCTCCGTCTATGACCGGATGCCTGTATTTTGTTACTACAACCAAATGATATTCCAGGTCATAACAACTGTGTCTATTCGTTCGATAGCTCATGTTTACGCCCTCCGCATGTCGCTTTACAACCAATTCTTGTTATGGTATAATAATACCATAATCAAAGGCATTTAGCAACAGGAGGTGAAAGCGTATGGCAAAGATAGTTTCAAGCTATTGCACGAAGGTCATTGGCGAAAACAGAATCTTCAAAGATACCATTCGGGTTTATCGCGATGCGCTTTCTCTTCTTATCCGCATCGTAGAGTCTGAATGGGATACCGGTCTTGGAGAGCTCTATGCGAAGTCCACGCTCAAAGCACAGAGGACAGTTGAACTGCTTGTTCATGCAAGCCGTACGAGTGTTGCCAAGTATCCTGAATTCGACAAACAGTTCTATAAGTACCCCAGTTACCTGCGGCGGTCCACGATTTCCGAGGCGCTTGGCGCCGTATCTTCGTACCGTGCTGCTGTTTCTCATTGGGAGAGTGCAGGCAGAAAAGGGAAAGAACCTAAACTCCAGACCTCTCGTTCAGCTATGCCGACTTTCTACAAAGACAATATGTACGAAGACAACGGTGATGGGACTGCCCGTCTGAAACTTTATCACAAGAACGACTGGGTGTGGGTAAAGGTCCGGCTTCGCAAGCAGGACACTGACTATATCCGGGAACATTGGGATAAGGCCGATGCTTCCGCGCCTAAACTCGTGAAACGGAACCGCCGTTATGCCTTATGCTTTGCCTTTGAAGAAACGGTTGCTTACGGCACGAAACCACTCACAGACCAGACCATTCTTGCTGTTGACCTTGGCATTAACACCGACGCTGTGTGCAGCGTTATGCGTCCAGACGGAACTGTCCTCGCACGGAAGTTCATCGACTTCCCGAGTGAAAAAGACCGGCTGAATACGCAATTGGGCCGCGCACGCAGAGGTCAGCGAGAGAATGGTCATCGAGGCGGCAACCGCCACATGAAGAAGGCTGTTCGCATCAACGAGGACTTGTCCAAGAAAATCGCTCCGGCAATCGTTCGGTATGCCGTTTCTGTTGGGGCCGACATCATTGTTATGGAACATCTTGACTTCATCGGGCAAAAACCCAAGCACAAAAAGCAGCGGCTCCACATGTGGAGAAATCGCGACATTCAGAAAATCGTCATGCATCAGGCCCACCGCAATGGAATTCGTGTGCGTTTTGTCAACGCACGAAACACCAGCAGGTTGGCTTTCGATGGTTCTGGCGAAGTAGCCCGGAATAGTACCAACATGGCGCTGTGCCGGTTCCAAAACGGAAAGCAGTATAACTGTGACCTGAATGCGAGTTATAACATCGGCGCACGCTACTTTATCCGAGAATACTTAAAACCCATCCCGGAAACGGAATGGTCTCTAATTATGGCAAAAGTTCCAGAATTAGAGCGAAGAACAAATTGCACATTATCCACCCTCTTTAGCCTCTACGCGGTGCTGAACTGTCAAACAGTTTCAGTTTCTGAGTCTTGGCCGCACGGTGGAAATGAGTCTGGGGCCTAAAGCCCCGGAAGCACCATCCATAGCGGTCACGCTTGGGTGGTGAGGTTTACTCGTTTACAAGTTGTGTGCGCCAGAACGTAATAAGCAACTTAAAAACTTGAACTCTTCCGCTCGATCAATAAGGCAACAAAGTTGCCAACCCGCACCCGCGGTGCGGTCCCCGGCTCTTCGACGGGTTTTCGGCATTTGACCCGGCCGTCCGTGTAGCCTCGATCCCTCACCAGAGGGATGGTCAAGACGTGCATATGCACAGGCGTTCTGAAAAAGAACAGGGAAACTTTAACACACTGAAAAAAAGATATCAAGATTTTTTTGCGGCCCTCGGTGCGCTCCGAAATCGGTTGTTTCCGGACTACTTCAAAAATACTGCGCGTGTGATGCAGCGTCTGGTCAAAATTCATGATTTTTCCGCATGGCCGTGCATAGCTTTCCGCATCCGAAGGCCCCTTGCATAAAGGTCACAAAAACGCTGAAATTTTCATTTGGTAATTTGGTAACGAATTACCACGCTAAAGCGTTGACAAATTAAATCGTCCCTGTTATGATAAATGCCATCAAAAGGGCGGCACCAACGTCCCGAAACCAACAGAAACGAGGGCAAGGATATGAAAAAGGCAATGGCAATTTTGTTGGCGGCTGTTCTGGCACTGGCCTGCACCGCCTGCGGCGGCAGCAAGAACGGGGAGACCAAGGACCGTCTGGCGCAGATCAAGGAAAAAGGCTATATCGAGCTGTGTACCGAGCCCTATTTCGCCCCCTATGAATATGTAGACCCCAACAAGAGCGGGGAGGACCAGTATCAGGGCATGGACATTGAGGTGGCCAGATACATCGCCGACAAACTCGGCGTAGACCTGAAGATCACCGCTCTGGATTTCACCGCCGTGCTGGCCGGTGTGGCGGACGGCAAATATGATTTCGCCATCTCCGCCATCGCCTATGCCCCTTCCCGGGCGGAGGCCATGCGGCTCAGCGATGTGTACTACTCCTCCAATACCGGCTATGGCTTCATCGTCCGGACAGAGGACATTGACAAATATAACGACCTGGATTCCTTGAAGGATGCCGTGGTCATCACCCAAAGCGGCTCCGTTCAGGAAGCGCTGTATAACCAGTATATCAACGGCGCCTGCAAGGAATTCAAACTGGTGGCCAACATGACTGACGGCTATCTGGCCGTGGCCGAGGGCAAGGCCGATGTGTGTATCTGCTCCACTGCCTCTGCCCAGCTGTATGCCGATGCCAACGGCGGCATGGTCATCACCGACTACCGCTTCGAGGTGGACCCCAACATGAACGGCACCTGCGTGGCCATGCCTATGGACGATACGGAGTCCCTGGCGGAAGTGGTCAACCAGTGCATCGCTGAATTGAAGGAAAACGGCCAGACGGACGCCTGGTACAGCGAATATGAGGAGCAGGCCGCGGCCCTGGGCATCGAATAAGCGGCAAAATTGGTTTTAGGAGCGGAATCCCATGGAAAAGGTCATCAAAGTTTGGTTGAAATATTATCCGGTGTACCTCTCGGGCCTGTGGGGCACCCTCTGGATCTCGGCAGTCACCGTGTTCCTGGGGGCCCTGCTGGGCATGGTGGTGGCCCTTATGCGGATGAGCCGCCTGAAAATTCTCCGGCTGATCTCCAACGTGTATGTGGAAATTCTCCGGGGCACCCCTATCCTGCTTCAGCTGTATTTCTTCTGGATCGGCCTGCCCAAGCTGGTGCCCTTTGAACTGACGGACACCCAGTGCATCGTGGCAGCCCTGGTGGTGAACGCCTCCGCCTTCATCTCTGAGATCATCCGGGCCGGCATCGGCGCGGTGGACAAGGGCCAGTGGGAGGCCGCCCGGAGCATCGGCCTTTCCGAGGCCCACGTGATGACCCGCATCATCCTGCCCCAGGCGGTGAAGAACATTCTCCCCGCCCTGTGCAACGAGTTCATCTCCACCGTGAAGGGCACTTCTCTTGCCTCCGTGTTCTTCGTGGGGGAACTGATGACCAGCTTCAAAACCGTTCAGAGCGCCACCTTCCTGGCCCTCCAATCCCTGACCATCGTAGGCATCATCTACTTCCTGCTGAACTTTATCCTCTCCCGGCTCCTGCGGGTCATTGAAAGGAGGCTGACCGTCAGTGACTGACGTGATTCTGGAAACCCGGAACCTGAAAAAGAGTTTCGGCAAGCTGGAGGTGCTGAAGGGCATCTCCACCGAGATCCGCCGTGGCGAGGTGGTGTCCATCATCGGCCCCTCCGGCGGCGGCAAGTCCACCTTTCTCCGGTGTCTGAACCTGCTGGAAACGCCGGACGGCGGCCAGGTCCTTTTCAAGGGCCAGGACATCACCGACAAAAAACTGAACATCTCCAAATACCGCCAGAGCATCGGCATGGTGTTCCAGCATTTCAACGTGTTCCCCAACCTGACGGTGCTGGAAAATGTGACACTGGCCCCGGTTCTGGAAAAAAAGGTCCCCAAGGATCAGGCGAAAGAGGAGGCCATGGCCCTGCTGCGCCGGGTGGGCCTGGGAGACAAGGCCGACCAGTATCCCCGGAAGCTCTCCGGCGGCCAGAAGCAGCGGCTGGCCATCGTCCGGGCCATGGCCATGAAGCCGGAGGTCATGCTCTTTGACGAGCCCACCTCCGCCCTGGACCCGGAAATGGTCAAAGAGGTGCTGAACGTTATCCGGGAGCTGACCCGCAGCGGCATGACCATCCTCATCGTCACCCATGAGATGGGCTTCGCCCGGGAGGTGTCCGACCGGGTGCTGTTCATCTGCGACGGCGTCATTAAGGAGGAGGGTACCCCGGAGCAGATCTTCACCTGCCCTCACGAACCCAGCACCATTAAATTCCTGAGCATGGTACTGTAAAGGAGATTGATACAATGATCCAGACCATTAAAGACCTGGTCTCCGCCAAGGCGGACACCACCGTAGCCCTGGCCAAGGAGATCTGGGGCTACGCCGAGCTTTCCTACGAGGAAACCAAGTCCGCCGCCGCCCTCATCTCCGCTCTGAAACAGGAGGGCTTCACCATTGAGGAGGGCATCGCGGATATTCCCACCGCCTTTACCGCCACCTTTACCTCCGGCAGCGGCAAGCCGGTGGTGGGCTTTCTGGCGGAGTACGACGCCCTGTCCGGCCTGAGCCAGAAGGCAGGCTGCCCGGTCCAGGAGGCCGTCCAGGAGGGCGGTGCCGGTCACGGCTGCGGCCACAACCTGCTGGGTGCGGGGTGCTATGCCGCCGCCGTGGCCCTGAAGGACTATCTGGTGAAGGAACAGAAGGACGGCACTGTGATCTTCTTCGGCTGTCCTGCCGAGGAGGGGGCCGGTTCCAAGCAGTTCATCGCCCGGGCCGGATATTTCGACAACGTGGACTTCGCCTACACCTGGCACCCGGAAACCGTCAACGAGGTCGGTTCCCGGGGCAGTGTGGCCATTATGGGTGCCAACTTCACCTTTGACGGCATCGCCGCCCATGCCGGCGGAGAGCCCCACCTGGGCCGCAGCGCCCTGGACGCCGTGGAGCTGATGAACGTGGGCTGCAACTACCTGCGGGAGCACATGATCGATGCCGCCCGCATCCACTATGCCTATTCCGATCCCGGCGGCACCGCCCCCAACGTGGTCCAGAGCCACGCCGTCATCAAGTACGAGGTCCGGGCCCCCAAGGTCAGCCAGGTCCAGGAGCTGTTCACCCGGGTGGTGGACGTGGCCAAGGGCGCGGCCCTGATGACCGGCACCAAGATGAAATATGAGATCACCATGGCCTTCTCCGACTACGTCCCCAACCGCACGCTGGGAGCCGTGGTGGACCAGTGCATGCGGGAGCTGGGCGCTCCGGAGTGGACGGAAGCAGATTATCAGCTGGCGGCGGAGTTCCTCCGCACCTATCCCCGCACCACCATGGTGGGCATCCGGGAAAAGCTGGGCTACTACTTCGAGCCGGAAGAGCTGGACGCCGCCCTGGAAAAGCCCCTGGATCGGATCATCCATCCCTTCAACCCCAAGGAGACCGCCTACAGTTCCGGCTCCACCGACGTGGGCGACGTGGGCTACGCCACCCCCACCGTCATGTTCCACGTGGCCACCGCCTGCCTGGGCAATGTGGGCCACTCCTGGCAGAACACCGCCTTTGCCTGCTCCGATATCGGCATGAAGGGCATGCTGCAGGCGGCGGAGATCATGACCCTGGCCGCCATCCGCACCATGGACCAGCCGGAGGTCATCGCCAAGGCCCGGGAGGAACTGAAGCAGAAAAACGGCGGCAGCTACCACTGCCCCCTGCCGGATTACGTGACGCCCCCCATCGGCCGCTATTGAGCTTCACAGCCTTCAGCCGCCCGTGCCGGTCTGGCAAAGAACCGCTGCTTTCAAATACATCCGGCCCACCCGCCGCTTGGAACGCATCTGACTACAAAAGCAAAAGGCCCGCTCTTTCGAGCAGGCCTTTTCATTTTTATAGCTCCAGCAGAAACCGGGCGGCGCTTTCCATGGCCGCCGCAGCTTTTTTGATGGGGAACATCTGAAATACGTGCCACATTCCCTCGCTGACCTCCAGCCGGCAGGGCACATGGGCCGCCCGCAGCGCCGCGGCCAGGGACGCGGAATCGGAATAGAGGATCTCATGGTCTCCCACCTGGATCAGGGTAGGCGGAAAGCTCCCCAGGTCCCCCAGCAGGGGCGACAAATCCGGGTCATGGAGATCCCTGCCCCCGGCGTATGCCCTCCGGACGGCTTCGATGTACTCCGGTGTCAGCATGGGGTCGCTCTCCACCCGTTCCCGGTAGGATGCCCCGGACATGCTCATATCCGTCCAAGGGGACATCAGCAGCAGGGCCCGGGGCATCCGGCGCCCAGCGGCCTTCAAGCGGCGGCACAGCACCAGGGCCAGGTTGCCCCCGGCGGAATCTCCCGCCACCGTCACGTTTTCCGCCCCGTATCCCTGATACATCAGATAGTCCCAGGCCCGCATGGCATCCTCCACTGCCGCCGGGTAGGGATGCTCCGGCGCCAGCCGGTACTCAAAGCTCAGCACATCGTAGCCGGTGACGTGGGCCAGCTTGGAGGACAGCACCCGGGAATAGCCCAGGTTGCCGCTGGTATAGCCGCCGCCATGGCAGTAGAGGATCACCCGGCGGTCCCCATGGGGCGCTTTCAGCCGGGTCCAGGCAGCAGGCATGGTCCCGATGGAAAGCTCTTCATACTCCATCCCCGCCATAGGGGCGGTCAGGCGGCCCAGAATTTCCTGGTTCCGGCGCTGATGCTCCAGCTCCTCCGGGGTCATGGCCTCCGGGGAACCGGCGCTGTGCAGGGCTTTCAGCGCCCGCATCAGCGGGTCCATCCGGGGTTTTTCGGCATCCGTTTTCCGGTTTCTGCCTAATTGCAGCTTTTCCATAGGTCCTCCGCTCTTTCGTGTTAATTGCAGAATACCATAAATCACGGAAAATGGGAAGTGGAAAATGGGCCATCTCTTGTCACGCTTTTCCCCATGTGCTACAATGATCTGTAACTATTTTCAGGGAGGTGACGCGGATGGCAAAGCCAGACAGCCAATGGTACCGGCTGGACAATGCCGGCATTCTCTATTCCGCCCTGCAAAGGGAGGAATATTCCGCCATCTACCGCTTCTCCGCCCTGATGACAGAGCCGGTGCGGCCCGCCGCCCTGCAAAACGCCATTGACCGGGTGCTGCCCCGTTTTCCCAGCTTCGCCGTCCGCATCCGCCGGGGATTGTTCTGGTATTATCTGGAACCCAACACCGCCCCGGGCCCTTTTTTGAAGGCCGACGTGGCCAATCCCTGCCAGCCGGTGCGCTTCCGGGAGGACAACGGCTGGCTGGTGCGGTTTTACTACTACCGGAACCGCATCTCTCTGGAGGTGTTCCACGCCCTGTCCGACGGGGCCGGGGCCCTGATCTTTTTCCGGACGCTGCTGGCAGAGTATCTGCGGCAGACAGGCATAAGCGTTCCGGCCGGAAACGGCGTGCTGGACCTGGAGGAACCGCCCCGGAAGGAGGAGCTGGAGGACGCTTACGCCCGCTATGCCGGGCGCCACGCCCTGGGTCTGCGGCGGATGCCTAAGGCCTATGCCAACACCGGTACCCCGGAGCCTTTTTACACCTTCCATGTCACCATGGGCTTCGTGCCCCTGGAGAAGCTCCGGGAGGCCGCACGGAGTTATGGCGCCTCCATCACGGAATACCTCTCCGCCGCGCTGATCCACGTGCTGCTGGAAAAGCAGCGCCGGGAGCATCCCCACAAGGAACGCCCGGTGGCCCTGGCGGTGCCCATCAATCTGCGGAGCTGGTTCCCCTCGGAAACGGTGCGGAACTTCATTACCACCGTCCGTCCCAGCATCGACCCTGCCCTGGGGGATTACACTTTTCCGGAAATCGTCTCCCAGGTGCGGCACTATATGAAGCTCCACGTCCACCGCCAGGAGCTGCAGGCCGCCTTTACCGGCAATGTCCGCTTCACGAAGAATTTCTTTCTCCGGGCGGTGCCGGTGTTTCTGAAAAACCCGGTGATGGCCCTCAACTACTATCTCCTGGGGGTACGGCCCTACTCCTGCACCTATACCAATCCCGGCGCCTTCACCGTGCCGCCGGAGATGGCTCCCCATATTCAGGGTATGGAGGTGGTGCTGGGCCAGGCCACCGTGCCCCGGTGCCACTGCGCCTCCATCAGCTATGGAGACATCATGGAAATCACCTTTGCCGGCACCCAGGCTGAAACGGACACAGAGCGGGACTTTTTCCGCTTTCTGGTCCGGGAGGGCATTCCGGTGCGGATCGAGAGCAACCGATAAGAGGAGCATGTTATGTCTTACTGTGTCAACTGCGGCGTGGAGCTGGACCCCAGCGCCAAAACCTGTCCCCTGTGCGGGACGCCTGCCTGGCATCCGGAACTGGATGCGCCGCCCTACTTTCCCGCCAACTCCGCCGCCGTACAGCCTGCCTCCAGGCGAGAGGCCGCCATTTTGCTGACGGCTATGCTGGTGTCCGTGTCCCTGTGCTGCGGGCTTTTGAACCTGTTTCTGCCCACGGACCGTCCCTGGTCCCTGTACGTCATCGGGGCGGCGGTGATGCTGTGGGTCTGGTTCACCCTGCCTATGGTGCTGCGGCGGCTGCAGGTCTTTT
>ENA-OOXT01002136-OOXT01002136.1-human-gut-metagenome-genome-assembly--contig:-NODE-2136-length-11451-cov-2.444542_pt1 | contig 11451 bp, 7 predicted proteins | sample MGYA00241590_ERZ501349 | MGnify/ENA primary metagenome ERZ501349 (study PRJEB25962, sample SAMEA2042838) | human gut metagenome | biome: human gut; feature: human-associated habitat; material: faeces...
GTTGAGGGCGTTGGCTCCGGAGATGGAGGTGATGATGAGGCCGAGCGCCACGTAGATCACGATGATGGAGATGCCGTAGATGATGGCATCGCGGATGCCCTTGGAACGGTCTTTCGAACGCTTGAGGAAGAAGCTCACCGTCATCGGGATGATGGGCCATACGCAAGGCGTGCAGAGCGCAACAAGTCCGCCCAAGAATCCGAGTATGAAGATATACCACCAGGCCATCTGGGCCACGCTTGCTTCGTCGCCGCCCATGTCTTTCAGTTCCTTGACAACAGGCGTCCAAAGGCTTTTCAGAAACGTGGAGTCGGTGGGCGTGGCTGCCATTTCGGCGGAGACAGTCATGGTGTCGGCGGCCACTTGCGTGCCGTCTTCCGCTGTGGCTTCAACGGCGGGGACAGTCTCTGCGGCTGTCTTCTCGTCTTTCTTGGCCACCTCTGCCGATGGGCCGTCGGTGCCTTTCTTGCGCACTTCCTCCTTGCCCATAGTGCAGGCGCCGTTGCCGCAGGCCTGATAGTCGAGGTAAGCCTCGATGTTGTAATTCTTGTCGGTCAGTTCCACGCGCTGCGTGAACTGGCATGAGCCGGCAAAAGAGCCCACGTTCATGTCAAACATTTCGTCGTGTTCAACCTTTTTGCCCGGTCCTTCCACCAGTGCGCCTTTGAGTTTGGCACCTTGGAGTTTGTCGACCTGGAAAGTGGTCGGCGTGGGGCCGCCTTCGTCCACGTGAGTGGAATAGACGTGCCAACCTGCGGGGATTTTACCCGTGAAGACAATGTCCAGTTCAGTGGGGCTAACCCTCTTATAGGACACGCTGAAGGTCACCTGTGCCACCATCGCCGTGATGCCCAGCACAAGGAGTGTGAGAGTGGAAAATAACTTTTTCATGGGGTATAAAACCTGTTTCTTTATTTTAGTTGACGCAAAGTTAACGGAAAAGCATGGAATATAGCCCCGCCAATAGTTTTTTTTAAATGTAAAAGCCAACGACGTGCTTGGTTTATCATGATAATGTCCCAATTAATTTTTATATTTGTGGGCAGAATGTGCCCTTTGGCGCAGAAAGGCCAGCGTGGTGCCGCCGAAAACGCCTGGCGTTCGGGTTGCCCGCTGGCGATGCCTTGCTAATGCATGCTAATCTATCAATCACAAAAACAATATGAGAATCTTATCTATCTTTGCGGCCTTCCTGGCCAGCACACTTATTGCCAGTGCACAGACCTGCCTGTTTCACACGGGCGACAGCACGGGCTATCCTTATCGCATTCCGGCCATCGCGAAGGCCAAAAACGGACAACTTATCGCGCTCAGCGATTTGCGCCCCTGCGGTGGCGACATCGGTTATGGTCGCGTTGACATCCTCAGCCGTGTCAGTGCCGACAACGGTGCCTCATGGAGCGAGGCCGTTCCTGTGTTGCAGGGCAGCGGAAAGGGCGCTGACGCTGGATATGGCGACGCTTGCCTCGTGGCCGACCGCGACCGCAACGAACTTCTTCTGGTCTGTGTGAGTGGCGACGTGCCCTATTGGCAATCGTCGCCTGAGCACCGCCAGCGCATTGTGGCCACTCATGCTCGTTACAACAAGAAGAACGGCAAATGGGAGTGGTCGCCGCTGCCGCCATACGACCTTACCAAACAGGTGTATGAAGATATCTTCGACGGCCGCATCCGTGGACTTTTCATGGGGTCGGGCCGCATCTGCCAAAGCCGCATGGTGAAGGTGGGAAAATATTACCGCCTCTATGGTGCGCTCTGCACCCATCGTGGTAATTTCGTGATTTATTCCGATGATTTCGGCCGCACGTGGAACGCCCTTGGTAGCGCTGAAGTGTCGTGCGCCCCGTCGGGCGACGAACCGAAGTGTGAAGAATTGCCCGATGGCAGTGTCCTCCTCAGTTCGCGTCGCAGCGGAGGCCGTTTCTTCAACGTGTTCCGTTACACTGACACCGCCAAGGCCAAAGGCGTTTGGGGACAGCCTGCCGACACCCGTTTCGCTCCTGGCGGCATTAAAAACGAATCGGGGGCCTGCAACGGCGAAATCCTCATCGTTCCTTGCCATCGTGCCGACGGCAAAGCTACCACATTGGCCCTCCAAAGTCTGCCGGCAGGCCCCGGACGCAGCAACGTGACCATCTATTGGAAGGAACTCGTTGCCGCCGCCGACTACAATACGCCGTTGCGCTTCGCTTCTAATTGGCAGGGAGCCTTCCGTGTTACTTCCTTAGGCTCTGCCTATTCAACGATGGTGCAGCAGGCCGACGGTCGTATCGCGTTTTTCTACGAGGAGGAACCGCAATATTACCAGATGATTTACAAAGCCATTGACCTTTCTGAGATAACAGGCGGAAAGTTTGTGAAATAAAAACGCTTGAGAAAAGACGCTTTTTCCTCGCCTGCCAATGGGGGTGAATATGGCTGACTTAAAAGGGGGTGTCCTGAAATGGTTTGACATGACGGGGTGTGAAATATAGCCCCCTCTAAATCCTTAATCAAATAAGTATATTATGGCAAATTACATCAGATTTGACTGGGCCATGAAGCGTTTGCTCCGCAACAAGGCAAATCATGCCGTGTTGGAGGGCTTGATGTGTTCTCTCTTGAATGAGAAATTTACCATCAAACGTTTCTTGGAGAGCGAAGCCAACCAGTATACAGAGAACGACAAGTTTAATCGCGTGGATATTCTCGCTGAGAGCGAGAAAGGCGAACTGACAATTTTCGAAATCCAAAACACGCACGAGCTGAGTTACTTCCACCGCATTCTTTACGGTGTCTCAAAGGTGATAACCGACTATATAGACCTTGGCGACGACTACGACAAGGTGAGGAAGGTCTATTCCATCAACATTGTCTATTTTTCCCTCGGTCAGGCCAAGGATTATGTGTATCATGGCAAAACCGTGTTTAGCGGTTTGCATGAACCACACGACATTTTGAAGTTGTCGCGCCGCCAGTGTGAGGTTTTTTTCGGTGATGAAGCCGAAAAGGCAGAGCGTGTGAAACGTGAGGCCGGCGACATATTCCCAGAATATTATCTCCTGTGTGTGGATAACTTCGACAAGTTGGCGGTAAACAATCTCGACGAGTGGATTGCTTTCTTGAAAACGGGAGAAATCAACGACGGCGACAAGGCTCCTGGCCTCGCCATAGCCCGCAAATGCCTGGACGTTGACAAACTCTCGGTTGAAGAGCGCAAGGACTATGCCAACCACATGGAAAACTTGCGCTATCAGCGTAGCGTGATTATGACGGGATATGACGATGGTCTGCAAGAAGGCCGCATGAAAGGCCTGCAAGAAGGCCGCGCGGAAGGTCGTGCGGAAGGCCTGCAAGAAGGTCGCGCAGAAGGCCTGCAAGAAGGTCGCGCGGAAGGTCGCGCGGAAGGCGAATATATGCAGAAAATCAAGATGGCTGAAATGATGCTTGAGGATGGTGAATCTGTTGAAAAGGTGATGCGCTATACTGGCTTCACAAAAGAACAGGTGGAAAGCCTGAAGAAATGACAGTTCATATAGTAATTGCTCAAGCTATTTTTCAACATTACTTAATGGCGAAAGAATAAGATGAGCCGTTTCGGCCGTCAGCTATAACAATGCCCAGCAAGCCGTCGGGACGGTTTTGCTGGGCATTGCGTTTTCTTATGTAGCTTTTTAGTCTTCGGTTTAGCCGAAATTTTGTGGGGCACAAGTAGGGGTGCGGGAATTGGATGATATAAGAAATAAGAAACAGGAGGCAGACGCTTTTTGATGGGCGTTTACCTCCTGTTATTTGTATAAAGAACTGACGGCTAAAGGGCTTATTTCTTGTCGGCGCCAGTTTTAACCTTCAATACTTCAACCTTGAAAATCAAAGTGGCGTAGGGTGGGATGGCCTGGTTGCCGCGTTCGCCGTATGCCAAGTTGTAAGGAATGGTGAGTTCGTAGATAGAACCTTCTGGCATCATCTTCAAAGCCTCAGTCCAGCCTTTGATGACTTGGTTGGGGCGGAAGGTGGCAGGCTGGTTGCGCGTGTATGAAGAATCGAAGACAGTGCCGTCGATGAGTTTGCCTTCATAGTGAACCTCAACTTCTGTGGTGTCGGTGGCAACGGCACCAGTGCCCTGCTTAAGCACCTTATACTGCAAACCGCTGGCTGTGACCTTCACGTCCTTGTTTTTGGCGTTCTTGACGAGATAGGCCGCGTTTTCAGTGCGCATCACCTGCTCTCTGTATTTGAACTGCTTTTCGGCCACCTTCATGGCAGAGTCGGCGCTCATGGCGGCTTTACCCGTCAAACCGTCGGAAAGACCCTTCGTGTAGAGGGCCAAGTCGGTGTAGACCGTGTCCTTAGAGCCTGTTGCGCTTTGGTTGAGGGAAGAAATCACCTGGAGCTTGTTCATCTTGGCGATGCGCAAACCGGCAGCGTAGGCTTCTTTCTGCTTGATTTCTTCGTCGCTCAGTGTGCTGGCTTCCATCATGGCTTTGGCAGCAAATGCGATGTAGGCGCTGTCAACGCCTTCGCGCTGAAGGAGGAAAGACTTGAGCGATTCGCTCTGTCCGACGCCCATGGCATAGCTGAAAGTGGCGGCATCCACCGGTGTGAGTTTCTTTTCAACGGCTGCTTTGGCGGCTTTTTTCTTTGGTTTTTTTGCCGTGGCGGTCAATGTGGTAGCAGCCAGGGCAATCAAGAGGATTGATTTCAGTTTCATGTTTGGAGTGATAAGTTGTGAACTCTTTTCCAGCCTGTGTGTCGGGCTGGGTGGTTCGGATTTTCAACGAAAGTCATGTCGGAGAATCAGTTCCGACATGACTTTCTGTGTTATGTGGCGCAGTGTCTACTTACTGCTGCGGTGTGTTTTCGATGCTGACAACGGTGAGGGTGAACACCAAGGCAGAGAAAGGTTTGATAGCACCCGTGCTCTGTTCGTTGTAGCCCTGGTTGTAAGGGATGTAGAGTTCCCAAGTAGAACCGACCGGCATGGCCTTCAAGGCAGCGTCGAAGCCAGGGATGGTCTGTCCAACCATCATCTGGATGGTCTGTCCGTCGGGACCCGGATGCTTGGAAGAAGCGTCGAAGACGGTGCCGTCGGCCAAGCGGCCTTCGTAAGTCACGTTAACGATCTGGCCTTCTTTGGCAACTTCGCCAGTGCCAGCCTTTTTAACCACGTAGAGCGTACCTCCAGGAAGTTTCTGTACGCCTGCTTCCTTGGCTTTAGCGGCGATGAAGTCGTCGGAAGCCTTTTTGTCGGCAGCATATCTCTCAGAGAGGGCGGCAGCGCTCATGGTGCGGATGCGGGCCTCGAGGTCGCGTGAAGCAGCCTGCTTGTCGATGAGCTCGCCGTTGATTTTGAGCGCTGTTTTCTTACCGTAGATACCATCGTTGAAGCCAGCGACGAAATCCTTTGTGCTGAGGTGCTTCGTTGAGTCGCCAGCGAACACCATGCCTTCGACTTGCTTGATGTTGGCGCTCATCTGAGCACCTACCTGCAAACCGGCCAAATAAGCAGCCTTTTTCTTGTCGGTGGCAGCTTCGAGACCTTCGTTGAAGCCCTTCATAAATTCCTTGATATAGGTGGAATCGCTACCAGTGCGTGGGTCGGCGAGATACATTTTCAACTGTTCTTCATCAACCGAGTTGGCCATACCGAGTTCGTAGCTCAAAGTGTCGGCGCTGGTTTTCAACCCTGGTTTCGGAGCACCATTGTTGCAGGCGCTCATCATTGTCATGGCGGCAACGACTGTTGCCATGAAAATCTTTTTCATATTCTATGTTTTTTATATTCTTGTGATTGGGCGAGGAGAACAAACAGCAGGGTGTGTTTCTCCCGCGGTTAAAGCCCTTTTAATGGAAAGCGTCCTTTTAAAGGAAAGGACCTCTTGGTTAAAGCACTTTGATGAGTTCCACATCAAATACGAGTGCGGCATAGGGCGGAATGCTCTGTCCGGCACCGCGTTCGCCGTAGGCCAGGTTGTAAGGGATGAAGAAACGATATTTTGCACCTTCACCCATGAGCTGAACGCCTTCTGTCCATCCGGCAATCACGCCGTTGAGCGGGAAAGTGGCAGGTTCGCCGCGGCGGTAAGAAGAGTCGAAGACCGTGCCGTCGATGAGCGTGCCTTCGTAGTGACACTGCACGTTGTCGGTTGCTCCTGGTTTGCGTCCTTCACCTTCGCGAAGAACGGTGTATTGCAGTCCGCTTGGCAAAACAACGACGTTGTCCTTCTTGGCATTCTCTTCCAGGAACTTCTCGCCGGCAGCACGTAAGGCCTTGCCTTGTTCTTCTTGCTGCTGCTGGATGAAGGTGCTGACGATTTGTTGAGCCTCAGCATCTTTGATGTTGGTGTTCTTGCCTTCGAGAACGTCTGACACGGCGGCTGCAAAGTCTGCTGCGTTGAGGCTGGTCACGTTCATGCTTTTCAAGTTATGGCCGATGACCATACCGAGCGCGTAGCTTAGTTTCTCCATGATTTGTATGTATGATTATTAGTATATTATTTTTCTGTGCCACAAAATTACAACAAATATTTAAGGCGTGTTCTATAGATATGATAAAAAATGCTGAAAGCAGGCTGCCCTTGGGTGGCGGTAAGTGGGGAAACAGCCCTTTAAGTGTGGACGAACAGTCAAAAAGGGCCTGCCCGACAATGCGGACAGGCCCTTTGGTGGGTTGCAGAGGCGTTATGCCTTCTTTTCTTTTTCCTTTATCAACTATTCCTTCATCGAGGCGGGGAGCATGGTCACCGTGATGCAGTTTTTCTTTCCGAGGATGACTTCCTTGGCGAACTTCTGGATTTCGGCAGAAGTGAGGGTCTTGTAGGCTTCTTCGTAGCCCTCAACATCGTTGTTGTTCCAGCGGATATAGTTGGTGATATTGCCTTCCCAGTAGGCGTTTTCCTTCTGGTTGTCGGCAAACGTCTTGAGTTCGTATTTCACGACCTTTTCGATTTCCTCAGCCGTCACGCCCTTCTCAGCGATGTCGTTGATGCCCTGGTCCATAAGCAAGAGGGCGGAATCCATCTGTGCTGGTTTCACGGGGCAGAACACCTGGACGGCGTATTCGTCGCGCAAATCGTGTGAGACGCTGGCAGCTGCGCCAACGCTGTAGGCGAGGCCGCCCTCTTCGCGGATGCTCTTGAGATAGCGCTGCGTCAGAATCTGTCCCAAGGCGTTGGCAACGGCAGCCGTTTTCAGAGAATAAGGCGTTTCGCCCATGTAGAAGCGTGCGATGGTGGCTTTTGGCGTTTCCATGGCGCGTACAAAGCGGTTGTTGATGATGCCTTTTGCCGGACGGATGTTGAGGTCGGTGATGTTCTCGCGCTTCTTGACAGCCTTCAAAGGAGCGATGTACTGTTCAACGTAAGAGCGAAGCGTGTCGACATTGAAGTTGCCAGTGAAGACAAAGTCGAAGTCGCCAGCAGCATTGAAGCGCTCGCTATAGATGCGGCGGAGTTCATCGTAGTTCACGTTGTCGAGGTCGGCCACGTGGAGGTTTGTTTGACGTGCATTGTGGTCGTAGAGCGTGGCGAAGATAGAGTCGCGGAAGGCCGTTTCGGGCACTTTCTCCTGGTTGGCCAACGTGGTGCGGAGCGCCGTCATGAGACTGTTGTAAGCATCTGGGTCGTTGGCTGGCGTCTGGAAGCGGAGGTAAATCAGTTCAAAGAGCGTGCGGAGGTCCTTCGGCGTAGAAGAACCGCTGAGGCCTTCAGAGTAGGCGCTGAGCGAAGCGTTGACAGAAGCCTGCTTTCCGGCGAGCTTCTTCTGCAATTCGGTGGCGTTGAAATTGCCGAGACCTGTGCTCTGGAATACCATATTGAAGAGCTTTGAGTTGGCAATGTCCTTGTCAGCAAGTTTGTTGCTACCGCCCCAGCTGAAAGCCTTGACGTTGACTTCCGACTCGTTGAAATCCGTTTGGCGATAGAATACGCGTGCGCCGTTTTTCAGCGTCCAGCACTTATAGCCAAAGAGACTTTCTTCTTCCTTCTTGATTTTTCCCTTCTTTGGGAGAACCGGTACAAGCGGCTCTTGCTTAACGTTGTCAACATAAGCCTCCAACTTGGCTTCCTTGGCCGCTTTCACGGCAGCCTTGAAGTCGTCGGTTGTTGGCACGCTGATGCCCTCTTTGTCGGGATACATGGCGAGGAACACAAAGTTGGAATCCGTTGAGGCCACAAATTCCTTGAGCGTGGCAGAGAACGATTCGGCCGGGAGTTGCTGTTGGAGCATCTTATAGAGGTTGAACTCCGTTTCGATGTCGCAGGCCGGCATGTTTTCGAGGAAGTTACGCACGTATTTAGGAACGTAGTAGCTGTTCTGCTGCTTGTTGCGGTTGTTGTAGGCCGCTTCGGCGGCAGAATAAATTTCCTCTTTGGCGCGTTGGATTTCCGTGCCAGTCAGTCCGAACTGCGCGGCGCGTTCCAGTTCCTCCATTGCAGTTTGCACAGCCTTCACGTCCTGTCCTGGTTTCGGCAGTACGATGAGCGAAAATGCCCCCATCGTTTTGCTCACGATGTAGTTGCCGTTTTCAACCATTGCTGTTGCAAACGGACAGTCGGCCTTTTGCGTGAGTTCAGCCAGACGTGCGTTGACAACGCTGGCAATGACACTTGAGATATAGTCGTAGCCGAGGCGGGCCATAGTGTTGTTGAGCTCCGTCGGGATGGCGTCGTGCTTAAACATGATGTTGACAACAGCCGTGCTCTGCTCCTTGTCTTTGTCAACGACATAGATGGCCTGCGGCGTGTTGGGCACAGGATAGTGCTCATATTTCGCTGCATTCTCCGGCATCTTGATGGGCGAGAAGAGCTTTTTGATTTTCTCCACGACTTCATCGGCGTCGATGTCGCCCACGATGATGATGCCCTGGAGGTCTGGGCGGTACCACTTCTCATAGTAGTCGCGCAGTTCCTGCGGTTTGAAGTTGTCAATCACCTCCATCGTTCCGATAGGGAAGCGGTAGGCATAGCGGGAGCCCGGATAGAGTGTCGGCAAGTTGCGTTCGAAGATGCGCATTGAGGCCGAAGAGCGGAGTCGCCATTCTTCGTGGATTACGCCGCGTTCCTTGTCGATTTCAGTTGGGGCGAGCGTCAGGCCATCGGCCCAGTCGCGCAAGATGAGCAGGCAAGAGTCGACGTTGCTTGGTGTGACAGGCACGTTGTCGATATTGTAGACCGTTTCGTCGGTCGACGTATAGGCGTTGAGGTCCTGTCCGAACATTACGCCGATGTTCTCGCAATATTTCGTCAGCGTGTTGCCGGGGAAATGGTCCGTTCCGTTGAAGCACATGTGCTCCAAAAAGTGTGCCAGGCCGCGCTGGTTGTCTTCTTCCTGCACCGAGCCCACTTTCTGGGCGATGTAGAAATTGGCACGGTTGGCTGGTAAGGCATTGTGGCGTACATAGTACGTCAGGCCGTTAGGCAGTTTGCCGATGCGCACAGCGGTGTCGGCAGGCAACTGCGGCACGCTCATTTGCGCTACTGCCGGCAGAGTGACAATTGCCACAAGGCACAGCAGGAGATACTTAAATCTTTTCATTATAGTTGGTTATTAAATGCGAGGGCAATGCAAGATTTCCCTCTGGTTGTTTTTTCATTGGGCAGATGGTCAAGTTGTCAAGGACTGTTGAGGTCATATGGCAGCATGAGAAAAAGTTTTAGGCAAACTGGCCCTGCCTGAGTTTGGACAGGGGCCAGTTGAAATGGTTCAGTCTTTCTTGTTGAAGAAGTCCTGCGGGTTTATCTTCGAGATATTGTCGCGCATGGCCGTGTCGCCCTTGAGGTTTTCAAGGCGGTAATAGTCCATAAAGCCCATGTGTCCTTCTTTCAGTGCCTGTGCCAATGCCTTTGGCACCTCCGCTTCAGCCTGAATCACTTCAGCGCGTGCTTCCTGGGCGCGTGCTTTCATTTCCTGCTCCAAGGCCACCGCCATAGCGCGGCGTTCCTCAGCCTTGGCCTGTGCGATATTTTTGTCGGCGTTTGCCTGGTCCATCTGGAGCGTTGCGCCGATGTTCTTGCCCACGTCGATGTCGGCAATGTCGATGGAGAGAATTTCGTAGGCCGTGCCAGCGTCAAGTCCCTTGCGCAGCACGAGTTTGCTGATGCTGTCGGGGTTTTCGAGCACTTCCTCGTGTGACTCGGCCGAACCGATGCTCGACACGATGCCTTCGCCAACGCGTGCCAGAATGGTGTCTTCTCCAGCGCCGCCCACCAATTGGTGGATGTTGGCGCGTACCGTCACACGGGCCTTGGCGATGAGCTGGATGCCGTTTTTGGCCACGGCGGCCACGGGCGGCGTGTCAATCACTTTGGGGTTGACGGACGTCTGGACGGCTTCAAACACGTCGCGTCCCGCCAGGTCAATGGCAGTGGCCTTTTCAAAAGAGAGGTCAATATTGGCTTTCGAGGCCGAGACAAGGGCGTGTACCACGCGTTGCACGTGTCCGCCAGTCATGTAATGCGCTTCGAGATTGTCGCGTGTGATGGAGCTGAGTCCGGCTTTGTGGGCCTCGATGAGGCTCGGCACGATGACGCTGGGCGGCACATTACGGATGCGCATCAGAAACAGTTGTATCAGTGAAATCCTGACGCCAGAAACTTTGGCCGACAGCCAGAGGAAGAACGGCACGTAGTGGAAAAACACGGTGAGCACCACGATGACGCCGATGGCGATGATTACGGGGAAATAAGCTGGATCCATGGTTTTGAAAGTTAAAGGGTTGATATTTTGTTTATTAGAAATACATGAAAGAATATCATTCAACGTTCTCTCCGCTTTGACAGCAATCAACGATGGCTTGCGCCTTGAGCGCGATGTGGTGTCGGAGCGAATCGGGCGAAACAATGCGTATTTCGGCGCCGAGGGTAAGCAGCGTGCCGATGAAATCGGGAGTGATGGCGATGTCGTAATGGAAGAACGATTCGCCGTTGCTCATCAGTTCCTCGCGTTGCGAAGAGTGGAGCGGGCGGTTTCTGAAATAAGCCAGCAGACGTGGCGTGAGCGGTTGCAGCGTGACGCGTTCCGCCTGCAAGTGGGTTCCGGCAAACGCCCCGAAGCTCGTTGCAAACCAATGGCTCGCGTTGAGGTCCGACGGTCGGCGGAAGGTGGTGTGGAGCGGCGTCAGTTGCGTGATGCGGTCGATGGCGAAATTGCGTATTTCACGGTGTCGACTGCTTTTAGCCACCACATAGCAGTGTCCGCGGATGCGGCGTAGAAAATAAGGCGAGAGCGTGGTGGTGTATGGTGCCTTGTCGAGCGGGGCGTAGCCCACCTCAACGTGTTTGTTGTTGGCCACGGCATCCGCCAGCGGTGTGAGCCATTCCTTGCCAGGTTCTCTTTCCCCCTTGTCGTTCGTCTCGCCGCTGTCGTCCAGCAACTGTCGCAAGAGCGCTTCGCTGTCGGGCACCTCCGTTGTCAGTCGGTAGCGTCCGTTTCGGCATTCAATGTGCATGCCGAAACGCGATTCAAGATACCCCC
>ENA-OOXT01002155-OOXT01002155.1-human-gut-metagenome-genome-assembly--contig:-NODE-2155-length-11370-cov-6.827662_pt1 | contig 11370 bp, 18 predicted proteins | sample MGYA00241590_ERZ501349 | MGnify/ENA primary metagenome ERZ501349 (study PRJEB25962, sample SAMEA2042838) | human gut metagenome | biome: human gut; feature: human-associated habitat; material: faeces...
GAATTTTCCTCAACAGCGACAGATTTCAGAGTCATCTTGAAAAATGTAAACTACATCATGTGCGGTGCTTCCGCACATGATACAGCACATGATGCCGCACATGATACATCTGTGATCAGCAACGTTATTTATACACTGCTCAAACTGGCGCGCCTGGATGCGGGAATTATACAGATGGAAAAAGCAGAAGAAAATGTTTCCGCTCTCATGCAAGATGTTTTGGAACGATTTGAAACATGGGCAGAACAGGATCACAAAGAGATCACCCTTTCGGGTAAGGATGATATTTCTCTTAATTGCGATGCACTATGGATGTCGGAGGCGATTGGAAATATCGTCAAAAATGCTTTGGAACACACACAACCGGGCGGTCACATTTCGGTGCAATGGACACAATCACCCCTGTTGACTCAGATCGTCATTACAGACGATGGCAAAGGTATCCACCAAGAGGACTTATACAACATTTTCAAACGCTTTTACCGCAGCCGCTTTTCGTCAGATGTGCATGGGATAGGATTGGGCTTACCGCTGGCTAAATCTATTGTGGAGGCACATGGGGGAACTATTTCTGTAACCAGCACACTCGATGTTGGAACTACCTTCACATTGAACTTTTTCAGCCTTACAAATGAGTAAGATGCAGGTCACTTGGAAGTAAGCCGAAGGGGGTATGATGTGACCATAAGGAGGTACTGCGTATGAATATTCTTGAAGTACAGGACTTGTGCAAAACCTATGGAAAAGGTGAAGCAGCGGTTCAAGCGTTGGCGTCATGCAACATTTTCGGTTCGCAAAGGTGAATTTATTGCCATTATTGGTGAATCCGGCTCCGGCAAAAGTACGTTGCTGAATGTTGTGGGTGCTCTGGACAAAGCCACTTCCGGCAAGGTCTGGATCGACGGTCAGGATATTTTCTCAATGCCGGAGAAAAAACTGACCGTGTTCCGGCGGCAACACATCGGTTTTATCTTTCAGTCATTTAATCTGATCCCGGAACTGAATGTAGAACAGAACATCACTTTTCCGTTGCTGCTTGACTACAAGCGGCCAGACCAGAGGTTCGTCAACGAGCTGCTGAATGTTTTGGGACTGACCGAACGCCGTCATCATCTTCCCAGTCAGCTCTCCGGTGGCCAGCAACAGCGTGTCGCTATCGGCAGGGCTTTGGTTACACGACCTGCACTGATTTTGGCGGACGAGCCGACCGGCAATCTGGACAGTAAAAATAGTCAGGAAGTCTTGGCTCTCCTGCAAACCATGTCGGCCAAGTACCAGCAAACCATTTTGATGATTACCCACAACAAAAATCATGCAAGTGCGGCAGACCGCATTTTCAATATGTCTGATGGTGTGCTGAAGGAGTTGGGGGCGAGCCGGAAATGAAACACTACCTCGACTTGGTTTCTATCTCCAACAAGGTTCACCGCAGGCAAAGCCGCATGACACGCATTTGCATTGTGCTGGCGGTTTTCCTGGTTGCAGTCATGTTTGGACTGGCCGATATGTATTTGAAAAGCATGACGGATGAAACCCGGCATCAAACTGGAGATTGGCATTGTAAAATCACAGCTATTGACGAAAGAACATCCGAATATATTGCTGCCCGCCCTGAAATAGACTTGTCTGGCTGGCAAGGCAACATTCCCGCAGAAATCGGCTGCACAGTGGCAGATCAGCCCGTTTCTGTTGCAGGGATGGACGAGACAATATTTTCTGAAATTTATTTAGGTTCTGTCCTTTCAGGTGAGTTCCCTGAGATAGCTGGACAGGTAGCTGTTTCATCTACATTAGCACAAACAGCAGGAATTTCGTTGGGAGATACTCTTACTTTGAACTCTCCTGATGGGAGTACAATGCAACTGGCGATTACGGGAATTATGGATGATGATGCCGCCAATATGATCTCGGGAAGTGCCAGTGCAGTCCTTTTGACACCTGAAGGGCTGTCAAGCATTCAAACTGCGGATCTAAGCGGCAACTGGCAGTATGTCGTTCGGTTCTCGCTGCTCACTAATGTTGGTTCCAGCATTGCTGATATTCAGCAGCAAAACGGCATATCTGATGCACAAATCACCCAAAATGAAGAACTGCTCAGTATGCTCGGGCAGCTGCCGGGTTCCAATATGTCGCAGATATACACAATGGCATTTCTGCTTTCTTTTCTGATAAAAAGAAGGTGTGAATTTAAGAACACTCATTATCAGGAAAGGAAGATTTGTATGGCTAAGAAAAAACAAAGCGTTCCAGAGTACGGAACGGTTACAAGAAAAGGAACACTGTATTACAGAACCAGAATTACAGATGCCGATGGAAAGCAGGTCAGCTTATATGCGACCACCTGTGAAGAATTATATGAAAAGCAGTTGGAAGGCCGGAGACAGGTGGAGGAAATCATCTTTCGCCGGAAGCATCCGACGGTTGCCGAGTATTGTGAGAAATGGCTGCTGATGCAGTCAGCAAAGGTGTCTACGGCCACTATAAAAGGATACAGACAGAATATGAAGAATTATGTCATCAACTCTCTGGGAGATATGTATATGGAGGAAGTGACTGCGGATGATATTCGTCTGGCGCTTGTTCCGCTGTCTCAAAAATCGAAAGGACTGTATGATACGGTAAATATGCTGATTAAGTGTGTGTTTTATTCGGCAGAGCGCAGTCAGCTGATAGCCGATAATCCGTGTGTAGGAATTTCAGCAAAGGGCGGAAAAGCATCGAAAAAGAAAGATGCCTTAACAGATCAACAGGTTGCGGTTCTGTTGGATACGGTGAAAGAGCTTCCGCCATATCTTTTTATTATGATTGGTTTGTATTCCGGCTTGCGTCGGGAAGAAATTCTTGCATTGCAATGGGATTGTGTATTCCTGGATGAATCCACACCATACATTTCCGTGAGACGTGCATGGCGCGCGGAGCATAACAGGCCGGTGATTTCTACCGTTCTAAAGACAAAAGCAGCTAAAAGGGACATTCCCATTCCGAAGTGCCTGGTGGACTGCCTGCGGGAAGCAAAAGCCAATTCCATATCGGAGTATGTGATTGCGGACAGTGAGGGACAGCCGCTTTCCTATTCTCAGTTTACGAGAGTTTGGCAGTATGTAGTTGTTCGTTCTGCGAAAGAGAGAACTTACTATAAATATGTGAATGGACAGAGCATCAAATATACCGTCAAGCCGACATTAGGAACAACGCAGAGGAACAATCCCAAGATTCGCTATACCCTGAATTTCGATGTAACACCGCACTTGTTGCGGCATACCTACATCACGAATCTGCTCTATGCGGGCGTTGACCCTAAGACAGTTCAGTACCTGGCAGGGCATGAGAATAGTAAGACAACTATGGACATTTACGCGAGGGTCAAGTATAATAAACCAGAGGAACTTTTCGAGGTAGTGAATGATGCTTTGAACCAGGAGAATTTCGATGAAAAATCACCGATTTCCATGGTTAAGGAATAGGACAACCGACAACAGAAAATGCGAAAAAGCCCGTAATATCAAGGAAAAACGCACCATAGAGATGTTTAATACGGTCTCAAAGCAGCTCGTAGAGCTCCTCAGTTCTCAAAGAGATAATATTATTTCACTGGAAAGCTTTGTTTTACAAGGGTTTCAGAGAATTACATCTTGAAAATGATGTTTATTTGATGTTTAACAGGTAGATTTTTAATGAATCTACCTGTTTTCTTTTTTAAATGTGTAAACAATTATATTCTCACTTTTCATATTGTTGATAACTTTGTTGATAAGTTGTTGATAACTTTTATATAGTTAATTGCTTTAAAATTCACGCATATTTGCAATTTTAGGTGCAAAGGTATATAAATGTACTGCCAAACACTTAAAACGCAAATTTGACGTGATTTTTGTTGTTTCTAGCTTAGAAATTAGATAAGCTGTGATGTACATATAATGCCTGCTTGTCTTTCTTGCTTATATCGCTTTCCGTCTGCTGATTCAATGCCCAATCTTGATTCAAGCCCATCCATAAGATAAGCAACCATTGTATTATCCTCTTTTTCAAGTGATTCTCGCAACTGATTGAAATATCTGTCCGGAGGAATAAACTGTGCAGGCTTGTCAATATCCGCTTTTGAATATCCACTAAAAGTGAGTTTATCAAATGGTGCCGTTCCAACGCAGTCTTTCAGTTTTTCACGCATATAAATCAAATTCATTTCCTCACCTCTGAATTTGGATAACTGTTCATTCAGTATTCTGTCAGATAAGCAACCGCCTGCTTTCATCGTTTGTATAAAGTCGATTGCATCTCGCATTTCCTGACTAGGTCTAAATTCATCGGTAACTACTGCATTTTGTAACTCGTTGACGGCTTCCTGCATATCTGCACTTGCTTTTTTGCAGGTTTCCTCATATTTGTTACGCCATAACAGTTCGTATTCCCCTTTGCCCTCGTCAGAAAGTTTCGAGTCGCTATAAATTTCTCGTACTTTGTCTCTAAGCTCCTGCTTCGCCTTTGAAATCTTGCTCATTCCTGCAAAAATTCTTCCACTGTTGATTGATAATTCTAATGTTTTTGTCATAATAAATAATCTCCTTTCCTTGATTAAAAAATAATTGCTATAAATTCTACAACCGCAACTGCTAAAACAATGACTGTTGCCACTCTCCAAAAAAGTAGCTTTTTCTTGACTTCATGTAAAACGTCTGTTGCTAGTCTCATATAATCACTTCCTTTCCTCAAATTTAAAATAAAAGTGTAAAGTTATTTACATTCCGCAAGTGATTCTTCAATAGCAACTATTCTTTCCAAAATATCCATCTGCTCAGTTGTCCGCAAACAAATATCTAAAAGTATCTGTGCTGATTTGATTCGAGTTCCTGCGGAAACTTCTGTATCATTCATAACGGATGATAAGGTTTCTACTGCTTCGCTCATTTTATCTGTCAACTTGCTATTTGCAATTTGAAACTTGCCTTGTCGTTCGTTCTGCAACTTCTGTCTAAACGCTGGTTGTTGCAGGCGATTATAAATGGCTTGTCTTGTAATTCCCAGTTCATTACTTGCAGTCGTTATATCCTTGCAAGTAACAAGTGCAAGTATCATTTTTTCATCTGATATTCTTTTTCCAGACAATTTTATTCACTTCCTTTCAACGGTTCGGGCGGGGCGGATGAAATCGCTAAATTTTCATCACAAGGAATATCATCAACGATAATGACATTCGCTTTAACAGTATTAATATCAACTGGTTTCCCGTCTAAATAATGCTTTCCGTCCTTGTAATCAAGAAATATAATCTTTGCTGTTTTTCCGTCTGCAATCTTTTGTATTGCTCTTAATCTGCTTTCATAATTCTTCAACTTATATCACTCCTTATCTGCATAACTATAAGATAATAGTTATATATAATATAATTATTATTAATTATTATTACATTACGCTTTGTAAATCCTTGCAAACCCTATTAAATACAAGGCTTGCATACTGTTTAGCACTAAAATTTTGTACAAATCCTAAAGATATTCGCTCATATTACCTATTTCACGAATAACGCTTGCTTGGTCTTTAATGTAGCCATAAGGGATATGACCTTTATTGCTATATAGCTTGGCTACACATTTTTTTGCTCGTCTGTTCTCATTATGAGTTATCTTTTCACATAATGATCTTGAACCTTTTCCAACAGACAGAAAATGAATATGCCAATCTACTTCGTGAGGTATTGCAAATTTATAAAGCAAATTGTCTTCGTCACGAACAAAAATTTTTCTATATCCCCCTTTTTCTGTTTTGACGGTCACTTTTTTGCACATATCCCCTTTATTGTGACTTAAACACATAACAATAGCAGTCTCATTGTAATGTTTGTTGTGTTGATAATATGCAGTTCTTCTTATACGATTGAACTGCAATAGTAATTCGTCATAGTCAGTTTTTCTTTCAAATTCAATGCTATAACTTGGTACAGTTTTTGATATATCTTGCATATCTAACCTCCGTTATCGGTTAAATACAAGTCTGGCTTTTGTATTTGTACCATTAAATATTTCCTTATAAATCTGCTTTGCCTCTCGCCTTGTGAAATTGATTAGTTCAAGTGATTGCTTTCCGTCTTTTTCCTCCGGAACAATAATTTTGTTGCCTGCAAGTGCATATCGGATTGCCTCGCTAACGCTACAATCAATAGTTGCTATAAATATTTTCTTCATTTTCTTTCTACTTTCCTTTCTAAGCTGTTATTTGTAACTGTTCAATGAATTTAGGGTAGTTTATTAAAACCCTATTGCCTGCCATAATGTGTGGGACTTCTCCAGCTTTAACCATCATTCTAATGGTGTGTTCTGAAAGAATCCCAGTTTTAGCAACCTCTCGAATGGTCATAAATATTTTTTCATTCATATAAACACATCTCCTTTCGTGAACAATTTATTTACAGATACATTATAATGTGTTACAATGTTAAAAGATAGATACAAATATACACAAAATAAAATAAATACGCAGAAAAATGTATCTTATTTAATGAAAGGAGAAACGATATGAATTATAATTGGTGTGAAATTGGAAAAAGAATCAAGGCTGAAAGGAAGAAGAGAGGGTATAATCAATCATTTATTTGTGAACATTTGGTAAGAAGCAGAAATACTGTGTCAGACTGGGAAAATGGAAAGATTAGTACAATGTCAGCAGATGACCTGTCAAAACTATGTGAATTATTTGGTTGTGAGATGGGTTACTTGTTGTGTGAGTATGATACTCCGCAACGTGTACAGTCCGATATTTCAGAACAGACACAGCTATCTGTAAAGGCAATAGAAAATATTATGAAGTCAAGAGATAACCACAAAAAATTGTTTGGAAATGGTAAAAACAGTCTTGATGCACTTCTCTCTAGTGATGATTTTATAGCAATGCTTGAAAGTGTAGAAGAATACAGAACGTTAAAGAGAGGTAATGCTGATAAAAATATGATTGATGCTAAGGCGTTTGCGTTATACAAGGAGTTTATAAATATTATTGATAATATGTGAGAAAGGAAGATGTATATGGCTACTATAAGCAAAAGAAAGGGTGCATATCAGATTATTGTATCTCTTGGATATGATGAAGCAGGAAAACAGATAAGAAAGACTACAACTTATCGGATTCCAGAGGGAACAACTCCAAAGAAAGCAGAAAAGCTTGTTAAAGAATATGCTATGGAATTTGAAAAGAAATGTAAGGGGATGATAGATTTAGATGAAAATATGAAATATTCTGAACTGTCAGAATTATATTTCAAAAACTATGCACCTAACAAATTAAAAGAGGTTACGGCATATAATTATAAAAAGCAATCAGAACTTCACATATTGCCATATTTGGGAAGTATGAAGCTTAAAGTTATAACACCTACTACAATAACAGATATGTTTGCAAAAATGGAAGTACAGCCATCAACATGCAAAAAGATATATACAATTCTTCAAAGTGTTTTTAGTTATGCACTAGAAAGCAGATTGATTAAAGAAAGCCCATGTTGTGCAGGAGTGATTCTTCCAAAACAAAAATATGATGCGGAACAGAGAAAGCCATTTCTTTCTGATAGCCAAGCCAAAGAACTATTAAAGATGTTAGATGAAGCAGGATATTCAGAGTTTGTAGTTATCATTAAGACATTACTGTATACAGGAATGAGAGCAGGAGAGTGTCTTGCATTGCAATGGAATGATTTAGATTTTAACAATGGACTTATACATATAAGACATAATCTTGCTGATGTAGGCGGTAAACATTGGCTTGATACGCCCAAAACCAAAAATTCAATTCGTACAATTGGAATGAGTGATACATTAAAAGCAATATTGGAGAATCATAGAGAAGAACAGAAAGAAAAAATCAAGAATGTTGGGAAAACATATAAATATCCTAATATGGTTTTTACTTCAACAACTGGAGATTATAAGGATAGAAGTAGGTTAAATTTGCAATTTAAAAGATTTATAAAGGATACAGATTTTTGTAATATATCTCTTCACAAGCTGAGACACGCAAACGCAACGCTTTTAATCAATGCAGGAGTAGACTTAAAACTCGTATCAGAAAATCTTGGTCATAGTGATGTAAGTGTGACCGCAAACATATATTCAGAGGTGTTAGAGAGCAGTAAAAAGAAAATGGCAGACATAGTTGCCCTCAATCTGAAATGATGTTTATTTGATGTTTAATGATGTTTATTAATATTGAAAATTACAAAACGATGTGATACACTAAAAAGGCAGAAAGCCTTATAATTCAATAGATTAGAGGATGATGAAAAATGATACAAAAAGATAGTGTTAGTTCTCAAAGAGATAATTTTTCGGAAAAGAGAATATCAAGAGTATATTACACCTCAGAACTTCGGTTCTGGGGTGTTTTTGTGTGTGAACTATGATAAAATAAATATTATAATAAAAAGTAAACAAGTATAATAGATAATATATTTAAATATTAATCAAAACAGAGGGAGTGATTATATGACAACTGTGAGCACCAAAAGTGGTAGAATCATAAAAGTTGTATCCAGAGAAGAAGAGAAGAGTACATTGACAGAATCGGATAATGAAATGGACGAAAGGGCAGTTGAAGCTGTTAAGGCAGCAATAAATAAAGCGAAAATATGTAAAAAACCTATAGCCGGTTATGATAATGAAAAGAAACAGGCTTATGTAGAGTATGCAAATGGGAAAAGAAAATATGTAAATATAGAAAACCTTTGATTCATGTAATAGCGTGGAGCAAATGGCTTGTAATAATACTCATATTGTGATAACGTAAGGTCGTATGAATGTCAGTGACATGTTTTGAACAGGCATTACAAATAATGAGAATAAGAGGCAGCAAAATGGATTTTGAAAGCAGAAGACAAAGAATTTTAGACAAGATGGAGAACAATTCTATAGCAATATTGTACTCAGGCATCGAGCACCATGTGAGTGCAGATGAGTATGATTTATTCACAGCACAGGCTAACCGCAATTTCTTCTATCTGACCGGACTTAGACGTGACAACATGGTCCTTGTCCTGGATAAATGTGTAGAGCCTGCTAGGACGATGCTCTTCATAGAGGAGGCAGACCCTACGATGGAGCGCTGGTACGGCAGAAAGGTGACTATGGAGGAAGCCGAGGAAATATCAGGAATTGATGAAGTAGAATATATTTATGAGCTTGAGAGCACACTGGACAGGATAATGACGCGTGAGGATGTATACACAGCATATTTTGACACGTATCGTCATCAGAAAGTGGATTTGCCGGATTATAATGTGGTAAAAGCTAATGAATTTAAGACAGATTATCCGGGAGTTGCTGTGAAGAATCTTTTCCCGCTTGTGGCAGAGGAGCGTATGCAGAAGGATGAGGATGAGATTGAGCTCACCAAAAAGGCAATCGCTATCACAAAGGACGGACTTTGCAATGTGATGGCTAATTTAAAGCCTGGCATGAAAGAATATCAGGCACAGGCAGATTTTGAATATATCATAAGACGTGGCGGTGCAGAGTGGACAGCTTTCCCTACAATTGCCGGAAGCGGAATGAATGGAACGATGCTTCACTATGACACAAATCGTGAGACGATGGAGGATGGAACACTGGTTCTTCTTGACCTTGGAGCCAGAATAGATGGCTACAATTCGGATATTACGAGAACATATCCGGTAAATGGCAGGTTTACCGAGCGCCAGAAACAGGTTTATGATATCGTGCTCGCCGCAAACCGAAAGATTGTCCAGGTTGCAAAGCCGGGAATGACTACAAAGGAATTAAATGAAGTATGTAAGGATGTGCTTGCAGACGGGCTTATGAAACTTGGACTGATAAAGAATTCGGTAGAGATTTCTAAGTATTACATGCATGGCGTGTCACACCATCTGGGAATTGATGTGCATGACGTGACAGTTGACTCAAACAGCAGGATTCGTCCGGGGGCAATCATCAGTGACGAGCCGGGGCTGTATATAGATGAATGGGAAATCGGTATCAGGATAGAGGATGATGTGCTTATAACCGAGGACGGTGCAGTGTGTCTGTCGGAGGATATCATCAGAACCACAGAGGATATAGAGGCCTACATGGCAGAGCACAAAAAGAATTAATCGTGATAAATGATAAATTTTACGGTTTATAATATTTTTATGTGACATAATCTGATTTATGTATTATAGTAGTGCTAGTACATCGAATAATAAGTTTCTGATGCATTGTTATTTCTTATTTGGTGTACTATAGTATAGCAGTTATTTTTTATTGCTGTATAGGTGCAACGAAAATAATTCGTTCGACAGATGGAAGGAGAACAACTATGGTAAAGAAGATTAATAGCAGTGAATTTGAACAGGTTAAAAATAATAAGGCTATCATTGTTGATTTTTCGGCAGAGTGGTGCGGTCCATGCAAGATGCTTGCGCCTGTAATGGAGCAGCTTTCTGATGAAATCACAGATGTGGAGTTTTACAATATTGATGTGGACGAGAATCCTGATCTGGCAAGAGAGTATCGTATAATGAATATTCCTGCAGTTATTGCAATCAAGGGCGGTCAGGTTGCCGGTCAGCAGATTGGTCTTGTGTCTAAGGACGATATGAAGGGCTTTATAGACGGAGTTTTCTAAGACAAAGCGTTTTATGAAGCTTTCTAAGAAGCGAGAAGACACCTGCAATGAGCTTTTTGTGAATATGCAAGGTGTGATGCTTAACAGTTATTATGGATAGTGTAAACCGGGCAGGATATCGTGCCCGGTTTTACATTTTTTACATTTAAATTAGTTCTCCCGGAAGATTTTTCCAAAGATGAATCTAACAAGTGGTCCGGCTACAAAGAGCTGCCAGAAGAAGGCCATTGGAAAGTTTCTTACGACGAGCTCACAGAATGTCGCAAATATCTGTGAATTAAAACCACCATTGAAAAGGATGGTAGCGATAAAGCTCATCATAGGACACATAAACCAGATTGAGAAGACGGAAATAGCAAGGATTATAGCAATAGGTCTGTCCTTTCCCGGTGTGACTATTTTGAAAGCACATTTTTTGGCAAGTGGTCCGGCAATGAATGTATCGAGAATAAAACCGGCAACAATCATGATAGGAAATTCGCCTAATGCGGCCTTAAAAACAAAGTTCTTCATACCGCCTGTTTCAAGGGCAATATTGTAGCATATCATGGCATAAACCATGACAAGCACCATCATGATGGTAAAAACGGTTTCCTGTAATCTGTTCTTTGGCATTTTTCTTAAATCCTCCTGTTATGTAAAATAAATATAGCTGTAACGAGTAGTTACGATAGGCTCTTGATAGCTGCGATAATTGAAAAAGGCTTGAAGTGTATACAAGGCTTCATGCACGTAAAAGCGCAAAAAAAATAGACAGAGGGAAAC
>ENA-OOXT01002160-OOXT01002160.1-human-gut-metagenome-genome-assembly--contig:-NODE-2160-length-11355-cov-1.547699_pt1 | contig 11355 bp, 10 predicted proteins | sample MGYA00241590_ERZ501349 | MGnify/ENA primary metagenome ERZ501349 (study PRJEB25962, sample SAMEA2042838) | human gut metagenome | biome: human gut; feature: human-associated habitat; material: faeces...
GCACATATTTACGACAGACATGTGCCGATGATAGAGGAACTGATCAGCCGCAAGCCGCTTCCGGCACCGAAGTTCTGGCTGAATCCGGAGGTCAAAGACTTTTATCAGTTTACAAGAGATGATGTAAAATTGATCGATTATCAGACACATGATCAGATTAAGAATATTCCGGTGGCAGTGTAGAAGAAATATTATTAGCCGGTGGCAGTCAGAGATAAGAATATATCATACGTAAAGAGGAGATGTAGATTATGAATTTGATCGTTGCAGTAGATTCAAACTGGGCAATAGGAAAAGAAAATAAGTTACTGGTGAGTATTCCGCAGGATATGAAGTTTTTCAGAGAGACAACGAAAGGGAAAGTTGTAGCGATGGGAAGAAAGACACTGGAAAGCTTTCCGGGCGGACAGCCGCTTAAGAATCGTGTGAATGTAGTACTTACAACAGACAAGAACTATAAAGTAAAAGATACAGTCATTGTACATACCATAGAAGAGATGGTGGATGAACTGAAAAAATATGATTCGGAAGATATATTTGTGATCGGTGGAGAGAGTATTTACCGCCAGATGCTGCCTTACTGTGACGTGGCCCATGTGACGAAGATTGACCATGCCTACGAGGCGGATGCCTATTTCCCGGATCTGGACAGTGATCCCGAGTGGGAGATCACCGCGGACAGCGATGAGCAGGTCTATTTTGACATTACCTATCAGTTCTTAAAGTACGAGCGCAAGAAAGCCTGAGTGCGGAAAACGATGAAAAAGAAGATATATTTGGCAGTTACGGTTTTACTGCTTACTCTGGCAGGAATATATGTGGCAGCCAGAATGATTCTGTGGGGTGGTCCCGTAAGTTTTCGCAGTTATGTGTTGTTACTGGGGGATCTGCTGTGTCTGCTGCTTCTCCTGTTTTATGTATATCTGAGAGTACCCATCAGGCTGCACCGGAAAATACGGGACAAGTGGGGAACTCCCGGGAAATGGGAGTGGCTGGAGGATATCGGCATTGCTTTGTGGGCAGTGCTGTGCCTGATCGTCACGTTTGCCGGAATTGCCTGGATTTGGTTTGAAAATGACATCCCTTCGGAGACGCGGCTCACAGAGAATCTGATCAGTGTGGAAGAGATGGAGTTCCCGGACAGGCACTGGTATTCCTACTGGCGTCCAGAGGGCGTGCTGTTTCGGAGAGAGACGGAGCTTGCCGGTGAGGATTACATTACTTATCTGACGGAATTGATGGACAAGGAAGAAAATACCCACCCGGAGGATGCAGAAACGGTAGCAAAGCAGGCGATGGAAGAACAGTGGCTTGCGGAATACTATGCGTCGGAGACGGAAACCGCGGAAGATGTACAGGATCCCTTAGAGCCTTACGCACAGGCAGTATATGATGCTGTGCTGCAACAACAGGGCTTTTCCTTCGAAGTCTGCTACAATGCCAAAGGCAATTTCTATCTGCAGCTGGGAGAACAGGAGCAGGCGGGAAAGACCTATGCATACACGCTGGTCTACAATCGTACCTCGCAGAACGGAAAATGTGAGATTTTCGTGCTGTACCGGAATCCGGAAGAGAATCTGTCCACAGAGGCAGCACAGATCGTGGAGTTTTATGCGGTCCGCAGTGAAGATCTGCAGGTCATTGCGGGGGATAAGACCGGATGGTCAGTGGTAGCGAACAGTGCATATCAGGAAGCTACCGGAGAAAAATAATTGTAGTGAATTTAATTTGAGTTTTCAGCTAAAAGGAGAAATGAGCCACATTTTCGCTGAAAAAAGCACTGGAAAGCATAAATGTGTATATTGACTTTTATTACAAATGGTATAATAATGAAAATCAATAAATTCTGTTAAGAGAAATCAACAGGCAGAGTGGTAAACCGAGGAAAGAAGGAATACAAAATGGAAAAGAAGAACATTGACTGGGGTAACATCGGTTTCGGTTATATCCCTACGGATTACAGATATGTGTCCAATTACAAGGACGGCAAATGGGATGACGGTCAGCTGACCCAGGACCCCAACATCGTATTAAATGAGTGCGCAGGTGTACTGCAGTATGCACAGACCGTATTCGAGGGTCTGAAGGCCTACACCACAGAAGACGGACATATCGTAACCTTCCGTCCTGACTTAAACGGTGAACGTCTGGAGTCTTCCGCAGCAAGACTGGAGATGCCCATTTTCCCCAAGGAGCGTTTCGTGGAAGCTGTTACCGAGACTGTTAAGGCAAACGATGCTTTCGTGCCTCCTTACGGCAGCGGCGCAACTCTGTACATTCGTCCTTATATGTTCGGCAGCAACCCTGTCATTGGTGTAAAGCCTGCGGATGAGTATCAGTTCCGTATCCTGTGCACCCCTGTGGGACCTTACTTCAAGGGCGGCGCTAAGCCCCTGACCATCCGTGTCACCGACTTCGATCGTGCGGCACCTCACGGAACCGGTCACATCAAGGCTGGTCTGAACTACGCTATGAGCTTACATGCTATCGTATCCGCTCACAAGGAAGGCTACGATGAGAATATGTATCTGGATGCTGCTACCCGTACCAAGGTAGAGGAGACCGGCGGTGCGAACTTCCTGTTCGTTACCAAGGACAACAAGGTCGTAACTCCCAAGTCCGACAGTATCCTTCCTTCCATCACCCGTCGTTCTCTGGTATATGTTGCCAAGGAATATCTGGGACTGGAAGTAGAAGAGAGAGAAGTATACCTGGATGAAGTAAAAGACTTCGCAGAGGCTGGTCTGTGCGGTACCGCAGCAGTTATCTCCCCTGTTGGTAAGATCGTTGACCACGGCAAAGAGATCTGCCTGCCCAGCGGCATGACCGAGATGGGACCTGTCACCAAGAAGCTGTATGAGACTCTGACCGGTATCCAGATGGGCAGGATCGAAGCTCCTAAGGGCTGGATCCATGTGATCGAGTAATCGTTGACAGAAGGTTTGGAATTGTTTAAAACAGGATAATCAGAAAATGCGTGTGGATCATCTCTGCACGCATTTTTTTTGCTTGCGATGAGCCGAAGTTTGATGTAAAATGTAAGTGCTTACATAGAAATGTTACTTTGAATGATGGAAAGAGAACGATAAATGCAGATCAATGACCGTATGGAACAACTACATAATGCAGTCTCACAGACTTACACCGCAGTGGAGCCGGACGGTCCAAGGAACTGTGGGAAGAAGGAAAGGGGCAGAAGCAGAGAGATTGTCTGTGAACATTTCCTGGATGTCTATGTGGATGAGCAACTGACATTTCGTCTGACCTGCACAGCCACGCATCTGCCGGAGCTGATACTGGGGAGACTTTTCACGGAAGGCTGGATTGAAAGCGTCCGGGATGTGGAGAGCATTACGATCTGCGAGAGCGGTAGAAGTGCGAGAGTATTTTTGCAGGAAAATTTACGGGGAAGCGATAGACAGATAGCGACAGACAGAGAGGCTTCCTGTTGCATCGGGAATCTTACTTTTCTGGAAAAAAACGGGAAAAGACAGTTACGGGAATTACCCGGGACAGAATGGCAGAATGCGTGGATATTTGCCCTGGCGGAAGAATTCGCCGGAGACTGCGAGCTGCACAGACAGACCGGAGGAACCCACAGCTGTTATCTCGGAGTAAGAGACAAATACGTATGCAGTATGGAAGATATCGGAAGACATAACGCATTGGATAAATGTATCGGCTATGCACTTTTGGAACAGCTGGAATTGTCTGAGTGCATTTTGTTTACTACGGGGCGGATTCCAACGGATATGGTACAGAAAGTGATCGCTGCCGGGATTCCGGTGCTGGCGTCCAAGGCAGTACCTACGGATCAGGCGATAGAACTTGCCAAGAAGTACCATCTGAATCTGATCTGCAGAGCCTGGCCGGATCGGATGGAGATTTATCATGATGCAAGAAAGTAACTCTGAAAACGGACAGGGAGCCTGTTTCATTCCGGTGGAACAGCACGGAATAAAACACAGTGAGAGGAGCCGCACATGAAAGAATTGGAAGAATGTCTGGAGGCATTACTGGCAGAGGTAAAGCCCATAGAAAAAACAGAATATGTGGCACTTACGGATGCCTGTGACCGGATCCTCGGTGAGGATATTGTGGCGCAGATGATGATTCCTCCCTATCCGAAGTCTGCCATGGACGGTTATGCGGTACGGGCAGAGGATACGCTGGGTGCGGACAGAGAACATCCGGTTACATTGCAGATCGTGGGAGAATTATTTGCCGGAGATTGTGCAGAGATTCCTTATGAAGAGGGATGCGCAGTACGGGTGATGACCGGTTCTTATGTGCCGGAAGGATACGATGCGGTCATCCGGCAGGAAGATACCGATTATGGCGAAAAACAGGTACAGATCTACCGGGAGATTACAGCGGGAACAAATTATTGCTGTGTGGGAGAGGACATCCGTGAGGGTGAGCAGATCCTTGCACGGGGGACGCATCTGCGTGCACTCCATATGGGGCTTTTGGCAAGTCTCGGCATTCACAAGGTGCCGGTCTGTGAGCGGATAAAGTGCAGTATTCTATCCACAGGTTCGGAACTGATGGCACCGGGAACGCCACTTTTACCGGGGAAAATATATAACAGTATCGCTTATATGCTGCGGGCTTCCGTGGAAAGACAGGGAATACAGGTGCCTTTCACGGAAATCTGCGGAGATGATAAAGAATTATTGAAGGAAAAATTACAGCAGTGCCTGAAAACAGCGGGTATTGTGATCACTACCGGTGGTGTGTCTGTGGGGAAAAAGGATCTGCTGCCGGAAGTGCTGGAAGAGATGGGAGCGAAAAAAATATTTTCCCATGCCAACATCCAGCCGGGAACTCCGACGATCGGCAGTGTCCTGGATGGTAAAGCCATCTTAAGCCTGTCGGGAAATCCTTTTGCGGCGTATGCCAATTTTGAGTATTATTTTTGGGAACTGGCAGCGTATTTGACACAGGATGCATCCTTGAAAGTGCGAAGAACGCACGCGGTGCTTTCGGACCCTTATCCGAAGGTGAATAAGCTCAGACGTTTTGTCCGGGCATATGCGGAGGAAGGCAGAGTGACACTGCCCACAGCAGTACATGCGTCTTCGGTGCTTTCCAACATGAGAGATTGTAATTGCTTTATAGATATGGAACCGGGGCGGGAACTGCACCCCGAAGATGAAGTGAAGATCCAATACTTTAAATGATACAAAGGTCACAAGACAAATAGTTTCGACGTGCTTGCACGGGAGAAACTATTTGCCTTGGTGACCTGAACGATATGAGCATAAAAGTATAGCGAAAGCTATACGATATGCGAATAGCGTTAAGGATTGCGGGAGTGCTTGCACGGAGCAATCCTTATGGTATCATGAAAGGCAACTACAAGGAAAAACGTTTCGACGTGCTTGCACAGGAGGAAGACTAAAAATGCAGGAAATGCATAAATTCACCCTTGGCACAGCGGTCCTCGCCGGCGGCAAGAGCAGCCGGATGGGGCAGAACAAGGTCTTAATGGAATATCAGAACCGCAGATTCTTAGACAGGATCTGTGAGGAGCTGCAGGGGTTCGATGAGAAGCCCTGTATTTCTGCTGCTATGCCCGGAGAATATGAGGATCTGGGGCTTCCCGTTGTCTGCGATGAGCACAGGGAGATCGGACCTATGGAAGGAATCCGTCAGGTCCTGATCCATACATCTTGCGATTATGTATTTGTCTGTGCCGGAGATATGCCCTTTATCACGGGAGATCTGGTGCGGTATATGGCAGAATTTATTTCCTCGGACTATGACTGCTATTGTATGGTGGATGAGGATCATATTCATCCGCTGTGTGCCATTTATTCGAAAAAAATACTGCCGGTGATAGAAGAACTGATCGAACAGGGGCAGTATCGCCTGATGCAGATCCTGCGCAGGGTGCGGACTAAATACATCCGTTTGGAGAGCAGCTGCTTTGATAAAAAGCAGCTGCGCAATATCAATACCAGAGAAGAATTCGAAAGTTTAAGCCTGCCGCTTATCTTCTGCGTCAGCGGCATCAAGGACAGCGGCAAGACCGGACTGATCATTAAGCTGATCAACGAGTTCATCCGGGACGGATACCGCGTAGGTGTGATCAAACACGACGGGCATGAGTACGCCATGGATCAGGAAGGAACGGACACGTATCGTTTTACGGAAGCAGGAGCCCAAATCAGTGCTATTTATTCCGACACGCAGTCCTCTATGAACCGTAAGGGAAAAGCGACCGCGGAGGATATGATAGCTGCCTGCGGGGATGTGGATGTTCTGATCCTGGAGGGATTGAAGGATTCCACGTATCCGAAGGTTGAAGTGGTACGGAGAGCGGTGTCGGAGCATACAGTATGTGCCACAGAGCATCTGATCGCGGTTGCAACCGATGTAGTGACGCAGGATGCGGTGAACTGCCCTGTGTATGACATGAATGATATAGCAGGCATTTATACCTGTATTTTAGGATACTTTGGTATGCCTGGGAGAGTAGTGACAGAATCGTAAGGTCTTCCGGGGAAGGGTATCCCGGAAATGGAGATTACGATGAAACTGATCAGAACAGAAGATGCAGTGGGACAGGTGCTGTGCCATGATATTACCCAGATCATTCCGGGAGTGGTGAAGGATGCCGTGTTCCGTAAGGGACATATTGTCACGAAAGAGGATATTCCCGTATTGTTATCTGTGGGTAAGGAACACCTCTATGTGTGGGAGAAAAAAGAGGGTATCCTGCATGAGGACGAGGCAGCGGTAATTTTACGGGATCTGTGCATCAATGACAATATGACTGCCAGTGAACCAAAGGAAGGCAAGATCGAGATCCGGGCAGCAGCAGACGGATTGCTCAAGATCAATTCCGAAAAATTACGTGCGGTGAACGGACTGGGAGAGATGATGATCGCCACCATTCACGGCAATTTTCCGGTGAAAGCAGGAGACAGGCTGGCAGCCACACGCATTATCCCACTGGTGATCGAAGAGGAAAAAATGAACCGGGCAAAGGAAGCAGCCGGCGGGGAACCGCTTCTTAAGATCCTGCCCATGTCCCATAAAAAGGTGGGGATTGTCACCACCGGCAGTGAAGTATTTAAAGGCAGGATACAGGATGCTTTCGGACCTGCCATCCGGGCAAAGCTTGCGGCATATGATACGGAAGTGATGGGACAGGTGATCCTGGATGACTGCCAGGAGGATATTTCGGCAGCGATTCTTAAGTTTGCCCGCCAGGGCGCAGACATGGTGCTGTGTACCGGCGGCATGAGCGTGGACCCGGATGACAGGACACCGGGAGCAATCAAAGCTACGGGAGCGGATGTTGTGTCTTATGGGGCACCGGTGCTTCCCGGAGCCATGTTCCTGTTATCTTATCTGGGAGAGATTCCGGTGCTGGGACTGCCGGGCTGTGTGATGTATGCGGGACGCACGGTATTTGACCTGGTACTGCCGAGAGTACTGGCAGGAGAACGATTGACGAAAGCTGATCTGGACAGCTACGGAGAGGGTGGATTGTGCCTGAACTGTGAGGTATGTCACTTCCCCAATTGCGGTTTTGGAAAGTAGTAAACAACAGAAAGGAAACGAAAATGTCAGGCTTTACTCATTTTGATGCGCAGGGAAACGCCATCATGGTAGATGTAACAGACAAGGATATTACAGAGAGATGTGCCACGGCAAGCGGCTGTATCCGGGTGAGCCGTGAAGTATTTGATGCGGTGAAGGGTGGTACGGCGAAAAAAGGAGATGTTCTGGGAACTGCGCGGATCGCAGGGATCATGGCGTCCAAACGGACCTGGGAACTGATCCCTTTGTGTCATCCACTGATGTTGACAAAGGTCACCATAGATTTTGTTATGGAAGAGGAGACCTGCACGATCCGTTGTTTTTGTACGGCAAAATTATCCGGGCGTACCGGCGTGGAGATGGAGGCACTGACCGGGGTGAATGTGGCACTGCTTACCATCTATGATATGTGCAAGGCAATGGACCGCGGCATGGAAATGGGAGAGATCCATCTGGAGGAAAAGATGGGTGGCAAGAGCGGACATTTTCAAAGAACAGAATATGAAAAAATATAATAAAAAAATGACAGCAGTAATGACAACGATCCTGGCAGCAATGCTGCTTGCAGGATGTGGATCTGAAACGAAGAATGCAGCAGATACCGGGGCGGCTGATTCTGAAACAAATGCTCAGGCAGATGTGGAAGCAGGCAGCATGACACAGGATACGGAGAACGGTGAAGCTGTGGAACTGACCATTTTAGCGGCAGCTTCCCTGACGGATGTATGTAACGAGATCAAGACAGAGTATGAAGCAGCACATCCAAATGTGACACTGAATTTTTCTTATGGAGCATCCGGAGCCTTACAGACACAGATCGAGGAAGGCGCTCCGGCAGACCTGTTTTTCTCCGCAGCTACCAAACAGATGACAGCTTTGAACGATGAGGGACTGATGGATCCGGACTCTATTGTGAATCTGTTGGAAAATAAGGTAGTTCTGATCGTTCCGGAAGGCAGGGATAAGGACATTACCTCTTTCGAAGATGTGGCAACAGATAAAGTCGGCATGATCGGTCTGGGAGAGCCGGACAGTGTGCCGGTAGGTCAGTACTCCGAGGAGATTTTCAACTCTCTGGAAATTCTGGATACGGTAAAGACAAAGGCAAACTACGGCTCCGATGTCCGCACGGTACTCTCCTGGGTAGAAACCGGTGCAGTGGACTGTGGCGTGGTATATGCAACGGATGCTTATGTGGGCGAGAACATCAAGATCGTCTGTGAGGCTCCCGCGGGCTCCTGTAAACAGGTGATCTATCCGGTGGGAATCGTGAAGGCAAGTGAACACGCAGATGCGGCAGCAGAGTTCCTTGCATATCTGCAGACCGATCATACCATGCAGAAATTTGAAGCCTACGGATTCTCTGCGGCAGAATAGGAGCAGAAATGGATTTTTCACCCTTATGGATCTCCCTGAAGGTCGCAGTATGTGCGACGGTATTTACGTTTTTTTTAGGTCTGCTTTCTGCCAGGCTGGTTATCTCCTTAAGATCGGGCAAGGCACTGATTGACGGCATTTTCTCTCTGCCGATGGTATTACCTCCTACGGTAGTCGGATTTTTCCTGCTGATCATCTTCGGGAAAAACGGCCTGTTAGGCGGGCTGTTCTTAAAAATGGGAATCAGTGTGCTGTTCACCTGGCAGGGGGCGGTGATCGCGGCAGTGGTGGTATCTTTTCCCATCATGTACCGGACAGCCCGCGGCGCCCTGGAGCAGGTGGATGTGAATCTGATCTATGCTGCAAGGACGCTGGGAATGTCGGAGACAAAGATTTTTTTTCGGATTCAGCTTCCGGCGGCATGGCCCGGGGTGGCGGCTGCCACGATTCTGGCATTCGCCAGGGCTATGGGGGAATTCGGCGCGACGATCATGTTAGCCGGAAATATTCCCGGAAGGACACAGACCATGTCGGTGGCAATCTACACGGCAGTGCAGAGCGGTGACCGCAGTCTTGCCTATTACTGGGTAGCTATTATCATGGGAATATCCTTTTTCACCATTTTCCTGATGAATTACTGGATGGGGTATCAGGAGCGGAGAGGCGGTGGAAAGAGATAATGGCTTTGTATGTGGATATTGAAAAAAAGTGCGGAGACTTCCTGTTAAAAGTAAAGTTTACCGCACAAAAAGAAGTACTGGGTCTGTTAGGTGCTTCCGGCTGCGGCAAGAGTATGACACTCAAATGCATTGCAGGAATCGAAAAGCCGGATAAAGGTGTGATCCGGCTGGACGATAAAGTGTTTTTCGATTCGGAAAAACGGATCCATCTGCCGGTACAGAAGAGAAGAGTAGGCTATTTATTTCAGGATTATGCACTCTTCCCGAATATGACGGTGCTGCAGAATATCCTGTGCGGTGCAGGTGACAGGAAGAAAGCATCGGAGTATGTGAAACGCTTTTTCCTGGAAGGTAAGGAGCAGCTGTACCCGGCGCAGTTGTCCGGTGGACAGAAGCAGCGTACCGCCATGGCAAGAATGTTGGCAGGGGAACCGGAGATACTGATGTTGGATGAGCCCTTTACAGCACTGGACAACTACCTGAAGATGCAGTTGGAGCGGGAACTGATGAAGGTGATGGAAGATTATGGGAAGACAGTCCTGATCGTATCTCATGACCGGAACGAGGCCTATCGTATGACGGACCGCATCGCAGTCATGGAAAACGGACAGATCCTGGATGTGCAGCCGAAAGAGGAGCTTTTTCAGAATCCGTCCTCTCTGGCGGCAACGCTTCTGACCGGATGCAAAAATGTATCGGAGCTTCGGACAGAGCCTGATGGCAGGTATGCAGCAACAGACTGGGGAATGCGCCTGGCTGCGCCGCCTGAGGAAGGAAACTACAAATATGCGGCATTCCGGGCACACTATTTTCAGGTCGTTCCGGCAATGGAGGAAACGAATGTGCTGAAGTGTCATATCCTGCGGGTGATCGAGGATACTTTTTCCACAGTGGTACTGTTTTGTAACGGTAACCGGACAGGGGAACATGCGTCAGAGGTGCTGACCTATGAATTGCCGAAGGAGGAATGGCAGAAGCTGAAAAATGCAGAAACACTGTATCTGAAAATGCCGCCGGAACAGATCATATGGCTGGAAAAATAAAAGGAGTACATAATGCAGGACGGTCTGGGAAGAGAAATTGATTATTTGAGGATATCCGTGACGGACAAGTGTAATCTCCGGTGCAGATACTGCATGCCACCGCATGGGATCACGCCGTTAGCCCATGAGGAGATACTGACGCTGGAAGAAATCTTCCGGCTGGTGGGAATCATGGAACAACTGGGAATCCGAAAAGTGCGTCTGACCGGTGGGGAACCCATGGTACGGAAAAATCTGCCATGGCTGGTGGAGCAGATCCACGGGCTGTGCGGAATCCGGGAGATTGCCATGACTACCAATGGGACGCTGTTCGCACCGCAGGCAAAAGTCTATCGCGAGGCGGGACTTACGGCAGTGAACATCAGCCTGGACACGCTGGATCCGGAACGTTTTCGCTGCATCACAGGCTGTGACCGGGCAGATCGCGCAGCAGATGTGGACAGTGTGCTCTGTGCGATCAATGCGGCGCTGGAACAGCAGCTTAGGGTGAAGATCAACTGCGTCCCCTGCGTGGAGATGAATGGGGAGGATATTGAAGGAATTGCCGCACTGGCAGCGGACAGGCCCGTGGATGTCCGATTCATCGAGCTGATGCCCATCGGCTGTGGAAAAGATTATACGGGAATTTCCTCAGAGGAGATTTTAAGGCGGCTGGAGAGAAGATTTGGAGCAGCAATAGCAGTTCCGGGGAAATCGCCGCT
>ENA-OOXT01002175-OOXT01002175.1-human-gut-metagenome-genome-assembly--contig:-NODE-2175-length-11297-cov-2.105586_pt1 | contig 11297 bp, 9 predicted proteins | sample MGYA00241590_ERZ501349 | MGnify/ENA primary metagenome ERZ501349 (study PRJEB25962, sample SAMEA2042838) | human gut metagenome | biome: human gut; feature: human-associated habitat; material: faeces...
GAATGCGTCGTGCTTTTCGGCTGTCCCGTCGGTAAGAGGCTGGAACCAGTGTGTGTAATGTGTGACTCCTTTTTCCAGTGCCCACATGCGCATGCCGGCAGCCACATGATTGGCTATTTCGCGGTCGATAGGGGTTCCGTTGTCGATGGCATGGGTCAGGGCTTTGTAGGTTTCCTTGGAGAGATACTTTTGCATTGCCTTCCGGTTGAAGACGTTCTCACCATAATATTCGGATACTTTCTGATTGGGAGTAATGGCTTCCACTGCCTTTCGGTTGGATGCTTTCTCCACTGCATTGAAGCGTGAGATTGACATACAGATTGTTTTTATGTTATACCGGCTGCAAAGATACATGCAATTCTCCATGAATGCTTTCATCCGGTAGTTAAAAATAGATGAGTAGGAAACGATTTGTCCCGGCGCATCCCGTTCGGCAATGCACCAGCTTCTCTAAAGCTATGCATTAGGTTGCGTAACCCATAGCTTTAGCCTTCATAAAGCATAGCTTTACGGTAGCCTTTTTGGGGTGTCTGTCCTTTCGAATGAGGGCGTAAATGAAGATTCAAACATTTCATCGCGTGGGATAAATAAAAAAGGTGTATTAAGAAATGCTATTATTGATTATCAGTGATTTATGGTGATAGGTGATAGGTAAACCCCCGTTTCTGTAAAAGTTTAGGAAAAATGAATTAAAAAACGCCGCCTTTAAGGTGACGTTTTTTAATTCAAACTCAGAAAAGTTTTACAAAAAGGCCTTTTCACCTATCACCTATCACCCGATCAGAACAAACTCCAGGCTACTGTCAATCCTGCCATGACGATCGCTACCATGCTCATCAGCTTGATCAGGATGTTGAGGCTGGGACCGGAGGTGTCTTTGAACGGGTCGCCGACCGTATCGCCTACGACTGTCGCCTTATGGGCTTCGCTGCCCTTGCCGCCGTGGTTTCCTTCTTCGATATGTTTCTTGGCGTTGTCCCAGGCGCCTCCCGAATTGGCCATGAAGATCGCCAGTACGAACCCGGTGCTCAGGCCGCCGATCAGCAGTCCGACCACTCCTGTCACTCCGAATATCAGACCGGTGAGGATCGGTGCGATGATGGCTAACAGGGAAGGGGTCACCATCTCATGCTGCGCCCCTTTTGTCGAGATGGCCACGCAACGGGCGTAATCGGGTTCGGCTTTTCCTGTTAGTATTCCGGGGATTTCACGGAACTGGCGGCGTACTTCCTCCACCATGTGTCCGGCTGCCCGTCCGACTGCATTCATTGTCAACCCGCAGAACATGAAAGCCATCATGGAGCCGAGGAACATCCCCGCCAACACCTTCGGGTTCATAAGTGTGACATCATAATAGATCATAAAGTCGGAGAAAGAGGCTTTTGATACCTCGATGGCTTTGCCGTCGGAAAATGTCAGGACTGTTTCGCCCAACCGGAGCAAGCCTATTTTAATCTCTTCCACGTAAGAAGCCAGCAAAGCCAAGCCAGTCAAGGCTGCCGAGCCGATCGCAAACCCTTTGCCTGTTGCGGCGGTCGTGTTGCCTAAGGAGTCGAGCGCATCCGTACGTTTGCGTACTTCTTTGCCCAAGCCGGACATTTCCGCATTGCCGCCGGCATTGTCGGCAATAGGCCCGTAAGCGTCCGTAGCCAAAGTGATCCCTAATGTCGAGAGCATTCCGACGGCGGCGATGCCGATGCCGTACAACCCCATCCCTACATTGTTGAAATCGAAGCCGGAAGCAAAAAGGAACGAACAGATGATCCCGGCTACTACGGCCAGTACCGGAATGGCGGTCGATAGCATGCCCAGCCCCAAGCCGGAGATAATCACCGTTGCCGGTCCGGTCAGTCCGGCCTCTGAAACCCGCTGGGTGGGCTTATAAGACTGGGAGGTGTAGTATTCCGTCGATTGGCCGATCACGATCCCTACCAACAATCCGATTATAACCGAACAACTGATCCAGAACCAATTGTCCAACTCTAACAAATAAAGAATGCCGAAAGTGGAGAGGGCGATCAACACGGAACTTAGGTTTGTCCCTATGGCAAGCGCTTTCAGCAGCTCACGTATAGTCGCATTTTCCTTCGTACGGACGGCGAAGATGCCGATGATCGACAATACGATCCCGACCGCGGCGATCAGCATCGGCGCCACGATCGCCTTGTATTGCATCTCTACGTCGCCGGACGCCACGAATGCGGCAGCACCCAATGCGGAGGTTGCCAGAATGGAACCGCAATATGATTCGTACAAATCCGCCCCCATGCCGGCCACATCTCCGACGTTGTCTCCCACATTGTCGGCAATGGTTGCCGGGTTGCGCGGGTCGTCTTCGGGGATGCCGGCTTCGACTTTGCCGACCAGGTCGGCTCCGACATCGGCGGCCTTGGTGAAGATGCCGCCGCCCACACGGGCGAACAGAGCCATGGAGGAGGCGCCCATACCGAAGGTCAGCATGGTGGTGGTTATGATGGTCAGTTTATGTGTGGCATCCATCGTTTCTGCCGGAATGCAGATATTCAATAATATGTACCAGAACGAAATGTCCAGCAAGCCGAGGCCGACGACAACCAGCCCCATTACGGCACCGCTCCTGAAAGCAACCTGCAAGCCGCTATTCAAAGACGACCGGGCGGCATTGGCGGTACGGGCGGATGCGTAAGTAGCCGTCTTCATCCCTAAGAAACCGGCAAGACCAGAGAAGAAACCGCCGGTCAGGAAAGCGATCGGAACCCATTCGTTTTGTACTCCGAATCCATACGCCATGATGGAGAACAAAACCACCAGGGCGAGAAACACCGAAGCGACAACCTTGTATTGTTGTTTCAGGTATGACATAGCTCCTTTGCGTACGTGCCGGGCTATTTTTGCCATTAACTCCGTCCCTTCACTCTCTTTCATCATCTGCCTGAAGAAGAACCAAGCAAATACCAGTGCCAGGATGGAGGCTACCGGTATGATCCAAAAAATAGGTGTAATCATAGCAATGAGATTTAAAATTAATACGAATTTAATCGTTTTGACACTTAGCGTCTTACGATCCTTTATTGTTCATCTGTAAATATAACAAAAATAAAGAAGTAGAGAAACTTTTTCGTAAATAATAATGTTTCATTCTAAAAAAAACAGCATATTTGTCACAGAATAAGAATGAAAACGCAAATGACGGAAGAAACGAACCATAAGACCTGTAAATTAGGCTTGGCTTTGAGCGGAGGAGGAGCGAAAGGTTTCGCTCATATCGGAGTTTTTAGATTACTGGAAGAATGCGGTCTGAAGCCGGATATCATCGTTGGTACGAGTGTCGGTTCGTTGATGGGTGCTTTGTTTGCCGATGGCTATACGTCCGACGAAATTAAAGAACTCTTTACCGGACGTGAGTTTTCCGAATTCGCCCAGTTGCAAATCCCGAAATCGGGATTGTTCGACAGCAAGCGGTTCCGCTATTTCCTTCGTCGTCATTTGAGGGCTAAAACGTTTGAAGAGCTGAAAACTCCTTTGGTTGTCGTGGCGACCGATCTTGACAATGGCGAGAGCCATGAGTTTCGTAGCGGCCCCATCGTAGAGGCGGTGACCGCTTCCTGTAGTATTCCGATTATCTTTAGCCCGGTCGTGATAAACGGAGTGCATTATGTTGATGGAGGTCTTTTCCATAATTTCCCGGTTTCGATCATCCGTGAAGAGTGTGAACGTATCATCGGTGTGAATGTCAGTCCCCTTGTCCCGCAAAAGTACAAGCAGACGATTTTCCATATCGCGGAACGTTCCTACCACTATATGTTCCGGGCAAACACGTTGGAGGACCGCGAGATGTGCGATGTCCTGATCGAGGCGGAGGAGTTCGGTATGTATAAGACATTCGATCTGGAAAATGTGGATGAGATCGCGGGTATCGGATATGCTGCGGCGATCCGGGCATTCGAGGTCGTGATAAAAGAAAATAAATATGAAACCTTGGTGAACGCTATTATGGCAAGAAGAAACAACGCCTTGATGCCATAGTTTTTTCCGGAAGTTCCGGTGTTCACTCCAAATATTAACTAAGTTGGCAAATAACGCGATGAAACAGGCAAATAAGATGGTAATATATCAGGTCTTTCCACGTTGGTTTGGAAATATGAAATCATCCCTGGTGAAGAATGGAAGTAAAGTTGAAAACGGAGTAGGAAAGTTTTCGGACTTTACGCCGGTTGCTTTGTCCAAGATTAAGGAGTTGGGAACCACCCATATCTGGTATACCGGAGTGATCGAACATGCAACGAATACTGATTATACGGCTTACCAGATACGAAGAGACCATGCGGCAGTCGTAAAGGGGAATGCCGGCTCGCCTTATGCGATCAAAGATTATTATGATATAGACCCGGACCTGGCCGATAATGTGCCTGACCGTATGAAAGAATTCGAATCGCTGGTCAGAAGGACGCATGAAGCCGGAATGAAAGTAATCATCGATTTCGTACCTAATCATGTGGCCCGCCAGTATTATTCGGATGCCAAGATGGCATATGTGGAAGACTTGGGGCAAAAAGACAATACTTCGAAAGCTTTCGATCCTAATAATAATTTCTATTATATACCGGGGCAGACTTTGTGTCTGCAATTCGGTGCTCAGCAGGAAGATTTTGAATATAGTGAATTTCCGGCGAAAGTCACGGGGAATGATTGCTTCAGTACCTGTCCCGGACAAAACGACTGGTATGAGACGGTCAAGTTGAATTATGGTGTTGATTATGTGAACGGCCGTACCCTGCATTTTGATCCGGTTCCCAATACATGGGCGAAGATGCTGGATATCCTGCTTTTCTGGGCGGAAAAAGGGATAGACGGTTTCCGGTGCGATATGGCGGAAATGGTTCCGGTTGAATTCTGGAACTGGGTGATCCCGAAGGTGAAACAGGCTTATGATGTTTGTTTTATTGCCGAAGTTTATAATCCGGCAGAATATCGCAATTATATCTGGAACGGACATTTTGATTATTTGTATGATAAGGTCGGACTGTACGATACGGTACGGGCGGTCATGTGTAACCAGGCTCCGGCAAGCAATATCTCCGGATGCTGGCAGTCACTCGAAGGCATCCAGCATAATATGTTGAACTTCCTTGAAAACCATGACGAGCAGCGTATCGCTTCTTACTTCTTTGCCGGTGATCCGCGTCCGGGAATTCCGGGGATGATCGTGTTGGCTATGATGAATACCAATCCGGTGATGATCTACAGTGGACAGGAGTTAGGAGAGCCGGGAATGGACGATGAAGGGTTCAGCGGACGTGATGGGCGCACGACGATTTTTGATTACTGGAGTCTTGCCAGCTTGCGTAACTGGATAAACGAGGGAGCTTTCGATGGCGGCAAACTGACTGCCGAACAACGGCAGTTGCGCGAGGTGTACGCAAAGATCTTGAATATATCAAAGTCCGAACGGGTTATCACGGAAGGAGTTTTCTATGATTTGATGTATGCAAACCTGAGCAATCCGTATTTTAATTCACACCGTCAATTCGTGTTCATGCGTAAATATCAGAATGAAGTGTTGTTAGTGGTGGTCAACTTTGACAAGGCAGAGCAGACGGTACGCATCCAAATTCCTGACGAGGCATTCAAGGCACTTGATTTCGGGGACAACAAAGCTGCCGTACAGACCGATCTGATGACTGGAGAGAACTGTATCAGCACATTGACGGCTGCTTGGCCCTATCAGGTCGTTATACCTGCTTATTCCGGTCGTTTACTGAAGTTTACATATTGATTTATGATTTATGGTTTGTGATTTATGATCTGCTCTGACCGATGTGTTTGGTAATAAATCATAAATCATAAATCATAAATCATAATTGTTTTGTACCTTTGCACTCACAATTCAAATCTATTTACTTAAGATAAATATTCGGAATAATGAGTGCACAAACTCCTTTCTTGGTGTTTTCGGGAACTAACTCCCGGTATCTTGCAGAGAAAATTTGCAATAGTCTTGGTTGTCCGCTGGGACAGATGAACATTCAACACTTTGCCGATGGTGAATTTGCCGTCTCTTATGAAGAGTCGATTCGCGGTCGCGATGTATTCCTGGTACAATCAACGTTTCCTAACTCTGATAATCTGATGGAGCTTCTCCTGATGATCGATGCTGCCAAGCGTGCTTCAGCACACTCTGTAATCGCAGTTATTCCTTATTTCGGTTGGGCACGTCAGGATAGAAAAGATAAACCGCGTGTTTCTATCGGGGCCAAACTGATCGCAGACATGCTGAGTACTGCCGGTATCGACCGCTTGATTACGATGGACCTGCATGCCGATCAGATTCAGGGATTCTTTAATGTTCCGGTCGACCACTTGTATGCATCTTCCATTTTCCTGGATTACATTAAAACATCATTGCCTCTGGATAACCTGTGTATCGCTACACCGGATGTTGGAGGAACTAAACGTGCCAGCAGTTATTCCAAATACCTGGGTTTGCCGATGGTTATTTGCCACAAGTCACGTCTGCGTGCCAATGAAGTGGCCGAAATGCGTATCATCGGTGATGTGAAAGGTTTGGATGTACTTTTGATCGACGATATGGTGGATACGGCCGGTACTATTACGAAGGCTGCCAACCTGATGCTCGAAAACGGTGCTAAATCCGTGCGTGCCATCGCCAGTCATGCCGTTATGTCCGACCCGGCTTCTACACGTGTAGACCAGTCTGCTTTGACTGAAATGATCTTTACGGATTCTATCCCTTATGCAAAGAAATGCGAAAAGGTGAAAGTGTTGTCTGTTGCCGATATGTTTGCCGAAGCCATCCGTCGTGTTTGTAGCGGTGAATCTATCAGTTCTCTGTATACTATTTAATTAATGCATATATCAAGGAAAGGCTGCAATCCTGCGGGATGAGCAGCCTTTTTATTTCCATATAATTCTTAACTTTGTCTGCATGAAAAAGAGCGAGAACCTTCTCGCTTGATATGATTAAGATGAATTATTGGTTTAATCTATAGGTCAGAATGGATCAGCATGCGTACCGGTATCGGTAAAAAGGAGTATAAACTCTGTTTCGTTTTGGCTCCAGACTAATAACCGGTCTGATTATATAATGGCACTCCCATAGACCGTCATACTTATGTTTTTACCGTTTCTTTTTTACTTGTTGCCTCTATCTTTACTTAATTTGAATATTACGGCCAAAAATAATAATTAGCAATTTGCCTATTTCTCTTCATCAATAATCATGCCACTGCCGAGGCAAAGACGATGGTCTTTGTCGTAGACTACTCCGTACTGTCCGGGGGCTATTCCTTGGATTTTGTTGTCGGATTCGATGCGGTATAAGTCTCCGATGCGACGGATGCGGCCGTGTGTGAAGTCCGGTGTGTGGCGGATCTTGAAAGTGATCTCTTTCTCGTCTTCAAATTCTCCCCATGGGTCTTCGGTGATAAAGTCGAAGCCGTGCATGTTGATAATCTTGCCGTACTGTGTTTCCGGATCATAACCGTTGGAAACATAGATAATGTTCCGCTTGATGTCCTTTTTGATAACGAACCACGGTCCTCCGCTTAAGCCTAAACCCTTACGCTGTCCGATGGTGTGGAACCAGTAGCCGTTGTGTTTGCCTAACACCTTGCCTGTTTCCAGTTCGACGATCTTTCCGGTTCGTTTGCCCAGGTAGCGTTCGATGAAATCATTATAGTTGATCTTGCCTAAGAAGCAGATTCCCTGGCTGTCTTTCCGTTTGGCACTCGGCAGTTTTTGTTGTTCGGCTATAGCTCGGACTTCGCTTTTCATGAGATGTCCGATCGGGAACATTAATTTCTGTATTTGCAAACGAGTGATTTGGCCGAGGAAGTCGGTCTGATCTTTTACCGGATCCTTGGCGGTGGAAAGCCATACTTTACCGTCTATCTCGGTTGTCGTGGCGTAATGACCGGTCGCTATTTTATCGAAATCCTTTCCCCATTTCTCTTCGAAGCAGCCGAATTTGATATATTTATTGCACATCATATCCGGGTTGGGGGTGAGTCCGCGTTTTACGGAATCAATGGTGTAGCTCACGACACGATCCCAATATTCGTCGTGCAAGGAGACGATTTCAAACCGGCAACCGTACTTCTTGGCGATATAAGAGGTGATTTCAATATCTTCTTCGGCAGGGCAGTCTATATATCCGTCTTTATCTTCCATGCCGATACGGATATAGAAAATGGTAGGATCGTATCCTGCCTCTTTCAACTGGTGGACGACTACGGAGCTATCTACTCCTCCCGAAACTAATGCTGCGATTTCCATATTTTTACAGTGAATAAGAATTGTACAAAGGTACGGTAAATTTTTCAATTAAAACAGGAGAGATACTTTGGGTGCATCGATTACCGATAAGATACATGTCGGGACGACGAAAAATTATTGGCAGTATCTTTCGGAAATGTTGGGTTTGGAACTGCTCGATTACGGTATTATATCTAGCCGGACGAATCTTATTCTAACTGAAGGGATAGTAGTGACGATTTGATAGAATTGAAAGAGCGATTCTTGTTGGGATACTTTTAACCTGCAAAACATTTTTCATCTCATCGGAATTGTTTATTTTCGCATCCATAATAGTTCTCTTTTATGAATGTAGACATAACAGATTTAAAGACGGTCCGTTTGAGTCAGGACGGGAGTGCTGTGATTATCTTGGACCAGACCTGCTTGCCGGGATCTGAAGTCTATGTTTCCCTTTCTTCTGCAGAAGAGATTTGGGAGGCTATATATAGATTAAAGGTGCGCGGGGCGCCGGCTATCGGGATAGCTGCTGCCTATGGCATTTATGTTTGTAGCCGACAGATTGCGGCAAACACTTATGGTGGTTTTTGCAGTGAGTTTCTCCGAATCAAGGATTATCTGGCATCTTCTCGCCCTACTGCGGTCAACTTGGTTGCGGCTTTGGACCGGATGGAAAAAGTTGTGGTCGCCCATTCTGTGAATCCTGTTCCGGAAATAGTGGAACTGTTGCGTGTCGAGGCGGAGGCGATCCGGGCGGAAGATGCGGCTGCTTGCCGTAAGATAGGAGAGAACTGCTTGTCCTTGTTGCGCCCGGGAATGGGAATCCTGACACATTGCAATGCCGGTCATTTGGCGGTATCGGAATATGGAACGGCTCTCGCTCCGGTTTATTTAGGAGAAGAACGTGGATATGGCTTTAAGGTGTTTGCCGATGAAACGCGTCCGCTGTTGCAGGGTGCACGCCTGACGGCCTACGAATTGCAGAAGGTGGGTGTGGATGTTACCTTGATTTGTGATAATATGGCGTCGGCCGTCATGCGGAAAGGCTGGGTACAGGCTGTCGTGGTCGGTTGCGACCGGGTCGCGGCAAATGGTGATACGGCTAATAAGATCGGGACTTCGGGAGTGGCGATCCTGGCTCGTTATTACGGTATTCCTTTTTATGTGTTAGGTCCGACATCCACTATTGATTTGAATTGTCCGGATGGGGATTCGATCGTGATAGAAGAACGGAATCCCAAGGAAATTACGGATATGTGGTATGCTTCGCGGATGGCTCCTGAAGGGGTGAAAGCTTATAATCCGGCTTTTGATGTAACTCCTCACGACTTGATAACTGCGATTATAACCGAAAAAGGTATTGCTTATCCTCCTTTCCGTCTGGAGGATTTCTGAAAAATATTTACGGAAAGTTTTGCTAATCCCGAAACAATCAGTAATTTTGCTGCCCAATTTGTGGATATAGTAATTAAACAATATAATAAATTAAATTATGATCGTAGTTCCATTAAAAGAAGGCGAAAACATTGAAAAAGCGCTGAAGAAATTCAAAAGAAAGTTCGAAAAAACAGGTGTAGTAAAAGAATTGAGAAACCGTCAGGCTTTCGAAAAACCCTCTGTAGCAAAGAGAAAACAAACTATGCGTGCTGTTTACGTTCAGCAATTACAGCAGGTAGAAGAATAAAAATACAAAATCTATCTGCCAGGCTTGTTTTATTGGATTCTTATTCTTATTTTCGTTGCATAAAAGTTGATGCAACGTGAATGTGCTGATTGATTCATTTTTAGATTATCTTCGGTATGAGCGGAATTATTCCGAATATACGATTAATGCTTATTTCAAAGATTTACAGCAGTTTGAAGATTTTGTAAAAGAGAAGAAGGAAGGCATATTCGTGCCGGAGGAAGTTGATACGGATATTGTACGGAATTGGATTATATCTTTGTTGGATAATAAGATTTCGCCCGTATCTGTCAACCGGAAATTGAGTTCTTTGAAATCTTTTTTTAAATTCCTTATGAAGCAGGGATTCGTTTCTGTAAACCCGTTACGGTTTGTGACCGGTCCGAAAACAAAGAAGCCGTTACCTACTTTTGTAAAAGAAAAGGATATGGAAGAGTTGTTGGATGGAGACGGGTTTGATGAGGATTTTGAAGGGGTGAGGGATCGTCTGATACTTGAAATGCTGTATGATACCGGGGTGAGACGTTCGGAGCTGGTCGGTTTACAAGATACCGATATAGACTACGATGCTATGCTGATCAGGGTGACAGGTAAGCGTAACAAGCAGCGGCTGATTCCTTTTGCAGAAAGATTAAAAAACTTGATGCTTGCATACACTGAAGTCCGAAATCGTGAAGTTGACGCAGGATGCGGATGGTTCTTTGTCCGGAAGAATGGAGAACAATTGTCTACGGGTATTCTTTATACGATAGTAAAAAAGAAGCTTTCGGACATTCCGACATTGGCAAAATGCAGTCCCCACGTATTAAGACATTCGTTTGCAACAAGTATGTTGAATAATGGAGCGGAGTTGAACGCCGTGAAAGAGTTACTCGGTCATAGCAGTCTGGCTTCTACCAGTATTTACACACATACAACCTTTGAGGAATTAAAAAAAGTGTATCATGCTCATCCAAGAGCACAAAAAGAAGGAGGTTTATTATGAACATTAGAATTCAAGCAATCCATTTTGATGCAACTGATCAATTAGAAGCGTTTATTCAGAAGAAAGTGGCTAAGTTGGAACAGTATTTCGACGGCATTATATCGGCAGAAGTTAGTTTAAAGGTTGTAAAACCAGAATCTGCAAAGAATAAAGAAGCTGCTATTCGGTTGATTATTAAAAATGGAGATTGTTTTGCCGAAAAGGTAAATGATACCTTTGAAGAATCAATTGACGAATGCGTAGAAGCATTGGAGAAACAGTTAGTTAAATTCAAGGAAAAAATCAGAGCCAAATAAAAAAAACGGTAGATAAATTTGGTATATAAGAAATAATGCCTAAATTTGCAGCCGTTTCGCCTTGGTGACGAAACGGCTG
>ENA-OOXT01002176-OOXT01002176.1-human-gut-metagenome-genome-assembly--contig:-NODE-2176-length-11292-cov-4.373587_pt1 | contig 11292 bp, 8 predicted proteins | sample MGYA00241590_ERZ501349 | MGnify/ENA primary metagenome ERZ501349 (study PRJEB25962, sample SAMEA2042838) | human gut metagenome | biome: human gut; feature: human-associated habitat; material: faeces...
ATGAAATCGGGCTGTATGTTATGGATGGGTTTGGACCGTCCCAGATAGCACGAAAACTGCGGGAACGGAAAATTCTCACACCTGCCGCTTACTATGAAAGCAAGGGCATTACCTGCAATGTAAAAAAGCAAGGCGATCCTTATGATTGGGATAATACCACGATAGCACATATTATGGATCGTTGGCGTGAATACCTGGGGCATACGGTGAATTTCAAGACCACAAAGAAGTCCTACAAGAGCAAAAAGAAAATCAAAAATCCTGAAAGTGAATGGGTCATCTTCGAGAATACCCATGAACCCATCTGGACAGAAGCCATTGCCGAGGCTGTAAAACAGGCACGGCAATCACGGCGCCGTCCGACAAAGATGGGCGAAATGGGGATGTTCTCCGGCATGATGTATTGTGCCGATTGTGGCTCGATCCTGTACCAGTGCAGAGCGACCGGTTTCCGAAAGGATCAAGAATATTATATCTGCTCTGGATACCGTAAGGGAAAGCAGGTATGCAGCACACCACACTCCATCCGAACGGTTATCCTGGAGGAACTGATCCTTCAAAATCTGCGGGAGATTGTGTCCTTCGCAAGAAGCCACGAAAACCGTTTCGTTCAGATGGTCATGGATATGGATGTAAAGGAACGCAATAAAGGTCTTGCCAAAAAGCGCAAGCTGCTGTCTGAAAGTGAGAAGCGTATCACAGAACTGGATACAATCTTCAAGCGGCTGTATGAGGACAACATCAGCGGCAAGCTGACAGACGAGCGTTTTCACAAGCTGTCCACCGATTATGAAGCGGAACAGGCTGGTTTGCAGACACAGGCTGCAATACTCCGTGAGGAAATCGAAGAAGAAGAAGGCAAAAGTGCCAATGTTGACAGGTTCCTGTCTGTTGTCCGCCAGTACACCGATATCCCGGAGCTGACACCTCGTATCCTGCATGAGTTCGTTGAGAAGATCGTCATTCACGCGGCGACCGATCCCCATAGCAAAATCAACCGCAGACAAGAGGTAGATATCTACTACAAAGGTATCGGGATTTTGGAAATGTCCAAAGTATTTGATAGCAGGCAAAAATGAAAGAAACGGCATAGCCGAAGCTATACCGTTTCTCTCTCGCCTTAGAATGTTTTCTTAACTGGACACCCCTAAGGGAACGCCTGTCAAATATTGGCTCATTTTTCCAAAAGCTTCCGCAGGGAGTCAAAGGCTTCACCCAGTTCCGCCTTAGCCTTGGCGGAGGGGTTGGCCCGGAGGACCCGCAAAGCGGTTTCATAGCGCTGGATGGAGCGGGTGCGGACCTGCGCTTCTCTCTGGCGGACGGCAGCGATGAGGGCGTCCAGCTCCTCCCGATGCTTGGCAAGCTCCTGCTCGCCGGGTTCGTCGATGCCATCGTCCAGCGCGGCGCGGGTCTTTTCCAAAGCCTGGGCGATATTGGCCAGGATTTCCAGCTTGGATTCCACCCGGCGGCGGAAGGCGTTTTCCAGAGCCGCCCGGCGGCGCTGCTTCCGGACCTGCTTGGCGGTGCGGTGGGCTTCCAGCTCGTCAGCCAGATAGGACTGCAGCAGGTATCTGTCCAGAGAGGTCTTTTCCCGGAAAGCCTGCAGCTCCTCGGCAGTGCGGGCCTGAGCGGCCTCGGCCTTTTTGGCCAGCCGCCGCAGCTCTGCGTTTTCCTCGGTAAGCTTGGTAAGGACCTCCCGCAGGTCGATGGCGGCCTTGGTGGACTTTACCGTATCCATGATGAACAGCACGGCGATCACTGCGGCCAGAGGATTCACCAGCAGGGCCGGGAGCTTATGGAGCAGCTTGTCGATGGGGGGATGGATGACATAGATCAGCAGATCGGAGAAAAAGCCCCAGGCGATCGAACTGGTCAGGCAGATGTAGCCGTGGAGGTTAAAGGGCTGCTTGGTGTAATCCCAGTAGCGGACCTTGAAAAGCTGCTCCATTACGGCGCCTACCACATATTCCAGCGCCGTAGCGGCCAGCATACCCAGAAAATAGACCAGCCAGAAGTTGTCCGCCACCGGCAGGGTGGCAAACAGAATGATGATGGCCCCGGAGCCATAGATCGGCAGCAGCGGCCCATGGAGAAAGCCCCGGTTCACCCAATGACGCTGCTTGGCGGAGACATAACAGGATTCCCAGACCCAGCCGCAGAAGCAATAGAAGAAGAACAGCAGGGCCCACTGCCCCGGCGTGTAAACGTACATAGAAAATCATCCTTTCATAGGATCGGCAGTGCCGTTTGGCTGCGGGTCAGTCCAGATTGACCCGGAAATCGCCCCGGGCCGCCGCGTCTGCCCGGCGCTGCTTTTCCGCAGCCTGAGCATCCAGCAGCCCGCCGATGATCTGATTAGATACTAAAAAGCCCTTGGGGGTCAGATGCCACACACCGTTTTCCGACACAGCATAGCCGGCGGCCACGCACTTTTGCAGAAACGGCAGGAAAATCGGATCAAACCGGCGGCGGAACTGGGCTTCGTAATCCTTGGGATCCAGACCGGAGATTAGTCGCGCACCCAGCATCACCCACTCCACGTCCCGGTCTCTGGGAGGGATGACGGTGTTTTCGGAAAAGCGGAACTGTCCGCCGTGTGCGGCGGCGATGTAGGCGTCCAAGTCTTTTTCGTAGGCATACCGGACGCCGCCGAAATCGCTGTGGGCGCCGGGGCCAAAGCCGGCGTATTCCTGAAGCTTCCAATATTTCAGGTTATGCCGGGATTCCCGGCCCGGCTTGGCGAAGTTGGAAATTTCGTACTGCTCATAGCCGTACTGCTTCAAAAATTCCACGGTTTGCAGGTACATATCCGCCTGTTCCTCGTCTCCCGGCAGACCGGCGGTGTCCTTTATGGCAAAGAGAGGCGTCCCTTCCTCTACCTTCAGGCCGTAGCAGCTCAGATGCTCCGGGTTCAGAGCTACGGCAGCGGCGAGATTTTCCATCCATCGCTCCTGTGTCTGGTGGGGCAGACCGTAAATGAGGTCCAGCGACAGATTTTGAATCTTGGCTTTCCGGGCAGCCTCCGCCGCCTGTTGGACCTGCTCCATGGTGTGGACCCGGCCGATGGTTCGCAGCTCCTCGTCGCAGGCGGACTGCATCCCCAAGGAGATCCGGTTGAAGCCGCAGCGCCGCAGGGCGCGGAGAGCTTTCCAATCCCCGGCGGAGTCCGGGTTGGCCTCCAGAGTGATCTCCGCGTCACGGGCCACTTGATAGCGCTTTTCGATGACCTTTAAAATTTTGCACAGGCGCTTTTCTCCTAAGTAGCTGGGAGTGCCGCCGCCGAAGTATACGGTATCCACCGTATGAGACGCGGCCAGCGGCGCGGCTTCTGTCAAATGGGCGCAGAGGGCGTCGGTATAGGCGTCCATGCGGTCCTCGCCATGGGGCAGGGAGTAGAAGTCGCAGTAGACGCATTTGGCCTTGCAGAAGGGGATGTGGATGTACAGCCCCAGCGGCCGGACGGTTTTCATAAAAATGCCCTCCTTTTGGAATCATGGTCAACAGTTTACCGCTTTTCAGACTGCATTGCAAGAAATTTCACATACTTTTCGCCGGAATGGGGAAACTATGGAAAACTTGTGAAAAGAGGTTGTACTATGGATATGACGCCCCGGGAATACCAACAGTATGTGCAGCGGAAAATGAAAAAGTCCCCCTTGGGGAAGGACGTGTGTCTGGCCTTTCTCGTGGGTGGGGCCATCTGCGCTCTGGGACAGGCCGTTCTGGACGGCTGGATGTCTCTGGGCCTGCCCAAGGAGGACGCGGGCACAGCTACCTCCTGTTCGCTGGTGGCCCTGTCCTCATTGCTGACGGGACTGAATCTCTACAACAAGCTGGCCCGCTTCGGCGGCGCGGGAACGCTGGTGCCCATTACCGGCTTTTCCAACGCAGTGACCTCACCGGCACTGGATTTCAAGTCCGAGGGCTTCGTCACCGGTATGGCGGCGAAGATGTTCACCGTGGCCGGGCCGGTCATTACCTTCGGGACACTGGCATCGGTGATCTACGGCGTGATCCTGATGTTATTGAAATGATCGGCGGGGAGGGAAGTGCGTATCTGAACCGGATTCCTTTGGTGTGGAGATGTCTTGGCGAATCTGTGCGTCGGATTCGCCTTTCCTGAAAACGGGAGGTGACAACTGCGATCGACCATGCAGCCTGCGGCCTTGCATTGAAATTTCGCAAAGCTGAACCGGTAGGTGTATTGCGTGGCATTTTTCAAATTCTACAAAAAATTGTTATTTTTTTGTCATATCTTATAATTGCAAAAGAAACGGACACAGATTATACTAACAGTGTTAATGAGCGATATTGTTTCGCTTTTCTTTTTACATTGACTCGTGCACGTGCACGGAACGGAAAAACATATACAGCTCGAGTGGAGACCAACAGAGCAAGTATGTAACGCATCGCCGCTAGAGCCTGGCGTATCCCGGGGCACTGGAATCGGGTGCTGCCAGCTATGATCTTGACGGGCACGGTGTTGGGGGGAACAGCCCACGGCATCCGTTTTCAAATTAAAAATCTGTATACTTGTTGATACGATATGCCGCCTGCGGCGGCGAGAGAGGAGCAAGACATGGAAACCATTACCAACCTGATCAAAGACACACCGATCCCCAAGATGGTCAAGGTTCGCCAGAACTTCGACAAGACCTGCATCCCTGAGAGCGATATTCCCGGCATCATCACCCGGGAGCTGGATCGCCCTGAGATCGGCGGCAAGATCCAGCCCGGTCAGAAGATCGCCATTACCTGCGGCAGCCGCGGCATCAATCACAATGCCGTGATGGCCCGTGCCATTGTGGATTTTGTCAAATCCAAGGGTGCCGAGCCTTACATTGTGGCGGCAGCCACGGCGGCGCTACCGCCGAGGGCCAGCTCCAGATCCTCAAGGACTACGGCGTCACTGAGGAAGCCATGGGCTGCCCCGTGAAAAGCTCCATGGAGACGGTGCAGATCGGCATTTCCGGCGTACGTCATCAGCCGGTATATGTGGATAAGAATGCCTCTGAGGCTGACGGCATCATCCTCTACAACCGCATCAAGCCCCACACCTCCTTCCGCGGCCCCTATGAAAGCGGCCTGATGAAGATGATGGCCATCGGCCTTGGCAAGCAGAAGGGCGCTGAGAGCATCCATCATCAGAGCCCTGCCATCATGCATGAGTTGGTGGAGGAGTACGGCCGGACGATTCTGGAAAACGCGCCGGTTCTGGGCGGCATTGCCATCATTGAAAACGCCTATGACGATACCTATCTTATCAAGGGCCTGAGCCCGGAGGAGATCATCAGCGAGGAACCCAAGCTCAAGGAGATCTCCTACAAGACCATCGCCCACCTGCTGTTTGACAAGTGCGACGTACTGGTGGTGGATAAGATCGGCAAGAACATCTCCGGCGACGGCATGGACCCCAACGTGTCCGGCCGCTTTGTCCAGCCCAAGTACTGCTCCGGCGGCATTCAGGCGGAAAAGTGCGTCATCCTGGACCTGACCGACGAGACCCACGGCAATGCACAGGGCATCGGCCTGGCGGAGGTCACCACCCGCCGTCTGTTCAACAAGATGAAGCTGGAGATGACCTATCCTACCGGCGTGACCAACACCTTCCTGCATCTGATGAAGATTCCCATGATCATGGACAATGACCGGGAAGCTATGCAGCTGGCCCTGATGTGCTGCCCCGAGGCAGAGGATCATGACCACATGAAGATGATCCGCATCCCCAACACCGCCCATATCGGTGTCATCGAGATTTCTGAGGGTATGCTGCCTCTGGTGGAGAACAACCCCAACTTTGAGGTCCTCACGGAGCCCTATGACCTGCCCTTTGACGAAAACGGCAACCTGTTCTGAAAAATCCGAGCTGCCGGAGGCCTGCCGTGAACAGGCGACTACCGGACAGCTCTGGTTTTAAATAGTAGTGCAAGAAACACAAAAAAGAAAGGAACTGACTCTATGGTATCTCCCGCAATGCTGATCGTAGCACTGGTGATCGCAATCGCAATCATCCTGTTCTGCATCATCGTCCTCAAACTCAACGCTTCCATCGGCATGGTTCTGGCCAGCCTGTTCATGGGTGTGGCCGGCGGCCTCGACCTGATGACTACAATGGACACCATCTCCTCCGGCTTCGGCAGCATGATGACCAGCATCGGCCTGCCTGTCGGCTTCGGCACCATCCTGGGCCAGCTGATGAGTGACAGCGGCGCTGCCGACATCATCGCCGACAAGCTGGTTTCCGCTTTCCCTGAAAAGCGCTCCATCTGGGGCCTGAGCCTGGCCGGCTTCGTGCTGTCCATCCCTGTGTTCTTTGACGTCACCTTCATTATCCTGATCCCCATCGGCATCACCATTGCCGCCAAGATCGACATGAAGATGTGCTATGTCACCGGCTGCCTGACCATCGGCGCCACCACCGCTCACTGCGTGGTGCCTCCCACGCCCAACCCTCTGGCTGCCGCCGATATCTTTGGTTTTGATCTGGGCATCATGATGATCGTCGGTCTGGTTGTCGGTTTTATCACCGTTCTGGTGTCCGACTTCATCTATGTTAAGATCCACAACCGCGGCATTTGGAATGAGGAAAAGGACGTGAACCACAGCTCCAACGTTGTTAACGAGCTGGTAACTGCCCGCGCTGCTCAGAACAGCTCTAAGGCCCGTCCCTCTTTCGGTATGGCTCTGCTGCCCGTCGTCATCCCCGTGGTCTGCATTCTCTTCGGTACCCTGGGCAGCGCCATGTTTGACGAGGAGCCTCTGATCTGCAGCTTCCTGGGCAACAAGCTGGTTGCCATGACCCTGGGTACTCTGGGCGCTTACCTGGTAAGCCTGCCCTACATTGGCCGTGAGAATCTGGAGAAGTCTGCCGGTGAGGCACTGAAGAGTGCCGGCGTGGTGCTGCTGATCACCGGTGCAGGCGGCTCTTTCTCCTCTGTCATCACCGCTACCGGCATTGGCAATGCCATCGTGAGCCTGCTGGGCACCGATACCACCTCCGTCATCCCTGCCATGTTCCTGGCCTACTTCATTGGCATGATCTTCCGTGTGGCGCAGGGCTCCGGCACCGTGGCCGGCATGACCTCTATGGGCATCATGGCAACCATCGCTCCCGCCATCGGCTGCCATCCCGTGTGGATCGCGCTGGCCTGCCTGTCCGGCGGCAACTCCATCGGCCATGTCAATGACTCCGGCTTCTGGGTGGCCACCAATATGTCCGGCCTGACCGTGACCGGCGGTCTGAAGACCTACACCCTGGGCTCCTTTATCTCCTCTGTGTGCATTTTCGTGCTGGCTCTGATCGGCGCCCTGGTGATCCCCCTGTAAGCATACCCGGCCCCATAATATGAAGGAGGAATTATACATGCAAAATGCAATGATTATTGACCCCAAAGACAATGTGGCCGTTGCCATTGAGCCGATTGCCGCAGGGGATACCGTTACCTATCTCAAAGAGGGAAAGACTGTATCTCTGAAAGCCACGGAAGATATTACCATTTATCACAAGCTGGCTACCCGGACCATCGAAAAGGGTGAGCCTGTGGTGAAGTATGGCGAACACATCGGTGTGGCCACGGAACAGATCCCCGAGGGCGCCCATGTTCATGTTCACAATGTTGAGAGCATGAAAGAAGATCGCCGCGGGATGGAGTAAGGGAGGATACAGAATATGACTTTTTACGGATATCGCCGTCCTGACGGACGGGTTGGCGTGCGTAACCGAGTACTGATCCTGCCCGCCAGCGTTTGCGCCACAGACACGGCCCGCATCATTGCGCAGCAGGTCGAGGGCGCTATCAGCTTCAATAACCAGCAGGGCTGCTCTCAGGTGGCCCCTGACCAGCAGTTCACTATGGATGTAATGGCTGGCTATGCCGCCAACCCCAATATCTACGGTACTGTGGTGGTGTCTCTGGGCTGCGAAAACTGCCAGATGGACCTGGTGGTCAAGGCCATTGAGGAGCGCACCAACAAGCCCCTCAAGCAGGTCATCATTCAGGAAGTGGGCGGAACCCTCAAGGCTGTTGAGATCGCCGTTCGTTATGCCAAGGAGATGGTAGCTGAAGCCTCCATGCTCCAGAAGGAGGAGTTCCCCCTGTCCGAACTGATTGTCGGCACGGAATGCGGCGGCTCCGATCCTACCAGCGGCCTTGCTGCCAACCCCGCCATCGGCGCTATGAGCGATCTGGTGGTGCAGGCAGGTGGTACCAGCATTCTCTCCGAGACCTCCGAGTTCATTGGCGCTGAGCACATTCTGGCCCGCCGTGCTATCAACAAGGAAGTCCACGATCGCATCTATGAGATCACCAGCCGCTTTGAGGCGCACTTCCACGCTGTCGGCGAAGATGTCCGCCAGGGCAACCCCTCTCCGGGCAACAAGGCCGGCGGCATCACCACGCTGGAGGAGAAGTCTCTGGGCTGCATCCACAAGGGTGGCCACAGCCCCATCAATGCTGTATATGATTACGCCAAACAGGTCGAGAGCAAGCAGGGCCTGGTCATCATGGACACGCCGGGCAATGACCCCGCCTCCGTGGCGGCCATGGTGGCCGGCGGTGCACAGGTCATTGTGTTCTCCAGCGGCCGGGGTTCACCGGTGGGCCATCCCATTGCTCCTGTGGTGAAGGTCACGGGCAATAAGATCACTTTTGCCAATATGGAAGATAACATCGACTTCTGCGCAGCTCCTCTGATCTACGGGGAGAAGACGGTGGAGCAGCTGGGTACTGATCTGCTGAATATGGTGGTAGAGACCGCCTGCGGCAAGCAGACCAAGGCGGAAGCACTGGGCTTTGTTGAGACCGCTATTGCCCGTATCTGCAACTACGTCTGATTTGTTTTATAAAGTACATCTATAAAGTACATCGTCGGCTCTGACGCGGCTTTATGCCGCGTCAGAGCTTTTTTGTGCAAAGAGAGAATTGGATAGACCGTCCCAATATTTAAGAGCGGAAAGAAAGCGGCCGCAAACAGGCGGCATATCATCAGGGCTTCTTTCTTGTATAAGCCATGTAAAATTTATGAACTTTTTTCGCTTTAACAGGGTTACATAACGATGTGGAAAAAGCTGTGGAAAATGTGAAGAACCCTTTGGAACCGGGGAAAATACCGGGTGACCGGCTGTTATGTAAAAAATTACGCAACAACCTTTCTGGGTGAAACGGCACTCTTTCTGACAAAAAAACGGGGAACAGCGGAGGACGCTTGCAGTCAGGACGGGGATATGCTATAATCAACTCAGTATGAAAATGGCAGAATGTTCCCTGATAAACGGGGAAATGCCCTCTTGGAGGAACTATGGCGACTAAAAAACAGGATTATGGCAATGACAGCATCTCGTCTCTGAAAGGCGCGGACCGGGTCCGGAAACGGCCCGGTGTCATTTTTGGCTCCGACGGTCTGGACGGCTGCGAACACGCGGTTTTCGAGATTCTCTCCAACTCCATCGACGAGGCCCGGGAGGGCCACGGCCGGGTCATCACTGTGACGCGGTACAATGACCGCTCTATTCAGGTGGAGGATATGGGCCGGGGCTGTCCCGTGGACTGGAACGAAAAGGAGCAGCGCTACAACTGGGAACTGGTGTACTGCGAGCTGTACGCCGGCGGCAAGTATGATAACCTCACCGGCGACAACTATGAATACTCTCTGGGCCTCAACGGTCTGGGTGCCTGTGCCACCCAGTACGCCTCCCGCTACATGGACGTCACCGTCTGGCGGGACGGCTTTGAGTACAAGCTCCACTTTGAGCGGGGCGAGATCGTGGGAGGGCTGGAAAAGACGCCCCTGCCCAAGTCTCAGGTGAAAAAGACCGGCACACGCACCCGCTGGCTGCCGGATCTGGATGTGTTTACCGACATTGCCATCCCGGCGGAATACTTCACGGATGTGCTGCGCCGTCAAGCAGTGGTGAATGAGGGGATTACCTTCAAGTTCCGGGATCAGCAGGTGGACGGCTCTCTGCCTGAGGAGGATTTCGTTTACGAGCACGGCATCCAGGACTATGTGGCGGAGCTGGCCGGAGAGGGGGCCCTGACGGCTCCCGTGTTCTGGCAGGCGGAAAAGCGGGGCCGGGACCGGGCGGACAAGCCGGAATACAAGGTGAAGCTCTCTGCCGCCTGCTGCTTTTCCAACAAGGTGCAGGTCATCGAGCACTACCACAACTCCTCCTGGCTGGAGCATGGCGGCGCGCCGGAAAAGGCAACAAAAAGCGCTTTTGTCTCCGCAGTAGATAAGTACCTGCGGGAGCAGAACAAGTATCAGAAAAACGAAAGCAAGATCACATGGCAGGATATTGAGGACTGTCTGATCTTCGTCTCCAACAACTTCTCCACCCAGACCAGCTACGAGAACCAGACGAAAAAATCCATCACCAATAAATTCGTGCAGGAGGCTATGACGGAGTTCCTGCGGACGAATCTGGAAATTTATTTCATCGAGAACCATTTCGACGCGGAGAAGATCGCCGAGCAGGTGCTGGTGAACAAGCGCAGCCGGGAAAGTGCGGAGAAGCAGCGGCTGAATATCAAGAAAAAGCTCTCCGGCAATATCGACATCTCCAACCGGGTCCAGAAATTCGTGGACTGCCGCTCCAAGGATGTGGAGAAGCGGGAAATTTATATCGTGGAGGGCGACTCCGCATTGGGCAGCGTCAAGCTCAGCCGGGACGCGGAGTACCAGGGCATCATGCCCGTCCGGGGCAAGATCCTGAACTGCCTGAAAGCGGACTACGCCCGTATTTTCAAAAGCGAGATCATCACCGATCTGATCCGGGTGCTGGGCTGCGGCGTGGAGATCCAGAACAAGCACGTCAAGGATCTGGCCGCCTTTGACCTGAACAACCTCCGGTGGAGTAAGGTGGTCATCTGCACCGATGGCGACGTGGACGGCTTCCAGATCCGGACGCTGATTTTGACCATGCTCTACCGCCTGACCCCTACCCTGATCCAACAGGGCTATGTGTATATCGCGGAAACGCCGCTTTTCGAGATCAACTGCGGGGATAAGACGTGGTTCGCCTATTCCGACAAGGAGAAGGCGGATATTGTCAAAGCTCTGGAGGGGAAGAAGTACAAGATCGACCGCTCCAAGGGCCTTGGTGAGAACGACCCCGACATGATGTGGCTCACCACCATGAACCCGGAGACCCGGCGGCTCATCCGGGTCATGCCGGAGGATGTGGAGCGGACGGCGGAGGTGTTCGACCTCCTGCTGGGGGATAACCTCCAGGGCCGGAAGGACCATATCGCGGAAAACGGAGCAAGATTTTTGGATCTGGCGGATATTTCATAA
>ENA-OOXT01002180-OOXT01002180.1-human-gut-metagenome-genome-assembly--contig:-NODE-2180-length-11288-cov-2.322532_pt1 | contig 11288 bp, 10 predicted proteins | sample MGYA00241590_ERZ501349 | MGnify/ENA primary metagenome ERZ501349 (study PRJEB25962, sample SAMEA2042838) | human gut metagenome | biome: human gut; feature: human-associated habitat; material: faeces...
GTAAAATTTTTACTATAAAAGTAGCATAAATAAATCTTTTTCGACTTATAATGCATGCAAAAGCAATTTATAAAGGAATTATAATGCGAATACAATCAATCACATCAGCTAACGTAAGAAAATTTTTAACAAACAATACAAAATCATTTTTACAAAACAATGCAGATAATATAACCCAACCAATTTCTGATAAAATTAATTTTGGTGTAGGTGAAGACTATGGTTGTGATTTAGATGCTCCTGAAAACCCAGATCCATCTAACAAACCGGGATTTAAAAAAGGTCTTTTAGGAATAGTAACAGTCCTCACTTTTCCAATTTCCGTTCCTGCAATAATTGCTTATGAAAAATATAAAGACAAACATAAAGATGACGTAAAAACCAATATGAATTACGATAACATCGAAGATTAGTTTATGATATAATTCAAATATGTTTGATAGTTTAAGTGAAAAATTACAGGAAATAATCAGTAAAACTCGAGGCAAAGAGCTTACCCAAGATAATATGCAGGAAGCTCTCAGAGAAATTAGACGTGCATTATTAGATGCTGATGTAAATTTGCGTGTTGTAAAAGCTTTTATATCTTCTATTAAAGATAAAGCTGAAGGTGAAAAAGTTTTAGAAGGGGTTGATCCTTCTCAACAATTAATCAAAATTGTTCACGATGAACTTATAAATTTACTCGGGAAAGAGGCTAAACCGCTTGATTTTTCAGGTAATCCAAACATGATTATGATGCTTGGTCTTCAAGGGTCAGGTAAGACAACATCATCTGCTAAACTTGCAGTTAAATTAAAAAAAGAAGGCAGAAAACCACTCCTTGTAGCATGTGACGTATATAGACCAGCAGCTATTTCTCAATTACAAACTCTTGGTAAAGAAATTGAAAATGAAGTCTTTACAATCCCTGATTGCAAAGACGTTCAACAAATTGTACGCGGTGCAATTGATTATGCTAACCAAAACGGATTTAATACACTTATTTTAGATACTGCAGGCCGATTACAAATCGATACTGATATGATGGCGGAACTTCTTTTAATAGACAGAATTTTCCACCCGACTGAAAAACTTCTTGTAATTGATTCAATGACAGGACAAGAAGCTGTAAACGTTGCTGAAAACTTTGATGCACAATTAGGTCTTACAGGTCTTGTATTGACAAAACTCGATGGTGACAGCAGAGGCGGATCTGCATTAAGCGTTGTATACTGCACAGGAAAACCTATTAAATTGACAGGTACAGGCGAAAAACTTAATGCCCTGGAAGATTTTTACCCTGAACGCATGGCTACACGTATTTTAGGAATGGGTGATATAGTATCACTTGTAGAACGTGCACAGGAAGTTTTTGATGAAAAACAAGCTCGTGAACTTGAAGAAAAAATGAGTAAGAACAACTTTTCTTACAATGATTTCTTGAAAATGCAAAAACAAATGCAAGCTTTCGGTTCTATGGGCAACCTACTTGGCATGCTTGGTCTTAATATAGGCAAAGATGACAGAGATAAGATTTCTCATGAAGGTGACAAGCAATTCAAAAAAATGGAAGTGTTTATCTCCAGCATGACACCTGAAGAACGTTCAAACCCTGACTTGCTTAACACAAGTCGTAAAAAACGTATTGCAAAAGGCTGCGGTATGGATTTAGCAGAAATAAATACATATGTAAAACAGTTTGAACAAATGAGAATGATGATGAAAGGCATGTCAGATATGAAAAATATGTTCGGCAAAATGGGAAACATGCCTGACATGAGTAAAATGGGTAACATGGGCGGTCTTGGCGGTTTCAAAGGGAAACTTGGCAAGCATGCAATGAATAAAGCTATGAAAATGATGCGACGTTTCAAATGAAGCGTGCCGCTTCATCCGCCACATAGGTTTTGTACAAACTTATTTTGTCTAAACTAAAGAGGGAGCGTGCCGCTTCACCCACCAATCAGATTTTAGTATAAACTTGAAAAGTCTAAACTAAAAAAGCATGTAGCTTCACTTATCAATCAGGTTTTAGAACAAACTTGAAATCGAATTAGAAAACAAAATTAAAAGGTCTTTTTTTAATAAAAATTTCATAAAAAATTAAAGAGGGTTGATGTATGAAAAAATGGTTTATAATTTTTGGTATTCTTGCATTTTTAACAGGAAATATTACATTTGCAGATGACAATAATTCAAATATTATGTTAAAAAATGAAAAAACTATGTTTTCAAATTATATTCAATTAGTAAAACAAAACCTGAAAAACCAACAAGAGCTACCATCAGGAAATTTAGAAATTTATTTTGAATTAAAACCTGATTTTAGTATTAACACACACAAAATTATAAATTATGATAATAAAGAATTAGCTGAAATTATTGACAATTCTCTAAAATCTACTGAAAAATCATATGAGGATTTTGAAAGAAATAATTATAGATATATTGTTAAATGGGAAATTAAAGACAGACAACTAAAATATGAAATTGTCAGCAGAAATTATCCGAAATCAAAAGAAGAAGCTAAATACCTTCTTGAACTCAATAAACAACTTGAAAAAAATTACGAAAATATACCACACGAGAACTATATTAATTTATCCACTGTACAACTTGAACTTAAAATTACTAAACTTGGAAAAATTAATAGCATAAGACTATTAAACTCTTCAGGAGATAAAGCTTATGATGACAAATTATGTAATTATATTCTACAACAATCTTTTGGAATGCCTCCAAATAAAATACTAACAAATGGATATTTTTCAACAATCATAAGAATAAATCCGACTCATAAAGATATTATAGAAAACTTTACTCAATATTCAAAACAAATATCAGAAGAAATCGAAAAACAAATTATAGTAGATGGAAATAATTTAATTGAATTTTATGTTAATAAAAATGGAAATATTAATGAAGTAAAAATTTATAATGAATTTAATCAGATATACCCTGAAATTTTATTATCAGAATTAAAAAACATAAAAATCAGCCAATACCCAGGCAAAATATATGGAGATAAACTGCCAATATATTATGTAAATAAAAATTCTAACCGTAACATTTATCATTACTTTAATAAAAAAATGATGCCTGCACTATCAAAGACATTGCCTGAAATTAACAGTTTTAAAATAAAACCTGTCAAATGCCTTATTTTAATGAACAAAAGCGGTAAATTAGAAGACATTACAATCATTGAATCTTCAGGTTCAGAACAAATTGATAAAGACACAATAAATGCTGTAAGATATAATTCATATCCTGCTTATGAAAATGCACCAACTGAAAAATTTGCATTTACAACAGATTTTTATAATTTGAACAAATATCTTCGTCAATATTATAACAAATACGCAAAAACTGTAGCTTCATATACACTTGGCAATGTCCCAAATATCGGTCTGCATTACATGCGTACAGCAAAAATATTTTTTACTATAAAGAAAGACGGCAAAATAAAAAATTACACTCTATATGACTATGCAAATAATCAAATAAATGAAAAACAAGTAGAAGAATGTTTACAAAGATTGACATTTCCACCATTTCCGCCAAATATTGATGCAGACGAATTAGGTTTCTATGTTGATTTAAAAGATCCGGAAAACCAAATATTCTCTAATTGTATTTTATACGGTCTGTCAATTGGATCTTCAATTTTATATATGCTTGCTCGTTAATTGGGAGAAAATAATGATTAAAAAAATAATTTATATATTAATATTATTATTCGCAATAAACAATTTTGCATTTGCAGACGAATTTGACGTAAACAAATTTGTTGATGAATATGGCAAAGAAGTTCAAAATATAGTAAAAAGTAATCTAAAATACACAGGGCCTGAAGATGCAGTATCTGCAGTAAGTTATACAATACACCCTGACGGAAGCGTTACCGATATTCAAGTTAAGCAGGCAAGCGGAACAAATTTTGATAAAGCTGTAATTGAAGCTGTTCAAAAATCAGCTCCGTTCAAACCTTTCCCAAAAGAATCAAACCTTGCAAACATCGTAATGACAAGCGGATTTCAACACAAAGTTCAAAAATATCAAACAGCAAGAATGTCAATCATGCCTGTCGAGCCTCCTGAAGAAGTTAAACAAGCATATCAAAAATACATACAAAAAGTCAGCAATTATTTATTTGATAGAATTCCGACAATATACTCATACATTCCACAAGAACCTGTAATGAAATGTATTATAACAAAAGACGGAACTATAAAAAATGTAGAATTAACACAATCATCAGGGATTGAAGAATATGACAAAAAAATCATAGAAACATACACAGGAATGAAAGTATCACCATTCCCAGAAGAATTAAAAATGTACGAGGAATTACCTTATTCAGCAACAGTATTACGCCAATTCAAAAGACGTCCTACACTTGGCAGTCCAAACTACTTTTTTTAGATAAATATATTAGAACTTTTTCAATTTTGCATAAGCTGCGTCCATAGCCTTTACGCCTTGACGGCCAAAGTCTATTGTGTACATCATACTGTCACCGATTTGGGTAACTTCTTTGATATGTCCTATACCGAGCTTGTCATGGAAAACTCTTTCTCCCTCATTAAACACATATTCAATAGGAGTTGTAGTTTCCATTTTCTTTTGACGTTCTGCTTCCGCTTCCTGTTGCATACGCTCTTTTTGTCTTTTTTCTTCGAGCATACGTTTTATAGCATTATCTTTGAAAAATTCTTTTACTTTTTCTTCATCACGCTGTTTATTTTCTTTTGATTTAACCAAAATCGTACGACTTGGAGTCCTTTGAGGTTGGTTGTAGTATGAAGAATTTTGTCTTTGTCTGTCGCTTTGAGAATTTCCTGTTGCAAGTCCTCTTGTCGGAGCAACAAAGCCTTTTCCAAATCCAGAAGATGGTTTTACATATCCGTAACTGTCAGATTGTGCTGCAGAATATGAAAAATCTGAATTATGACGTCCGCCTGATGAATTATTAGAAGATTGTGAGCGTGATGAAAAACCTGTTTTAGCTTTTGATACAGCGTTTTGGAATGTTGAAGTTCCGCTTGTAGAGCCTTCAAAACCGATAGAGTTAAGAAGTTGACGAGGAATTTCATCAATAAACCTTGAAGGGTTGTAATACTTGTATTCACCCCACATTTGACGACGTTTAGCAGAAGACAGATACAATTTTTCTTCTGCACGAGTAACGCCTACATACATCAAACGGCGTTCTTCTTCCATTTCTGACGGAATATTGAATGTTCTTTGATGCGGGAATACCCCTTCATCACAACCTGCTAAAAATACTATAGGAAATTCCAAACCCTTAGCAGAGTGTAAAGTCATTAAAGTAACGTTGTTTGAAATATCGTCCATACCGTCAAGATCTGACACCAATGCTACTTGTTGTAAAAATTCACCCAAAGCATTATCAGATTCTTCAGGAACAAATTCACCCGCAACGTTTACTAATTCTTGTAAGTTTTCAATATCAGCTTCACTTTCAGGAGTATTTTGAGATTGCAATTCTGCCAAATATCCAGATTTTTCTATAACAAGAGTTACAAACTCCTGCAAAGAATATGAGCCTACTGCATTTTTAAATTTAAGTATTAATTCTGCAAAATCCTTTAATTTTGATTGAACTCTCGGTGATAATTCTGATTCTTCAATTTCTTTAATCGCTTCAAACAGACTTACATCTTTTGAGTCAGCAAAATCAGAAAGTGCTTTTACCGTAGTATCACCTATGGCACGTTTCGGAACGTTTACTATACGTCTGAAACTTTGCGAATCATCAGGATTGTAGATTAATTTAAGATAAGCGATTATATCTTTGATTTCTTTACGGTCATAGAATTTCAAACCGCCGTAAATTCTGTATGGAATTCCTGCAGCCATGCATGCTTCTTCTAGTGCACGGGATTGAGAATTTGTACGATAAAGAATTGCGTAACGGTTATAATCCCCGCCTGAATCCTGTTTAATTCTGCTTGCGATAAAGTTTGCTTCATCTGCTTCATCTTGAGCTTCGTAATAATCAATTAATTCACCGTCACCTTTTTGCGAATACAGAACTTTATCAACACGCTCTGTATTATTTTCAATAATCGCGTTTGCAACATTCAAAATATTTGCTGTTGAACGGTAATTTTGCTCTAATTTTATTAATTTAGTCTTTTTAAAATCTTTTTGGAAATTCAAAATAATTGTGTAATCAGCACCACGCCAACTGTAAATTGATTGGTCAACATCTCCTACTACACATAATGATCTTTCATCAGGAATTTCAGGCTCAAGATTTGTGTATAACATATTAATCAGCTTATATTGAGCCATGTTTGTATCCTGAAACTCATCTACAAGAATATGTTGGAAGCGGTCATAATACAATTGACGGACTTCTTTGGATTGCTCAAGCAGTTTTACTGTCAAAAGAAGCATATCATCAAAGTCGATTGCATTGTTATTATTCAAAGCATTTTCATATTCTTCATAAATTGATGCAATTTTTTGAGATTTGAAATCTCTTGCAAAAGTCGCAAATGTATAAGCGTCCTGCATTTTATTCTTTGCGTTAGAAATTACGGATTTTACAAGTTTTGGCTGATATACTTTATCATCTAAATTTAATTTTTTTATAGCCTGTTTAATAACGGCATTACTGTCATTTTCATCGTAAATAGAAAAATTCTTATCTAATCTTTTACCGGATTGAAAGCTGTAATTTTCAATATTTTCTCGTAAAATTCTTCCGCAAATACCGTGAAAAGTACCTACCCACATATATTTAACAACATTTTCACCCAAAATATTTCCAAGACGTTCTTTCATCTCTTTAGCCGCCTTGTTGGTAAATGTAACCGCTAAAATATTTCTCGGTTTTACACCGTTTTGAATTAAATAAGCAATCCTTGAGGTAAGTAATTTTGTTTTTCCGCTCCCTGCACCTGCTAAAACTAGCAATGGGCCTTGAATTGTTTGAACAGCTTCTCTCTGTTCTTTGTTAAGATTATCCAGTATATTTTCCATATCCCTATTCCCAAAATCAAATTTTTGTGATATAATCAGCATAAACTAAAAATATATAGATTGCAATTAGAAAGTAGGAAAAATGGTGGAAACTGACATGATGAATATTTTTATGGGTTCTGAAGACGAAAATAAAGAAAAACAAAATTCAATTGTTGTACCTATTGATGACATGGACACAGTATCGTCAGATTCACCTGATACGGTAGATGAATTGGCAATGGAATTAGCTACAATTCAACAATCAGCAAAGAAAATTGCAATTATCGGAAGTCGTAATCTTCCGATTACTCATCAACAAATGATTGAGACACTTGCTACAGCTCTTGTAACTCAAGGAAATACAATTATTACATCAGGCGGTTCTTCTGGAACAAACGCTGCTGCTATCAGAGGCGCTATGAAAGCTAATCCTGATAAATTAAAAGTTATTTTACCTCAAACAATCGGACAACAGCCTTCTGATGTTCAAAATCAACTTATCGGAGTTCCAAACATCATCGAACACCCTGACAGAGCAATGATGACATTAGCTGATGCTTCTCGTGTTTGCAACAGAGAAATTATTGACGATTGTAACCAATTAATTTGTTTCTTGTCTCATACAAGTAAAACTTTGCATAACGCAGTTCAATACGCTGAAGAAGGTCATAAAGTTATTACTGTATTCTATTTGGATTAATTATTAAACCCATTTTATACGGAAACCTATTTATATGTCTGAACAATTAAAAAAACTTACGGGTAAATTCGGCTATGAAGCCGTTGCAAAACACCTTATCAATGATTGTGATACTGAACTTTTTAAAGAGCTCGTTGATAATGATAGTTTTTTGTTTGATTTTGTAAAAGACAATGTAGCACAAAGAATTGCAAAAGAAATTAATGAAAATAATTATAAAAATTTAATCGAATTTTTAAAATATTATTCTCCGTATTATGAAGATGTAATCATTTCAGCTCTCGTAAAACACGCTGATGAAGATTTAACTGATTTAATGCTTGAAAAATTTAAAAATGGCACTATTGAAGAAAAAATTTATGCTGCAAAATATTTTGGACATATCCAAGATCCTTTAGCTTATGAATATTTGAAAACCAATGCATATTCAGATAATGACTATCTTGCTCATAATTGTGCTTCAGCACTTGGAGAATGGCAAGATAGTGAAACATACAATATTGCAATTACAAAGTTGAATAACGGAGATGATTTTGAAAAATTGTCAGCTGTAAAATTTTTAATAGCTTATGGAGATAAAAAAGCTATTCCTGCAATTTTTGAAACAATGAAAAATTCTACAATGCCTGAAAATATTGCAGGTGAAATACCTTATCTCGAAAATTTATTTGATTTGCTCGACAAATATTATGAAAATACACTATTAGCAATTAATTACATAATTAATGGGCTAGGAGAAATCCTTCCGCTTTCATGCGTTTTTGACTTTGAACTGTTTGAAGTATTTGAAAAGTTAATCAATAACCATGATGACAGTAAAACTGCAATTGTAATTTTAAATGCTCAAGAAAAATTTGAAGTTTTGACTGAAAATGATGAATATTTGTTTGATGAAGATAAAAACACCAAAAATGAAATTAATGATATAAAAAAACTTTTAAAAAGTGCAAATAAAAAAGAGTTAGAAAAACATATAAATACAGAACTAAACGAAAATAGTCCATTAGTTTTTACAGCACTTGATTTTGCAACAGATGTACTTGCAATCAGAGAACTTTTGAAATCAAACAACCAAACACTTATTCTAAAAACTGCAGAAGTTTTAAAACAATTAGGCAATTTCGATGAAACTGCAAGAACTATCGCATTACTAAAGGTTACTGACATAAACATAAAAGCTATTATTAGAGCTTTGTAAGAATTTTCGTGGTAATATTTAATTATGGAATTTACGGAAAAAACTATTGAATCAGAATTAATTTTTGACGGAAGAGTGGTAAAACTTTATAAAGATAAAATTGAACTTCCAACAGGACAAGAAAGCTTTAGAGAAGTTGTTAAACATTCAGGCGGTGTAGTAATTTTAGCTAAAAAAGAAGATAAAATTCTTTTAGTTAAACAATTCAGATATCCAATGAAAGAAGTTTTGTATGAATTGCCTGCAGGTAAACTTGAAATCGGAGAAGATCCGTTTGAAGCAGCTAAAAGAGAATTGGAAGAAGAAACAGGCTATTGTGCCAATAAATGGACTGATTTAGGTTTTGTCTATACATCACCGGGATATAGTGATGAAAAATTGTACTTATACGAAGCTGAAGATTTAGAATTTACTCACTGCCACCCTGATGAAGGCGAGATTATTCAAGCATTTGAATATAAATATGATGACGTTTTAAAAATGATTGATAACGGTGAAATTAATGACGCAAAAACTCTTTGTGCATTAATGAGAGCCCAAATTAAAGGATAAATTATGTCTGCTGAAAAAAGAATTAAAATGGTTGCAACTGATATTGACGGCACTATCGTGAAATGGGATACCGGATTTTCTGACGGTGTAAAAAATTGTATTAAAAATCTTTGCAAAAAAGATGTTAAAGTTGTACTCGTAACAGGCAGAATGCATTGTGCTACTCATCATATAACTAATGAATTGGGACTTAAAACACCTGTAGTTTCATATCAAGGCGGACTAATTAAAGATTGCGACGGCAATACTTTATATCAACAAAACTTGGATTCTGAAATTGCAAAACAAATTATTAAATGGGCAAGAGATAATAATATTCATATAAATTTATACATTGATGATAAATTGTATGTTGAAAAAGACAACGATTGCGTAAAAAAATACACTGACGGCAAATTTGTATCATACACAGTATGCTCATTTGACAGTTTAGAAATAAAAAATGTGAACAAAATTCTTGCAATTGACTACAATGATGCAGAAAGAGTTACAGGCTGGGTAGAAGAATTGCAAAAAAAATTCCCGCAATTATACATAGTTAAATCAACTCCTTATTTTTGCGAAATAGGAAGTGCACAAGCAAAAAAATCTCTCGGAGTTGAATTTTTAGCAAAAAAATGGGGATTAAAAAAAGAAGAAATTCTTACAATCGGCGATCAAAATAATGATATAGAACTTTTAAAAGCAGGCGGAATTAAAGTTGCAATGGGCAACGGAACACCTGAATTAAAAGAATGTGCCGATTACATAACTGACACCGTTGAAAATGACGGTTTTGTAAAAGCTATTGAAAAATATGTAATATGAGGTAAAAATGTATAGAATAGGTCTGGGATACGATATTCACAAACTCACAGAAGGAAGAGATTTAATAATCGGCGGGGTAAAAATTACCCATGAAAAAGGACTTCTCGGACATTCTGATGCTGACGTATTAATTCACGCAATAATTGATGCAATGCTTGGCGCACTTGCATTATCTGATATCGGAACACTGTTCCCTGACACTGACGATTTATACAAAGATGCTGACAGTACTGTACTTTTAAGAGATGTTTATAAACTTATTAAAGAAAAAAAATATGCAATCGAGAATATAGACAGCAACATTATAGCTCAACAGCCTAAAATGATGCCTTATATCCCAAAAATGAAAGAAGTTTTATCACAAATTCTTTCAATCGAACCTGATAGACTTTCAATAAAAGCAAAAACCAATGAAAAAATGGACGCAGTAGGCCAAGAACTTGCAATAGAAGCTCACGCTGTCGTGCTTTTAAAAAGAGTATAAATAAAATGAACAAATCAGAAATTTGTAATCAGAAAATAAAACAAAGAATTTTAAAAGAAGCAGAAACTGATTATAAAAAATTTTCAGCCTCACTAATCCCAAACATTGACAATATACTTGGTGTCAGATTACCGACTTTAAGGAAAATAGCAAAAGAAATCTACAAAAGCGGAGAATGGAAAGAATTTGTCAACAAGCAACAATGTGAATTTATGGAAGAAGTGATGCTTCAGGGAATGATTATAGGACTTATTAAAACAAATCCTGAAGAAATTCTTGAATATGTCAAAAATTTTATCCCTAAAATTGATAACTGGGCAGTATGTGACACTTTTTGCAACAGCCTTAAATTTACAAATCAAAATAAAGAATTAGTATGGGAATTCATACAGCCATATTTTAAATCGGACAAAGAATATGACCTGCGTTTTGGGTATGTAATGCTTTTAACTCATTTTATTGAAGAAAAATATATTGAAAAAATCTTAAAATTAATCGACAATTTTAAAGATGACAGATATTATTCAAAAATGAGTGTTGCATGGGCGCTTTCAATATGTTATATTAAA
>ENA-OOXT01002183-OOXT01002183.1-human-gut-metagenome-genome-assembly--contig:-NODE-2183-length-11273-cov-2.612765_pt1 | contig 11273 bp, 10 predicted proteins | sample MGYA00241590_ERZ501349 | MGnify/ENA primary metagenome ERZ501349 (study PRJEB25962, sample SAMEA2042838) | human gut metagenome | biome: human gut; feature: human-associated habitat; material: faeces...
CGCACTTCTTTTTTGCTATCTTGTCACTGCTCTAACTTTTTGAGCTCGTCGAGCTGGCCCTCCAGCGTGGTGAACGCCTCGGGCAGCTGTGCGACGGCAGCGTCCGCGCGCTTGAGCTCGTTCGACACGCTCTCGCAAGTCGTGCCGAGCGTCGAGAGCACCTGCTCGCAGTGCCCTCTGCATGCCGCGATCATTGCCTGCAAACGCTCGCGCGTGGCGGCGTCGAGCGCGTCGGCGCGCTCGCGGGCGGAGAGCTCTATGTCGGCGATGTGCGCCTTGACACGGCCATATTCCTCGACCTGCGGGCGGAGCTCGTCAAGCTCGCTTAAAAGGCGCTTGCGCTCCTGCTCGGCGGCGGAAAGGCGTTCGGCGTGCTGCGCTTCCAGCTCGGCGATGCGCTGCTCGGCAGCCTCCTCTTTGGCTTTCAGCTGGCGGTCGCAGTCGGCCTTGGCGCTCGCGAGCTTCTGCGCGCCCTCTTCGATCTGCGCGCGCAGCTCGGAGATCGTCTCCTGCGCGGCGGTCAGACCCTTTTTGAGCGCGTCCTGCGCGCTGGACGCGGTCGAATAGGACTCGGCGAGCTTGTCGCGCTCACGCTCGGCGGCGGCGAGCTTGTCACGCAGCTCTGCATTCTCGCGGCAGAGGCCGTCGCTCTCCTGCTCGAGCGCTTCGATCTGCTGCTTGCTCTCGAGCGAGGTTTTTTCGATATAACGGATGACATCATCGCGGTTGAAGCCGCCGAAGACGGAGCTCTTGAAGGTATTTTCCATGTTTCTCCCACCTTTTCCTTTGTCAAAGTTATGGTAACACAAACCCGCCGCGATGACAAGGAAAAAAGCGCGACCTCTTAAGGCCACGCTTTTGCGATTTTTATCGGAGGGGAAAGGTAAAGCTCTTGCCCTTCTTGGTAAAGGTGAAGCCCTCCTGCTCATCGCCGCCGGCTTTGGTGCAGCGCACGCGCTCGGCGCTCACGCTGCCGCTGACGTCGCCGCAGGTGACGCTGTCGCTTGCGCGGACGTTGCCCCTGACCTCGCCGCAGCGGACGCTGTCGCTCGCGGACACATCGCCGCCGACATTGCCGCAGGTCACGTCATCGCCCGCGGTCACGTCGCCGCCAACGTCGGTGCAGGTCACGCCGTCACCGGCTCTGACGCTGCCGGAGATCGTGGAATCGGTGCAGACGACGGAAAAGTCGCTGTAAATATCCTGCGCCGTGCCGGAAAAGTGCAGCTCGACGGTCTTGCGGATCTCGTCATATTTGTCGTGGCGGAACAGGCTCCCCTGTTTCGGTTGGAGCAGCCGGTGCCCCTGAAAGAGCACGGCGTGGATGGCGTCGTCATCCTCCCACGGCAGCTCTGCCGCGATGGGCAAGATCTGGCTGTCCGCTTCCGCTTTTTGGGTGGGCTTTTCTTTGCTTTCGCGTCCAAAGAGCTCGTCGAGGCTGAGCTCCAGCGTGTCGGCCAGCAGCGGCAAAAGCTGCAGGTCAGGGCAGCAGACATCGCCCTCCCACTTTGACACGGCCTGATTGCTCACACCGAGCTTGTTTGCCAGCGCCTCTTGTGTCAGTCCTTTTTCTTTACGGCGGCACAGAATGCGCGCGCCCATTGTCGATTCTTCCAAGTTGTCTATCCTCCTGCACTGCATTATAATAGTAAAGTGAGCGTTGGAAACGCGATGAGCGGGTGTCCCGCGTCGAACGGGAAGTCAGGCGCCGACGTTTCCTTCATATTCAGGCAGCACATCGCGTGCAAACGCCTGATCGCCGATCGTAACATGTTGGTCCTTCCTTGCCCCGTGCTGCAGCCGCGGCTTTGAATCACCGGTTATGGACTCAGTATAGGGGGCATGGGGAGGATTGACAATGGCGCGGTGGTTGAATCGGGGAAAATCCTTTCCAACCGTCGGTTGGAAAATGAAATTTCCCCCTGATTTTTCAAGAAAAACTCAGTGCCGGATGACGGTGATCTCGCCCATATCCTTGGTGTAGTCGACCACATGCTGGAGGAAAAGCTGTGTGATCGTGGAGGGGAGGAAGCCTTTTTTCACGGCGATGCCGATCTCGCGCGACTGCTTGACATTGAGCGGCAGCACGGCGACATGATAGCGCTCGGGCTTGATGAGCAGGCTGTGCACGATGCTGACGCCAAGTCCCGCCTCGACCATGGACAAGAGCGCGAAGTCGCTCGTCGTGTCGTAGGTGACCTCGGGGTGGATATTGCACTGGTCGAGCAGGCGGTTGAATTCGTAGTCTTCGATCTCCATCAGGCGCACGAAGTTCTCGTGCGGCAGCTGCTCGAGCGGGAAGACGGACGCGCCCGCCATCGGGTGATCCTTCGGGAGGATGGCGACCATCGTGTCGTGCAGGATGGGCGTCGTCTCAAAGTCGTTGGAGGCGGGGACGGCGAGAAAGCCGCAGTCGATCGCGCCGCGGCGCAGCCATTCGGAAATTTCATAATACTCGCCAGTCATCAGCTGAATCTGAATGTTGGGGTACGTCTGGTGGAAGTCCTTCAGAATTTCCGGCAGCAGGCTGATGGCAAGGCTTGTAAAGCACCCGAGGCGCAGCGTGCCGGACTGCACGCCGTGCAGCTCGGACACGGCAAAGTTGAGGTCCTCATAGTCCTTGACGATCTCGCGGATCGTGGGCAGGAGCACCATGCCGTCGGAGGAAATTTCGATGCCGGAGTGGTTGCGCGTTAAGAGCTTGACCTGCCAGTCCTGCTCAAGGTCGGAGATCATCTTGCTCACGGCGGACTGCGTATAGCCCAATTCGTTCGCCGCCTGGGTGATGCTGCCGGTCTCCACAGTGCGGAGATAGGCAATATATTTACGAATACTCATTATAAATGCCCTCAATAATCAACAATATCTCGAAGATTCCATTTTGGAATGCGCATATAAAAATATATTCGCTTTTCAAAACTGCTTTTGGATTATACAATATCAACAAAGAAAATTCAATGCCTACACACGGGATTTTCCAAGCAGTACAAAATTGTCAGACAAAATGTCGAATCAACAAGGAGGAAAACAGACATGATCCATTATTCCTGCATCGGTGCTACCGGTTGTGTTTGCGGCGAAGTGCTCCGCATGATGGTCAACCACCACGAGGGAGAGCTTGTCAACGTGCTCGATACCTACGGTGTCGGCGATGCCATCTCTACGCATCATCCCGCTCTGCGCGGCTTCTATGATCAGGTCATCATGGACCTCACGGAGGAGAACGTCCGCGAGACCGCGAAGAAGAGCGATGTCATCATGATCCAGGTCCCCTCTGGCGACGTGGCCAAGTGGGCGGAGATCGTGCTCGCTGAGGACTGCGCCATCATCGATATCGGCGCTGACATCCGCTTCCGCGATGTCGACGTCTGGGAGAAGTGGTACGGCCAGAAGCACCCCGACGCCAAGATGACCCACGACGCTGTTTACTGCATCCCTGAGGTCATGCGCGACCTTGCCAAGGGCAAGAAGCTCATCGCCAACCCCGGCTGCTATCCCACTGCTTCCACCCTCGGCCTCCAGCCCATGCTCAAGGCCGGTCACATCGTTGACAACACCATCGTCATCGACGCCAAGAGCGGCTACACCGGCGCAGGCCGCCGTCCCGCCCTCAACAAGCTCCTCACTGAGGCGGAGAACAACTTCTGCGCTTACGCCCTCGGCGGCGGCCACCGACACACGCCCGAGATCGAGCAGAACATTGCCTACATCACCGGCAAGGATCTGATGAAGCCCGAGACCTGGCAGTACATCAACTTCCAGCCGCACCTCCTGCCCCAGGTCCGCGGTATCGAGGTCACCATCTACGCTACCTGCGACAGAGACTTCACCAACGAGGAAGTTTACGAGCTCTACAAGGACTTCTACAAGGATGAGCCCTTCGTCAAGGTCTTCCCGGCGAGCCTGCCCGTTCAGACCAAGTGGGTCTACGGCACGAACTTCTGCGAGATGACCCCGACCTTCGACGCGCGTACCCACCGCCTGATCGTCTCCTCCGTGATCGACAACATCGGCAAGGGCGCAGCTGGCCAGGCCATCCAGAACATGAACCTCATCATGGGCCTGCCCGAGACCACCGGCCTCATGATGCCCCCGATGTATCCGTAATTTTCGGTTCGACGAGTTTCGACCCGATTTAGGCAAGAATGCTGTTAAACTAACGTTAAGAGAGGAGATCCCCCCACATGTCCAATCTGAAAAAGATCGAGGGCGGCGTTACCACGCCGCAGGGCTTCACCGCCGGCGCGGTCTACACCGCCATCAAAAAGCGCGAGAATAAGAAGCCCGACGTCGCTGTTCTCTACTCCGACCTGCCCTGCTCCTGCGCGGCCTGCTTCACCACGAACAAGTTCTGCGCAGCTCCGGTCATCCTTGACCGCGAGATCCTGAAAAAGGGCAAGGCCCGCGCCGTCGTCATCAACTCCGGCAACGCCAACGCCGCCACCGGCAAGCAGGGTATCGAAGACGCCCGCACCGTTGAGCGCGAGGCGGAAAAGCTGCTCGGCCTCGGCGAGGACGAAGTGTTCGTCTGCTCCACCGGCGTCATCGGCCAGAGACTTCCGGTCGACAAGGTGCTTCAGGGCATCCGCGAGATCATTCCCGCAAAGCTTGCCAAGGAGAACGGCTCCGAGGCTGCCTATGCCATCATGACCACCGATACCGTCCGCAAGGAGTGCGCCTATGAGCTGCAGCTCTCCACCGGCACGGTGAAGATCGGCGCGATGGCCAAGGGCTCTGGCATGATCCACCCCAATATGGCGACGATGCTCGTCTACGTGACGACCGACGCCAAGGCGGATCCTGCAGACCTGCAGAAGATGCTCTCCGCGGCTGTGGATAAGAGCTTCAACATGTGCACCGTCGACGGCGACACCTCCACGAACGACTCGATCTTCCTGCTCGCCAACGGCGCTTCCGGCGTTGAGATCAAGACCGAAGAAGACAAGAAGGCGATGGCCGACCTTGTGCTCGCCATCTGCACCGATATGGCCCGCCGCGTCGCTTCCGACGGTGAAGGTGCGACCCACCTCATCGAGGTCGAGGCCTACGGCCTGCCCACCGAGCACGACGCGCGCCTGGTCGCCAAGTCCATCGCGGGCTCCATGCTCTTCAAGGCTGCCGTCTTCGGCCGCGACGCCAACTGGGGCCGCATCATGGCCGCTGCTGGTTACTCGGGCGCTGACGTTGACCCGACCCGTGCCGACTGCATCATCAAGAGCGCTGCTGGCGAAGTGCAGGTCATGAAGGACGGCTTCGGCGCGGACTTCAGCGAAGAGCTCGCCAAGAAGGTCCTCACCGAGCATGACATTACCGTCATCGTCCGCTTCTATCAGGGCGACGGCGAGGCCAAGGCCTGGGGCTGCGACCTCACTTACGATTACGTCAAGATCAACGGCGACTACCGCACCTAATTTTTGAAGGAGGCTCCACCATGAGCGATATCGCAAACAAGGTCGAAACTCTGATGGAGGCGATGCCTTACCTGCAGAAATATCAGGGCAAGATCATCGTCATCAAGTACGGCGGCAACGCTATGATCAACGAAGAGCTCAAGGACGCCGTCATGCACGACGTGGTGCTGCTGAGGCTCCTCGGCATGAAGCCGGTGCTGAGCCACGGCGGCGGCCCCGGCATCAACAAGATGCTTGAAAAGCTCGACATTCCCGTCGAATTCATCGACGGTCTGCGCTACACCTCTGCCGACATCATGCGTGTTGTCGAGATGGTGCTCGTCGGCCAGGTGAACACCGAGCTCGTTGGCTTCATCAACAAGCTCGGCGGCAAGGCGGTCGGCCTTTCCGGCGTCAGCGGTGACATCTATCACTGCCACCAGCGCGACGAGGTCCACGGCTACGTGGGCGACATCGACTATGTCGATCCCAAGCCCATCTTCGCCATGCTCGACGCGGGCTACATCCCCGTCATTGCCCCCGTCGGCACCGACGGTCAGGGCCACACGTTCAACATCAACGGCGATACCGCCGCGGGCAAGCTCGCTTCCGCGCTGGGCGCTGAAAAGCTCGTGATCCTCACCGATATCGAGGGCCTGTGCAACGACATCAAGATCCGCGACGTCATCAGCTATCTGAACATCGAGGATGTCAAGGCGCTCAAGGACAAGGGTACGATCGCCGGCGGCATGATCCCGAAGGTTGACTGCTGCGTGCAGGCCATCGAAGAGGGCGTGACGAGCGTCAACATCATCGACGGCCGCAAGCCGCACTCCGTGCTCTACGAGGCCTTCACGAACGAGGGCACCGGCACGACGATCGGCACCGCACAGCCGAGTGTCGGCATCAAATGGTAAAACATACATCCAATTTATTATAGGAGGACATAATAATGATCGAAAAGTTCAAGACCAACGCCGAAGTCATTGAGAATGGCGACAAGTACCTCTATGGCAACCACGTCCGTATGCCCCTTTCCATCGAGCGCGGCGAAGGCGCTTACGTCTTTGATAAGGACGGCAACAAGTACCTCGACTTCATCGGCGGTATCGCCGTCAACGGTCTCGGTCACTGCCATCCCGCGATCGTCAAGTGCCTCGAAGAGCGCTCCAAGACGATCCTCCACTGCTCCAACTACTTCTACAATGAGCCCGCCGTCCAGACCGCGAAGCTCATCGTCGAAAACAGCTGCTTCGACAAGGTTCTGTTCGCCAACTCCGGCGCTGAGGCCAACGAAGGCCAGATCAAGCTCGCCCGTAAGTATGCCAAGGATCACGGCCACCCCGAGCGCTTCGTCGTCATCACGATGAAGAACTCCTTCCACGGCCGCACCCTCGCGACCTGCACGGCCACCGGCCAGTATGCGGTGCACCGCTACTTCGAGCCCCTGCCCTCCGGCTTCCGCTATGCTGAGTTCAACAACCTCCAGTCCGTCAAGGACATCATGGACGAGTACGTCTGCGCCATCCTGACCGAGCCTGTCCAGGGCGAGGGCGGCGTGCGTCCCGCTTCCCAGGAATTCCTGCAGGGCCTGCGTGACCTGTGCGATGAGAAGGGCATCCTCCTCATGTTCGACGAGGTCCAGGTCGGCTCCGGCCGTACCGGCAAGCTCTTCGCGCATCAGAACTACGGCGTGGAGCCCGATACCTGCTCCATGGCCAAGGCGCTCGGCTCCGGCGTGCCCATCGGCGCTGTCTGCGCCCGCGGCGAGGCTGCCAAGACCCTGACGCCCGGCACCCACGGCTCCACTTTCGCCGGCGGTCCTCTCGCCTGCGCACTCGCTGCCACCACGCTCGACGTGATGATCAACGACGGCGTCATCGAGAACTCCCGCAAGATGGGCGAGTATTTCCGCAAGCAGGCCCACGACATCATCGAGAAGAACCATCCCGAGACGGTCAACGAGATCCGCGGCCTCGGCCTGATCGACGGCATCCAGCTCAACAAGCCCTCCGGCCAGCCCGTCGTCGACCTGTGCTTCAAGGACAGCAACGTCCTGATCAACAACACCAACGGCAACGTCCTGCGCTTTGTCCCGCCGCTGATCGTCAATGAAGAGGAGATCGACATTGTCATCAAGGCTGTTGATGAGGCCATGACCAAGCTCGGCTGGTAATTATTTCGGATACTACCTCGCGTTTCTTGCCTGCGAGGTCGGCGGCACGGGTTTCCCTTCCCGTGCAATGCCGGAAGTATACATGACCTCATCCCCGGCCTGCCGATGGGGCGGGCCGGGGAGAGAGGTATTTTCTGCATTTTACAAGCAGCATTTCACCCCTTGTGTTGTGCCAGTGTAAAATCCAAAAGGAGGAGTGCGATCCAAAACCTGCATCGGTAGATACCACGAGAATTGAAGAAGGAAAGAGCATTACCGTAAAACTGCGTTCACCATTCAAAAACACTTGCTATCGCTATAGGATTATGCTAAAATGAATGCATAGATATCCATGCAAGTAGCGAAGCGACCCCCAAAATTTCGAAAGGTTGGTAACACTATGAGTAAGGAAAAAAGAATGCCCAAACTGTGGGAAGCCCTGTTGACGCTGGCAATCCTGATCGCGGCACTCGCGGTCGGTATCATCATCTTCGGTGTTGACCCGCACGTACCCATGTTTGTTGGCGTAATGGCTGCCGCCCTGATGGCGCTGCATCTCGGCTACAAATGGGATGAAGTTGAAAAGTCCATGATGGACGGTATCTATAAAGCGTTACAGTCCATCTGCATCCTGATTATCGTCGGTATCCTGATCGGCGTGTGGATCAACGCGGGCGTTGTGCCTACGATGATTTATTACGGCCTGAAAGTCCTCAAGCCCGCGATTTTCTTCATCGCGTGCGTTCTCATTTGCTCCATCACCTCTCTTGCCACCGGTACGTCCTGGGGCACGATGGGCACGATGGGCGTTGCCCTGATGGGCATTGGCTTCGGCCTTGGCATGAGTCCCGGCATGACCGCCGGCGCGGTCCTCTCCGGCGCCTACTTCGGCGATAAGATGAGCCCGCTGTCCGATACGACGAACCTCGCTCCCGCCATGGCCGGTACGGACGTTATCACCCACGTCAAGGCCATGATCCTGCCCACCGGCATCACCTACGCCATCACTCTGATCTTCTTCGGAGTTCTCGGTGTGATGCAGTATCACGGCGGCGATGCGGATATGTCCCGCGTGATCGAGTTCTCCAACGCGCTGAACGCCGCGGAGGGCGGTATCTTCAACATCAACCCGTTGCTGCTCCTGCCTCCGGTCGTCGTTATCGTGGCAGTTGCCCTGAAGGTTCCCGCGATCCCCGGCATCACCCTCGGCATTGTTGCCGGTGTCATCCTGGGCCTCATCTTCCAGCCCGGTGCCTGCACGCTCGGAACCATCTTCGATTACGGTAAGAACGGCTACTACTTCTCCGACGAAGCGCTCGCCATGTTCGAAGCCAGTCTTTCTCCCGAAACGAGCTACACCATGACGAGACTGCTGGAAAGCGGCGGTATCATGGGTATGATGTCCTCCGTCTCCATGACGATCATCGCCATGATGTTCGGCGGTATCATGGAGGAGACCCACCAGCTCGAGGTCATCGTCAACGCCCTCAAGAAGTTTGCCAAGGGCCCTGCGGCTCTCGTTGGCCTGACCGAAGTGACCTGCGTTCTCTCCAACGCCACCATGCCCGAGCAGTACATCTCCATCGTGGTTCCCGGCCGTATGTATGCCGAGGAGTATCACAAGATGGGCGTGCACCCGGCAGTTCTGTCCTCTTCGCTCGAGAGCGCCGGTACCGTTACCTCCGCTCTGATCCCCTGGAACACCTGTGGTGTGTTCATTAAGGACACCCTGAACATCGCTCCTTGGGGCGCCGGCGGTTACGGTCCCTGGGCCATCTTCAACTGGCTGATGCCCATCATCAACTGGCTGTGCGTGCTGATCGGCTGGACGCTCAAGGATCTTGCGGGCAAGCCCTTCAAGAAGAGCAAGAAAGTCGCGCAGTAAATCAGTTAGCGACCCAACAGAAAGGTCCCTACCTAAAGGAATTAAAAAATCATGACAATGAATCGGAATCAATATCCCTGTGTGGAATTCGATCTCGATAAATTGGCAGCAAATCTGGCAGCGCTCGTAGAGCGCTGCCATGATTCGCTCATCGAGGTCGCGGGCGTCGTCAAGGCTGTGTCGTCGCTGCCGGAGATCGTGCGCGTTTATGAAGAGAGCGGCGTGAAGTTCATTGCCACGTCCCGCATCAGCCAGATGCGCGCGATCCGCGAGGCGGGTATCTGCAAAAAGCCGCTGATGCTCATTCGTATCCCGATGCTCTCCGAGCTCCCCGACGTGGTGGAGCTGTGTGACATCAGCCTGCAGAGTGATATTATCGTGCTGCGTGCGCTGAACGAAGAGGCCAAAAAGCAGGGCAAGGTGCACGAGGTCATCCTGATGATGGATCTCGGCGACCTGCGCGAAGGCTTTTGGAACGAGGAGGATGCGCTTGATGCCGCGCTCGAGATCGAGCATGAGCTCAAGAACCTGCGCCTTGCGGGCGTGGGCGTGAATCTGAGCTGCTACGGCTCTGTTTTGCCGACCAAGCGCAACATGCAGGCGCTCGTCAGTCTGGCGGCAGACATTGAGCACGAGATCGGTCGCAAGCTTGACTACATCAGCGGCGGCGCGTCGACATCCGCCTACATGGCGATGAACGGCACGATGCCCTATCGCATCAATCTGCTGCGTCTCGGCGATATCGGTCTGCGCGGCGAGACGGACAACTTCTCGCCGGACTTCCTGCATAAGGACGTGCTTACCATCAAGGCCGAGGTCATCGAGTGCCGCGACAAGCCGAGCTTTCCGGTCGGCGAGTTGGGCGTGAACGCCTTCGGCGAGGTCGGCCACTACGAGGATCGCGGCATCCGCCGCCGCGCGCTCGTCGCGATGGGCCGCGTGGACTACGGCAACTGCTTCGATCTTGTCCCGCGTATGGAGGGTATCGAGGTCATCGGAGCTTCGTCCGACCACACGATCCTTGACGTCGAGGCCGTGAAGGACAAGGTCCATGTGGGCGACGTGTTGGAGTTCGGCATCAAGGCCTACGGGCCGATGGCGTATCTCACCAGCAGCGACGGCATCCACATGGTGTTCAAGGGCGGAAAGAAAAACGCCTGATCGAAAAGAGGAAAAAGAGAGAGGAAAACGGTATGCCGACGGTGAGCGAGTTTTGGGACGGCCGTGCGCAGAATTACGACGCGCGGGTCGGCAACCACTACGCGGAGGCCTATGAAAAGACCGCTGCGCACTTCAAAAAATATCTCAAGCCGACGGATGCCGTGCTGGACTTTGCCTGCGGGACGGGGATCGTGACGTTTGCGGTCGCGCCTTCGGTGCAGTCTGTGCGCGCGATCGACGTATCCGGCGAAATGGTGCGCCGCGCGCAGGAAAAAGTCAAAGCGCAGGGCGTGGAGAACGTGACCGTCACGCAGACGGATCTGTTCGACGGCTGCCTTGCAGAGGGATCCTTCAATGCGGTGCTGGCCTGCAATGTGCTGCTCTACATCGAAGATCGGAGCGCGGCGCTTGCGCGCATCCGCGCGCTCTTGAAGCCGCAGGGAACGCTGCTGCTGGTATCGGACTGTCTGGGAGAGGGGCTCACGCGCGAGCGTGTGCGCAAGTGGTTCGAATACAAGACCGGCAAACGCCCCTACGTTGCATTTGACACGATGCGCTCGCTCGAACGGTCGGTCACCGACGCGGGGTTCGCGGTGCTGGAGCGGGAGAACCTCTTTCCCGCGCCGCCGAATTTGTTCCTTGCGGCGAAAAAGGTATAAATGCCCAAAATGTAAAGACCCCC
>ENA-OOXT01002186-OOXT01002186.1-human-gut-metagenome-genome-assembly--contig:-NODE-2186-length-11269-cov-18.019886_pt1 | contig 11269 bp, 5 predicted proteins | sample MGYA00241590_ERZ501349 | MGnify/ENA primary metagenome ERZ501349 (study PRJEB25962, sample SAMEA2042838) | human gut metagenome | biome: human gut; feature: human-associated habitat; material: faeces...
ATCTCGGAAAGAGTAGCCAGATTCCTGACATCAGTGAGTTCAAGAGTATAATTGACCAAGAGTTCTCATTTGATCTTATGGAAGACATGCCGATTAACATGTTTGCCGAACCTGTAGTGTTTTATGGAGGCAATTACACATTCTTTCCTGGCATCTCGACACATGCGACAGAAATTTTCCGTTCAATGACAGAAGCCATATTCAATAAAAGAAATATATTTACGAAAGTTTTCCGTAATGAAATTTATGATGGAGTACTCTTCATGCTTGAACTGAGCAAGCTTTTGTCAACCCAAGCAGGGATAAGTGGCTTAGTACGCGGAAATGAGACCCCTCGCGAGACGCTTAACGAACCAAATACTAGCCAATCTTTTGTCATTAATTTGCCGACAATGACAGAACTCATTCATCGGAATAGGCTGAATCCAAATGTTTTGAAATCATTTTTGTTAGAAGTTAATGCTACTGATATACTAACCCAAGATGCAGAAAAGAATCCGTTGTTATACAGACCAATCGTTGAGTTTGACAATAACTTCTACTTTGCCGGAATTTCCAGTCAAGGCTGTGCCATTAACAACTTTATCTTAAAAACAGCTCTAAAACATCGTTGTCTTGAAGAACTAGTAAAACAGACCCATTATGGTGTCTGGATGCGCATCGGGCGTTCCTGTATAGAACAACTGCGCTGGGTACAAAATTCAATGGATGAAATACTTGCTCCTGTTGAAGGCTATTACGAAGATGTATTCCGCATTGATGTCAATTGGCTTGCATACGTGTGCTATGCTCATGATTTAGCCCGTAATGTAGCCATAGATGGCAATGAGAGTTTCAACAATCGAGATCTCAGCCAACATTTACAAAAACGTATTGATACCATCAGAAATGATAAAAGGTCGAAAGATGACCATATCCTGACGCTTGTTCTGTATTCTACAATGGGGGAGACATACGGATTTGCCATGAAAAAGCAAAATGGAACTGACTATTTTCTTCAATTCTCTGCTTATGATTTCTTACAACTGATACAGACTGAGAAATGGGACAGCTTGAGTCTTGTTCGTTATGCTCGGTCCAAAGAGAATGTATCATCTCTCGAGACTCCTCTGAATCAATCTCTCGATGTATATGCTATATATAAGCATTATGGTGAAAGTTTCTATATGACAGACAACACACCATCAGACATGCTTTATATTGAGCCAAATGATGGATGTGATCTCATATTCAAAAGTAAAGATCAACTGTATTTCCACGGAACGCTGAAGAGATTAAATGGACAGTATGCTTATATACCAGTGATACGTGATCTCGACTATGCGGCAATTTTTAAGCCTGTCCATTCAGTTTTCAATGCCAAGAGTTGTGAATCTTATAGTATTCCTGTGTGGGTAAGTTGTTATCAAGAAGAAAAACAGGGAATAAATCCATCCTCTATTTCCGATACTGTAATAACAGCTGTTGCATACTGGATGGATACTTTACAACCAGCCATAGCCGATATGATCAGCCAACGCTATGAGCACTCCGTAGAAATAGAACTTGTCTTCAGTGAAAAGGTCTTGGCCGATAAAGGAATACACTATGATGACGACATAAAGCCTACGCAAGGAGGAAATCTTAACGTATCCAAGACAGAAGGCGGAGTTTCCGTTACATTTAATGATGATTATATCCATTCTTTTATGGGAGCTGGCAATGAGAGTGAGCGCAACATGATGCGTTGTATCATAAAAAAACTCCTGGAAATAGACGAAGAGACTGCATGCCAAATTATTGATACTCGCATCCCCTTTGGTCAAGCAAAGATGATTCTGATGATGGAGCAGTCACTCAACCCCCTGTTAATACCCTTGTGGCTTTATACTCCTATCTATATTCATGCCGCCACCAGACAACTACTACAAGACAAATTCCCACAGTGGATGAAGGAGAATGGTCATGATATAGCAGGTAAACTCAATACAAAAACTGAAAAAGAAGACTTCCTCCACAAAGGAGTAGATGTGCTCCTTAATGAACTTGATAGACGCCTATCATCATTTGATACATTGTGGTTGCTGCGTATGCTCATGCAGAATCACGAGACATTGGTTTATCAGCGAGAGCATAACAGAGTCTTACAACCCGCACAGATTCTTTGTTTTGGAGAAAATGAGTCAAAACGGAAAGAATTCTTCGACACAGAAAACCGACTTGCTGATGCTGGAATATCTACTCGTGCTTTAATAGAATATCTAGCTGCAACACAGTATCGTGGCGGTGGTGTCAAACCAGGCAATGATGATGTAGAAAGCCTGTTAGCTATCATGAACAAGGTGATATCTATTGGTGGTATATGTGACGCCATACATTTAGATATGGCTAATCATACCATTGAGAAATTAGGCTCAGGACGTTATGGCATCTATGATGATGTTTTTTCCGACAATGTAGGAGAGTTTGCAGCAACGCGCACTATTGAAAGTGTAAATGGGCAAATCGAAGAATTCGAGAGCAAAATGGCTAAGATGGCAGTTCGTCCAGATACAAAAGGAAAAAACAAGGATGCAGAACTTGAGGAGATAGATGTGGCATTTTTAGAGGATTGGGGAGTTTCATATTCCAACATCTTGCAGTTCCTTTATATCTGTTACATCATAGCCATGGAACAGCAGAAGTCTGTCATAGAGATGGAAGAGTCTCAACTCATCAAGACTATGCAAGAGCATTGTATAGAACTAACTGAAGATTTAGCAAAAAAATGTATCATTCGTCTCTCTTTGGATAAACGGGGAAATTACCTCACTCCGCCAGAAGGATTAGCGGGCAAGGATATCTTCCCTTGGTCATACAATAGAGAATTAAGTTATCTGCGTCGCCCAGTGATTCGTTATCAATATGATGACGGCACTGTCATGTGCATGTTTGGGTTCCGATCCTGTATTCAAGCCGGCATTCAGCTATCAGATTTACTTTATTCTGGCCGCTTACGTTATGTGGGAAGGAAGATAAAAACCTTGCTTGGAAAATTTGAGGCCATAAAAGGGTCTGTGTTCAACGATGAGGTGCGCTCTTTTTTGGAAAAGATACCAATGATGCGAGTATGGAAACATGATGTCACTATCAAATCTGGAGGCTATTTTGCAGCAGATAAAGATTATGGCGATATAGATGTGATGGCTTATGATATATCACATAATATACTCTACTTGATAGAATGTAAGAACACCAATCCAGCCAAGAATGTTAAGGAGATGAAAACCGAGATGGATGAATATCTTGGTCGTGGTGATAATCCCGAGAGAGACAAGAAGAAAGCACTCGTTCTTAAACACTTGCGTCGTCATCGCTGGGTAACGGAGCATATTGATGACGTTGCGAAACGCATAGGTGTAGCAGATACACCACGAGTAAAATCAATGATGCTGACAGCTACAGTAATACCAACATCCTATCTCAAGAGAGAGAAAAGCCCAATGTCAATACTAAATTATCCTGAGTTAAAGATAAAAGGCATGGATTATCTAGATTCGTGCAAAGAACCAGATTTAAGTGTACTTGAAATATGAGACTATCAGATGTGGCGCATCTTCCTTATAATTCATTAAAGGCAGTATGGAGCAATCGCTGACGGTTTATCATCTCTGCAATCTATTCAGCTCTCAGCCCCCTATTCTGATTTGCCAAGCAATGAGTATAGCCTCTTCAATTTTCATGTTCTCAATAATTGTAAAGTGTACAATTAAAAGTACGGAGAAATACGGTAATGGAGGCTCTGAATGAAAAAGGAAAGCATAAATTTACAGGGGGCTGAATAATTTCTTTAGAAGAAAACTGTGAACAAAGCACATAGGCTTTTACCAACAAATTCTACACAAAGCTTAATAAAACTTCATTTGTGAACTCATATTACTCAGTCTATGGCTCAATTATTACATAGTCTATGTAACAGGCCTTGATTTTACGGTCTATTTTAGCGTCCCCGAACAAACCCTATCACCTGAAAGGGCTGTTTTACCTCTATCTCACTGGTTAGGAAAAGATCAAATCTCTATTTTCGTTGCTTTAATTATATATAACGAATTTAAGCACAAAAGTTATGGCTCGATCATCTTAACTTTTGTTTGATTATTTGTATACGTTGATGTTAGATTTTTAATCCCGGGATATATAACTTCAAGACTGTAATATCTGCCCTTATCATCCCCCATTATACTTAATTTTTTACAGAACATAAACCCAAATTTACTTCTATAGAAATAGAAATTCTCGGAATATAAAGATATAGGGACAATATTACCACCCGTCTTTAGAAAGTTTTGATACTTTTTGAAAGCATTATCAATAGCCTCTATTGTTTGGTCTTTCATTAGACTCTTATATTCATTTGAAAGCCTTGTGAAGTCTGTATAACAATTTGTAAGTTTTTCTATATCGGTTCCATAAGTCTCAAATAAATTTAAAGTCCACACTTCAATACTATCTTTATTCATATTGCTGGTAGACAATATCAATAGAGAATATACAAGGAAGTTTCGATGCATCTCTTCCAGTTTAATATATGTGAAATCATTAGTATTCGGATAGCCTGCCCTATATATCATCATGAAACGACCAACCAATTCAGCGAAATAATGCCTATACTGATAACCATTATTATCTCCTTTGATTGGATATGCAATCCTTTGGAAGATCAGCATTAAAGCAATGAGAATATAAGAATAATCGTTGCAAGTAATATCGTTTTCAAAATGCACACCCTGCGATTGCAATCTGTAAAATGGATCCTGATTGTCAAAGTCCTTAGCAATAGTATCATAGTGACGCTTCAATCTTCTTAGATAACTCAAAATCTCATTCTTACTAGAGTGTGATTTAAGTATTCTTCTTTCCTGACTATCATCCTGAGCATTACCTGTCACCAAGTCTTCCATACTAGCATACTCATCAATCTCATCATCATTCTCTTGCTTGTTAGAATTGAAAAATTGAATCTGATCCAGAATACGCATATTCAGAGAGTATAGGTTTGCATCAACACTTTTGCTGAATCTTGTATTGTCAAATTGCTCCTTGCTAATTACTGTTTCACTTTTAGCGGATGTGTCAGATAATCCTTTTGAAACGCCTGAGGTACGGCTTTTATCCTTAACATCAAAGTTTACATATGAGAGAACTTTAGCAATATTATCATCCCAGTCTCCATTATTTGTATGGAAAAGACTCTCAATCTTCGAATATTTCGAGTCTGGATTACGTTTTACTAAATCTGCAAAATCTAAGACAAGTGCTTTGTTTGAGATTTCTTTATCACCCAATATTGCGACTGCATATTGAATCTTTCCTAATCCACCTATGTCAATTCCATCTTTATTGAAATCAAAATCTCTATAACCATCATCTAGGCATAATCTAATTTTTACATCTGCGACAATCTTGTCAAATGATATATAAAGTTTATCATGCAGATGTCTTTCGCATAATGTTATATGGGTTATGAGTGCTTCGTTGGCTGACCTGATACTATATTTTGCAACAAAATGAAAATCATTAATACTCTTTACACACTGTTTCCCAAAATCAATTCCAAGCTTTTTAAAGAAATCTTCCTTATCGGAATGGATGATAATGTTTGCCTCATCATTAAAGCTATGTGAATTCAAACCAAATGCTGCACTGGTAGCATTAGCGCTTCCAAGCACAAAGAAAGTTCCCTCTGATGTTTCAAATTGAATGGCCTTTGCATGGAGTTTCTTAGCTAACTCAAATTTATTATCCGATCCAAATATTTCATGCCAGTGGAAGAACTGAATATCACTTGAATCTTTAATCTTTTGAGGAATATAGCCATAGCTCGCATCTATAGCACATTTTATCATCTTAGGTTTAAAGGAACTTTTTAATGTGTTAATCAAACTGCCCTCCATATCATAGAAAGGAGCTATTACCTTAATTGCATTAACCTCCCCTTTCAAAATCTCTCTAATCTGGCTAAATATTGATACCTCAGGCTTTGCATATAAAAACTTAAAATCATTTTGTTGTGGTGATTCTATTGATTCGAAGTCTCTGATTGCTGCAGAATATATCTTGCACCATTTTAATTGTTGAATGGCAACTTCTGAAGAAGATGATCTGATTCTTCCTGACAGATAATCCCATATATCTTTTATAATGACAGCCTCATCAGATTCCTTATCATCAGCACAAAAAGCACCCCACAACTCTTTATTGTGCGATATTCCGCTATATGTCAGATTTCCTGAACCGACAAGAGCCAATGCTTGGTTGTTTCCCAAGAACAGGGACACCTTGGGATGAAACACTCCGTTTGTCTTGTTTTTTACACGGATCAAGGCGAAGTCATGACGGAAGTTTTTGAATGTTTCTGTATCTTCCAATATGGCATCATACTGGGTAGAATCAATTAGGACAACAACATTCTTTATGCCCCTGCTTCTCATTTGAGGCATATAATAATTTGAGAAATAGTAAGGGTCAAAGGTAAATGATGTAAGAATAGCAGAATGATATACAGTGCTACCTTTACCAAGCAAATCAAAGATGTTCTCCTCTAGTGTTATCATGCTTCTGCCTCCTCTAATTTATTCAATAGTAGAATACCTTTATCAGTAATTCCCTTGTTATCAACAAGCTCAAGATCTGAAACAAAATCATAAAGCGTATCAGTTCTTGGAACTGTATGTGTAGCCTCACTTCCATTTAAGAATCTTATCATACCATTCTCATATATGAACTTCTGTGAAGCAATACCTGTTTGAAGATACTTTCTCAAAGCGACTTGGTAATGGCAGAAAATAATCTTCTTAAGAATATAATCCTTTAACCACTCATAGAAATTTGTTTCAAGACTCTTGTCAATCTCATCCATAAATGAGTAAAAATCAGAGTTCACTGCACTTGGGAATGCTTCTCTATAATCTGGCCTTTTACTCCTAACATCCTTATTTGTGTTGTACACCATTAGCAAATTGACAAGTGCTGGAGCGGCTTCGGTATCAAAGTTTCCACGCTGTGGCTTGGACGTAATATCATTTTTCTCAATACAAGCACAGATTTCTTTTAATGTTCCCTCCTTATACTTAGCACCTATATCATTTATTATTGATAAAGCCAATTCTTCCGCAACACTAGAAACTTCTTGCCAATCAGCCTTATTTGATAACTGATTCAATAGAGCAACAAAAATTACTGATGTCTGATATTGCCAATTATCATTCAGATAATACCTGTACCAGCCCAATACACAATCATCATCTGAATGACCGTTTAAGAATTTATCATACATATATTTAGTAAAACTCTCTTTTGTTCCATTCTGAGAGAAATGCTTTAAGTAATGATGAATAGTCGACTTTCTATAACAGAATTTTGATTCTGATGCTGGATAATCTTTCTGTAATAAAAGTTCTATAATCAATTCTTTCTCATTAGACTTTTGAGGGAACTTCCTCATATTGAATGAAGATTCCAACGAATTCAATTCTTCTGCTGAAACATTACCTCGCTGAACTATCTTTAAGAATTTTGGTCCATCCTCACCGACATTTTTTGCAAATACTTCGGCAAGCATACTTCCACTAACCAAACCATCTTCTTTCGAGATATTAAGAATTGAGTTTTTTTCATTATTCTCTTTTAGAATAGCAATGTCTTTAAGTGATGAAGAATAATACTGTCTTAACACACCACCGGCATTCGCCCAGTATGTTTCACTTTTTGTATTACCTTGTGAATTATATGTTCCTGACTGCAAATCAAAGTTAGAACCTCCTTGAGAACGAGTACTCAATGCGTATGTAATACCTGGAATACCATCAACGCCTTGTCCTCTGGAATGAATAAGAGCCAATAGGTACTCAGAATAGCGGATATATTTATAGAATTCCTTATCAGTAAAACTTTCCCTATTTTTATAAAATTCACCAATAAGCCAACAATAAAATGAATAATATCGTATTCTGTTTGAAACATTATTTAATCCTGGCAATAACGATGTAAACAATGCTTCAGAAGCATTTCTAAGACCCAATTGATTCAGACCAACTTTAAGATCTGCTGTCTTATTAAAGAATGGGACAATATGAGTATTAGTTTTCATATATAATATACACTTTAAATTAATTGTTCTTCATAAGTGGACATTTGGTCATTTTCTATTTCATGCTAAAGAATTTTACAATCTGATTTGTCGTTCAAAAATTGTATAGAACATGTTTTGTTCCGTTTTTATTATCCCTAATCGGTTTGCCAGTGACTGCCAATATTTAACTGTATTTAGTACTTTACTAATGATTTGCTGAGCAATCTGCTTCGGGAGCATATATTCCTCGCAAGAATTCAGCAACTCATTCAAATCCGATTTATTGGTATAGCTGTTGATTAACAGACTCTGATACTCATTCAGCGTTGGATTCATATCGTAAGCCGGAGCCAAAGTCCATCCCTTAGATGTCAGAAGGAAACCATGATTGCGGAAATGATCATCGCTATTCCCAATGCAGATATTGAATGCGACTCTGCGATACAGTTCTTGCAGATTATCCTCCACGTTGGTACAGTTCTGAAGTATGAAATCGACAATATCCAGATATCCATGACCGGTATTGGCATTATCACCATCATTCAAGCCCAAAAGAGTCATAGCTGAAGCAAAGTGTATGCGCCTACCGTCTTCCTTCCTGTCAAATCGTCGGGAAAGCAATGTATGGTATTTGTCGTTTGTGAAGATTACTCTTGTCTCTGCTGCGTGTATGCCGGCCTTCTTTGCCAATAGGTGTGAGAAATGTTCCCAAAGCCCAGTATCATAATCATCTTTGCGGGACGGAAACTTTGCTATATGCAGGATCTTGTTCTCGTCAATTACGCTTGCCTTTGGACGCGCCCCGCCAAGGGACGAACCCGGTTGTACAAGCTGCTCGATCCAGCGTCTTTCAGGCAGGTGGTTCTCCTCTTCACTTTTTTCGATCTCAGAACTGGCAGCAATTAGTTCTCGGATATCGGTTATTGGTGGAATCCTCAGAACTTCACTTGCATTGATATATTCTCCGTCCAAGGAGTCCTTAAAACGGAGACCACCCATGCGGGAGTAGTCTTCGATCCCGACAAGATAGTCAAAGGATGAAAGACGGCGGACAGGACGCTTCTCCTCTCTCGCCAGAATCTGTTCCCTGCGATTTATCAATGTGCGTCCCCATCTGTCTGGGAGGGCATCCGAAAAACATCCGAAAATATCCTTGCCAGGAGCTGTATATTGCTGCCCTGGATAGTTGTTCAAGTCATCACTCAGAAACAAGTTGCCATAGTCCCTTAGCCAGTCATCACTATAGCAAAATCCATAACTGTCTGAGCCACGAAGTGATTCATAGCTCAGTTCTCCGATCAGCCTTGGTTCTTTAAGCCAATCAAAGTCAGCAAAGACATATAGTCGTTTCATGGCTTATTCTTTTTTAGATGCTCTTTCTCGCTTTTTCAAACTCAAATCCTGTAAAGCCTTTCCCATCGCGTCTTCTTTGGCAAGCAGAAGTATATCATCATCCAGTTGAAGCGCATAGAGAACTCTGAGATAAATGCCGATAGCCACTGTAGGTGCTCCCTTTTCAATCCGGCCAACCGTAAGCGGTGAGCAGGTTGCGCGTTCGGCAACCTGAGCTATGCTGAGATTCCTGCGCAGCCTAGCCAGTTTGATCTGCTCACCCACTATCTGCATCTTCTGCTCTAGTTTTCTTGGCAACTTGGTGCCCATTGTATTTTTTGCCATATTCAATATATCATATAATATGCAAATATACCACTTTTTATCTATTTAATGATGTATTATAGGTGAAAAATCGCAAGAATAGAAGATATGGTATTTAAACGGTTCTACACTTTTCCATAAAAATAAAGGCTTAAAATCTACACTTTTCCATAAAATCAACAACTTTACTTTATCCCCGTATTCATATATACGCCAATTAAAGTAAAGTCAGAACTAAGGGAAGAAAAGAGATGGCTCCGCCAAACAGACCAGCCGATTTGCCGAAGTCCACCAATGACACTACCTATTTTTCTTTTGGCTGTAAAATCTTCGTGAGTGCATCTTGCTTTTAGTTGACATCAGTTGGTGAAAATCCCACTTATTTTCGTACCTTCGCAACGGATAGAAAACAGGTGGACTTCGGACGTGAAAAGGGAGTTTTCCCATTGGTTCTGATTCAAGTGAAAAGTGCAGCAAAACGGACGTTTTTTGGCCTGAAAAACAAGCGAGAAAAGGCTTTTCTACCGTTTAAAACGCAACTCTCTCATATTCAAGTTGTTCGGTATGCTGCATCGGCAAATGACGTAATTGTCACAATCCGTCACAATCCATTAGTACAGCGTGCTTTACAGCACGCTTTTCCCATACCCTTACTGATGGATTCTAACGGATTCTGACCTCTTTTTCGCCCATTTTTGTATCCCGATTGTATTTCGCCATCGACCGGGACCGAAAGCGCGAGATAAGTGATGGAGGATTTACACGTCAGTACACGTCGATACACGCCCATACACGCTTTTGGCGAAATAATTGGCGAAATAACCACTTATATAAAGCCGGTATGAGCAGTAACATTCAAATTGAAAAACTGCAACTTCCATTTTCCTCCATAAAATAGAGTTCAAGCTCAGAAGAACAGAAAATTTCTTTATAATACTTTAGATCCTTCATTTTATGCGTTATTTTTACGCAAAAGTAAGGATAATAATTTGAATTACCAAATAATTGCGTAAATATTACGCAAAAAAAATAAGCACGCATGCAATAGTAGTCTTTACTTCTATTATATGCGTGCTTTTTTGCAAGAAGGAAGCTAGAAAGGATTACCGAGAGAAGCGCCAACATGATACTTATGGAGAGGCTGCCCGAAGGCAAGCATCCCGAGCCGCTGGCTAAAGTGGTGGTCAGGCTGCTGTTCCCTTATAGAAAAACCATACGCTCCATAACAACCGACAACGGTTCCGAGTTCTGTGCGCATAAGCTGATCTCCAAGGGATTGGCGCCAAAGGGCGCGAAGGATCCGAACCTCGTGTTCTTTGCCGATTCATATTGTTCATGGCAGAAAGGTTCAATTGAGAATGCAAATAAACTTATACGGCAGTACATTCCAAAAGGCACAGACTTTTCAACCCTGACGGATGCCTTTATACGCAAGATTCAGCACAAAATCAACCGCAGGCCACGTAAAAAACTGCTGAATTCAACTTGCAAATGCAACAGAATTCTGATTAATAATTTGTTTAA
>ENA-OOXT01002191-OOXT01002191.1-human-gut-metagenome-genome-assembly--contig:-NODE-2191-length-11252-cov-2.542377_pt1 | contig 11252 bp, 9 predicted proteins | sample MGYA00241590_ERZ501349 | MGnify/ENA primary metagenome ERZ501349 (study PRJEB25962, sample SAMEA2042838) | human gut metagenome | biome: human gut; feature: human-associated habitat; material: faeces...
GCAGCTGACTACGGATCAGCAGGTCGCAGGTTCGAATCCTGTCTCGCGCACATGAACCTCCTTCGCGAATGCGGAGGAGGCTTTCTTTATTTTCCGTGGATTTTTGTGAAGCCTGCAATTGATTGCGCGCACAGCGGAGCGCAATATGCGGCAGGGATGAACGCCAAGACCCTCCGATACACTTGATACTACGTTTACGGATACTGCGGTCGAACGGGGACCGCAAGACAAGGAGCATGATGGCCACATCGAAGAGGGGAACCTGGGCAACAATCCGACGCATAGCCGCGTCCGACCGCATATCCGGTCTGATTATGCTCGGTTTCGCTCTTGCCGGCCTATTGCTCGCCAATCTGCCGTTCACCGCGCATGCGTTCGAACAGCTTGAGAACTTCCGTATAGCCATTCCACACACCAATATCGACATGGGATTGGGCCATTGGGTGCAGGATGGCCTGCTGACGGTGTTCTTCCTGACCGTAGGCCTGGAATTGAAGCAGGAACTCACCACGGGATCACTGTCCAATCCCAAAGCCGCGGCCGTGCCGATGCTGTGCGCGGTTGGCGGTATGCTTGCTCCGCCTGTACTGTTCATCGGCGTGATCTCATTGTTTGCGGCGGCAGGATCAGGGCAACTCGTCATCGCTTCAGGAACGTCGTTCTCCTTCGCACAGATGTCCAATGGCTGGGCGGTGCCCACAGCCACGGATATCGCGTTCTCATTGGCCGTATTGGCCCTGTTCGCCAAAGCGTTGCCGGGATCCATCCGCGCTTTTCTGATGACATTGGCCACAGTGGACGACCTGCTGGCCATCATCCTGATCGCGGTGTTCTTCTCATCGGTGAACGCATGGTACTGGTTCCTTGGCATAGCCGTATGCGCGGTCGTCTGGTACTTCCTGGTCCGCATGCGCAAGGTACCGTGGCTGGCCGTGGCCATCGTGGGCGTGCTGGCATGGGTCATGATGTTCGAAGCCGGCGTGCACCCCACTTTGGCCGGCGTGCTCGTGGGACTGCTCACGCCGGCCCATGAGCGTTTCGGTGAGAAGACGCCGCGTGCGGAACGTTACGCCGACAAGCTGCAGCCGTTCTCCGCACTGCTGGCGTTGCCGATCTTCGCACTGTTCGCCACTGGTGTGCACTTCGAGTCGTTGACCTTGGCGCTGTTCGTCTCGCCGGTGGTCGTTGCCGTGATGGTGGCGCTCGTGGTCGGCAAACCTCTGGGCATCATGACCACCGCATGGCTGTCCACGCACGTGGGCGGTCTGAAGATGGCCAAGGGGCTGCGCGTGCGCGACATGTTCCCCGCTGCCTGCGCCTGCGGCATTGGTTTCACGGTGTCGTTTCTCATCGCGTCGCTGGCATATCAGGATGCCGAACTATCGGCTGAAGCCCGTTTCGGCGTCCTGGTGGGGTCCATGGTCGCAGCCGTGATCTCAGGTATTCTGCTGAGCCGTCAATCCAAACGATTCGAACTGGAGGACGGTACGAAGCATAAGCATCATACCGGCGACGAAGACGCCATGAACGAAGTTGAGACGGTGCTGGAAGACGGTACCGTGGTGGTCAGCCAGATAATCGGCACCCACCAGGAACAGTAAAAGGGATCTCCATATGTTGAAAGGGCCACGCATCCCCATGCATGGCCCTTTCAACATATGCGTGCCATTGCGGCACGGCTGATTAATCTGATTGGTCTATTTCTTGACGGCAACCAGCAGACCAGTGCCGGTCGGCGTCAACGCAGTGACGAACCGTTCATCCGACTCCACCGTTTCCAGCAATTCGCGCATCGCGATGGATTTGGCATCACGATTGGCGGGATTCAGCACGCCGCCGGCCGATGTGGCCGAATCAAAGGCAAGCACATCGGTGAAGACAATCGCGGCATGCGGTTTCAGCAGGCGTGGAGCCTGAGCGAAAGCCGCAGCATAATTCTCCGAATCGCCGGCCACGACGATCAAATCGTAATTCTCGGCGTTCAGGCGGGGCAGAAACACACCTGCGGACGCGTTCACGGCACGCAATGTGGTTTCGGTGTCATCGGACAGACGATTGAACAGTTTGCGAATCAGCGCGATGCCCTGCGTGGACGAATCGACGGCCGTAAGCTGGCCTGCATTGTCAAGACCGTTGATCAGCTGCATCGTCTCCACCACGGAACCGGTGCCGATGGCGATCACCGACGAGGCGTCCAACATCCGCACCAGCATGCGCAGCAATTCGGCCTGCGCCGCGGATCCTTGGGGAATGCCGGCTTCCTCGGCCGCGGTTCTGATCGCATTGAGTTCGGCAGACTGGCGTGAGAACGCATGATCCTCGACGTATTCCCACGATTTCGCGAGATTGGTATATGACGTCCTATCCATTTCAGCGCTCCTTGATTTGGGCGATCAGCTGCCAGATCTCCTCACCGACATCGATGCCACGCGGGCATTCACGCGTGCAGGCGCGCACCGACTGGCACGCGTCGATGGCATCCATACGTGCATCCGTCTGACCGTCGCGTGAATCATTGATGAAACGGGAGGCGGCGATAAGAGCCGCAGGGCCGATGAACGCCTCGCCGCCTGCATATACCGGACAGCTTCCCTCACAGGTGCCGCAGGCTATGCAGTTGCTCAGCAGCTCATACTTGGAGAGCTGCTGGGGATTCTGCAGATATTCGAATGCGTTGATCTTGCCGTCCGCGGTGGTGGCGAGTTCGCCACTGGCCTGCAGATACGGCTTGAGCTTCCTGATTTGGCCAAGCATCTGGTCGATATCGGCGATCAAATCACGCTGCACGGGGAAACCGGGCAGCGGTGCGAGCTCGATGACACCCAAATCGTCGGCATCCTGCGTTTGCGCGGGTTGAACGTCTTCTCCCGTATGACGGAAGCCGTCCTCATCCACCTGTGCGTCGGATGGCTGCTTTGCCCAAGCCTTCACCGTGGCGGTGCACAGAAGCGTAGGCGTGCCGTTGATGGACACGGCATCGGAACCGCACATGCCATGACCGCACGAATAACGGAAGGCAAGCGTCGGATCGATGGTGCGCTTGACTTTGAGCAGGCAGTCAAGCACGGTGTCCTCCGGACGCGCCGGCACTACGTAATCCTGCACCCACTGCTTGCCTCGCGGACGCCTGCGCACGGATCCGGAATCGCCGAAGGGAGAGCTCTTCCTAGCGAACGGCGAGCCGCCTCGTTCACGGCCGCGTTCGGGACGCGGCGTGAACCTGTTCACCCGCAACGTCACCGTTTCCATGCCGTTCTCCATGCCGCTCATATACCTGCCTTTCGATAAAAAACCGTCAACCAGTCTGCCATACGCCGTGCCCAGGGTGTCAGTATTCACGGGCCTTTGGCGGCATGTCCACGATGTGCACCGGCTGCCAGGAGACCTGGCAGGAAACATCCGTCATGGAATGGGCCAGGAAATGCTCGTCGTCACGCTCCGGGAAATCAAGACGCTTCAACGATCCACGGGATTCGTGACGCGCATCGGAGGCGGCGAGCACGGCCTTGCCGAGCTCCAACAGATGGCGCACCTCCCAGATGGCGGTGATTTCCTGATTGAACGTGGGGGAGTCGGAATGCGCATGCAGCGCCTCGGCACGCGGCGTGAGCGTATCGTCCAGCGTAGCCAACGCCTGTTCGATGCTGTTCCGGTCGCAACGCACCGCGACCGCCTGCTCCATGACGGATCCCAAATCGGCCATCAGCTGGTACGGATTGTCCGACGACGCATCGTCGTCATCGGACGGCCGCGTCAACAGTTCCTTGACCTGCGCGGAACGCTTGTCGGCAGCCTGCGACACCGCGTCGATAGATGCTTCGTCGGCAGGCTCGGCCATCGGATCGTTCACTGGATTATCGACGACACGTTCAGCCATCGCCTTGCCCGAACGGGTGCCGAAGAGGCAGGCGTCCAACAGCGAGTTGCCGCCCAGACGATTCGCGCCATGCACCGACACGCAGGAGCATTCGCCAGCGGCGAACAGACCGTCCACGACGGCGCGTTCGCCATCGACCCAACGGTAGACTTCGCCGTCGGTGGTGATGGGGATGCCGCCCATGGTGTAATGCGCGGTGGGTTTGACCGGCACATAGTCGCGGGTCGGATCGAGATCGGCATACTGTTCGATGGTCTCCACCACCTGCGGCAGCACCTCATGCATATGATCCGCATCGATGCCGGTCATATCCAGCCAGACACAATCCTTCGGCCCATCCGGATCCTTCGGATCGGCGATTCCTCGTCCGGCGTCGATTTCAGCCATGATGGAACGGCTCACCACATCACGCGCGGCAAGGTCGGCATGCCCCGGCGCGTAATGTTCCATGAACGCCTCGCCATCGGAGTCGCGCAGCACGCCGCCTTCCGCACGTGCCGCCTCAGACAGCAGAATGCCGGTATGGGCGAGACCGGTCGGATGGAACTGCACGAACTCGCTATCCTCAAGCTGAAGGCCGGCGGACAATGTCAACGCCATGCCGTCGCCGGTCAGATCCCACGAATTCGACGTGGTATGGAACAGACGGCCGGCACCGCCAGTGGCCATCAGCACATTGCGTGCGTGGATGGCATGCGTCTCGCCCTTGTGCGTGTCGAACGCCACCACGCCCTCGACCTTGCCGTGGTCTTCGGAAACCACCAGATCGGTCACATACCATTCCTCGGCGAACTCAACGCCCTCGGCCACGCACTGCTGCCACAGCGAGAACAGAATCTGATGCCCGATGCGGTCGGCCGCATAAGCGGCGCGGCGGACCGGTTCCTTGCCGAAATCCTTGGTATGGCCTCCGAAACGGCGCTGCGCGATATGGCCGTCATCGGTACGCGAGAACGCGACGCCGGCATGCTCCAGCGCGATCACAGTGGCAGGAGCCTGTTCGGCAAGCAGCTTCGCCGCATCCTGGTCGACAAGCCAGTCGCCGCCTTTGACTGTGTCATAGTAATGCCAATGCCAATCGTCTTTCTCCACGTTGCCAAGGCTGGCCGCAATGCCGCCTTCCGCGGAGCCGGTGTGCGAACGCAGTGGCTGCAGTTTGGATATCACCAGGACGTTCGGTTCGATGCCGTCCGTCCGCATCTGGCGCATCCGCTCGCTACGGAGCATTCCCAACGCTGCGGACAGGCCGGCCGCGCCTGCGCCGACGATCACTGCATCATACATATCTTCAACATGCTTCGGACTCATACCACCGATTCTCGCACAAGGTGTGACCTCGCACGTTCGACGCGGCTGAGGTGGAGGTGCCGGGCCTGCTATCGCTGCTCGGCGATGATCCATCCGGACCGCATGCTGATGCGGCCTTCAAGCTCCAAGGAGCCCAGTTCGCGCATGATTCGCGAGACGGGATATTCTCCCGGATGCGTCTTGTCCATCAGATCGAGCAGATCGTCTGCGGAGACGTGGCCGTTTGCTTCGGCGCAGGTTTTAATGGCGGCGAGTATGGCATCGTCGGATTCGTCTGTCGATTCCTGCGGATGTTCGGTGTCGTCCGGCAGGTCGACATGTTGCGGGCGATGCGCGCTATGGCATAGTTCGTCGATCTCCGCCAGTGAGCAGATGATGGTGGCTCTGCCGTCTTGGATAAGGCGATTGCAGCCGGTGTTATGCGGCATGGTGATGTCTCCCGGCACGGCGAACAGATTGCGGTTGAGTTCGTTCGCCCAGCCTGCGGTGTTGAGCGCGCCGGAACGCGCACGTGCCTGCGCCACGATCAGAGTGGATGACAATGCCGCGATCAGACGGTTGCGCAGCAGGAACCGTCTTGCCTCCGGCACGGTTCCGGGGCACAGTTCGGAAATCAAAGCGCCCGAATGGCTTTCGATCTGCTCGAACAGGTTCTGGTTGCTTTTCGGACCGATATGGTTCAGTCCGCCAGCGAATACGGCGACGGTGCGTCCCGCCAGAGCGGCGCTCATTTCGTCCATGGCTTTGACCGCGCCCCAATGCGCCGCGGCGTCGGTGCCCAGCGCGCCGCCGGATACCACCAGATGTCCGGCACGCGCCATCCGAAGGGCCAATTCGTGGGCGCTTTGCCTACCGTAGTCGCTTACGCCCCGTGAGCCGACGATACCCACCGGCTCGGGGCATGACACCAGCGCCTTCGGATCGCCTTTGCCCCATAGGCAGAGCGGGGAGGCCCAGTCGGTGCGCAGTGAAAGGTCGTTCAGTTGGCTGGGCCAACAGGGGTGATGCGGGGCGATGATCCACTGCGTGCCGTCTGCTGTGAACCAGTCTCGCAATGCGTCCGGATCCTTGCTGGGCAACGATGCCAGACGTTGCTGCCATGACACCAGCGAGCCATGGAACGAAGCCATCCCGCGGGCGTTGATGGTGCGTCCCCAACGAGTGACGCCGTTGATGAACGCCGCATCCAATGACGTGCAGGCCGCGGTCGTCACGTTTTTGTGATTGCCAGGGCCGCTGTCAGCGATCAGCTGTAGCGCGCTTGCCGCGGAGCCGGTGCCTTTGACCAGCGCGTACATCATCGCGTCGGCGCTGTCCAGGCAGAAGGTGAGCACCGCGCGGGCCAGGGTCTCGTCGTCGATCGTCACCATCATGCCAGCCTCGTTCTCATGGATATTCCCTGCATCATTTCCTCAGGTCCTGGGGAAGTCTTTCCCGCCAGATCGGATAATGTCCACGCAAGCCGCATGGCACGGTCGGCGCCACGCAGGCTCAGCCGCTCGCTCGCCAAGGCGCGGTTGACCAATTCGATGGCCTTGGGGGAGGTGTTGGCTCTCAGCCAGGTGCCGGTAGCCTGCGCGTTGCAGCACCAGCCGAATTCGCGGAACCGTTCCTGCGCCATCTGCCGGGCAACGATGACACGCAGACGTATGGCATGGCTCGAATCGCCGGAGGGAGCGTTCCCCGGACTTATCCGCTCCACCGGAGGCACTTCGATCTGGATGTCGATACGGTCGAGGATCGGTCCGGAAAGCCGGCTGAAATACTTGACGCGGTCCTTTTCTCGGCAGGTGCAGCGCTCGCCGTTGCCGTACGCGTAGCCGCACGGGCAGGGATTCGCCGCCATAATCAGTTGGAAGCGAGCCGGATAGTATGTGGTGCCTTTCGCTCTGGAAATCGCGACATATCCGGATTCCAAAGGTTCGCGCAGCGTCTGCAGCGTACGCGCCGAGAATTCCGGAGCCTCGTCCATGAACAGGATGCCGCGATGCGCGCGGGTGATGGCTCCGGGCTGGGCCAATCCTGCGCCTCCACCCACCAGCGCGGCGGGCGACGCGGGATGGTGGGGCGCCTCGAACGGTGGAACGTCGCTGATTCCGTATCCGGGAAGCGTGCCGCATAACGAACGAATCGAGGCCACTTCAAGCTGTTCCGTCTCGTTCAAAGGACTCATGATGCCGGGAATGCGCGAAGCGAGCATGGTCTTGCCTGTGCCGGGCGGACCGGTCATCATCAGATGATGGCCTCCGGCGGCAGCCACCTCCAACGCCCATTTGGCCGCTTGCTGGCCCATCACTTCGCTCATGTCGCCGGGCGGAGGGCACATGCCCGTGGCGCCGACATCGGCGTTCACGGCATGCGTGGCTTCGGGAATCCGGTAGTCCGCATCGCCTCCCATCAGTTCGATGAGCTCTCCGACATGCCTCACGCCGATCGCCTTGACATCCGGAACGAGACGGGCCTCATCAAGGTTGGCGTAAGGCACGATGATTGTTGCGATTCCCTGCTCCCGCGCATGCAGCATGATGGGCAGCAGTCCGTTGATGGGCAATACGGTGCCGTCAAGATTCACCTCGCCAAGCACGATGGTGTCGGCCAGACAGTCATGGGCGATTGCGCCGGCCGCGCTGAGCACGCTGGCCGCGATGGCCAGATCATGCGAAGAGCCTTTCTTCGGCATGGACGCTGGGGAGAGATTGACCGTGACACGGGTTTCCGGCCATTTGAAACCACTTGCCTGGCATGCCGACTTGACCCGTTCGCGCGCCTCGGACAATGAGGTGTCGGGCAGGCCGATGATGGAGAAATAGGGAAGTCCAGGGGATACGAACGCTTGAATCTGGACGATGAAGGCTTTCAAACCGATCAGTCCTACGGAAAGGGCGCTGCCGATGGCCATCAGAACGCTCCCTCGATATGATGCAGCAAAGGTCTGTCTCCCTGCACCACGACGGTGACGACGTCAAAACGCACGCCACTGTTCGGCATGCGGTGCTCCGGCGCCGTCAGCCATTGCACGGCGGCATGGCGCAGATTGATTTGCTTGGAAGCGGTCACCGCCTCCTGAGGGGTGCCGTAGCGCATCGTACGTCTGGTTTTGACCTCGACGAAAACGATCTGGCCCATCGGATTGCGCGACACGACGTCGAGTTCGCCGTATCGGCAATGCCAGTTGCGGTCGAGCGTCCGCCACCCTTGGCTTTCCAACCATGCGGCGGCGTACTGTTCTCCCAGCTCGCCGATCTGTCGGGAACGCAGCGTGCCGTCATGCAGACGCCGCGCTAGGGAATCGAGAATCTGCTCCGGCGGCTGCGTTGGGGCCGGAACATCATGTGATGATGAATGGTTCATGGCCCTAGTCCAACAGACAGAAGCCACGCATGACAAGGCCGATAGGCTAATGTGGATAACTTACGTATCTCGGGCGTGTCGTGGATAGTCGGTGGATGAGTCGACGCTATCCACACCTATCCACAACACGATCCAAGGCCTCTGTGCGAAAAGAGTGACCGATGAACCGTCAACGACGGGTCAAAGCGGTCAATTCGTCGAGATTGAGTTCGAAGCTCACGCCTCGTTCCTCATGATTCGGCTGATACTGGGTGCTTTCCATCGCATGGCGGACGAACTCGCCGGCGATGTTCGCGGCCTCGGCCAGAGGACGGCCAGCCCTCACCGCGCCGCACAGCGCCGACGCGAACGCGTCGCCGGTGCCGTGGGTCATGAACGGCAGCTTGGCATGCGCCAGCTCCTGTTTTCCGGCGACGCCCGTCGAAGCTGACGCCACATAGTTGCGAATCATGCCATCCCCTCGATCGATGCCCTTAAGCACCACGTTCTTCGCGCCGGCGGCAAGCAACGCCCCAAGAATCTCATCCACCTGCGCGTCGTCGATATCCTGGCCTGGATAGTCACGGCCCGTCAAAATGGATGCCTCGGTAAGATTCGGCATCAGCGCATCCGCGCCATCCACCAGCGTGCCCATCGCCCGACATAGCTCAGGAGTGTACGTGGCGTAGATTTCTCCGCCGTCGCCCATCACCGGATCCACCAACCGCAAGGCATGCGGATACTCCGCGTATAGGCGTTTGATGATTGCGACCTGGTCCGCGGAACCAAGAAAACCGGAATAGACGCCATCCAAATCGACGTTCTCCTGACGCCATGCGTCCAGATAGCCGTCCAGAATCTCGGTCGTATCGTGGAACGTGAATACCTCGTAGCGCGTGTGCGCGGAAAACAGCGCCGTCGGCACCGGACAAACGTCGCAGCCGGCCGCCGACAGAATCGGAATGGCCGCCGTCAGCGAACACTTGCCATAACCGCACATGTCATGCACCGCGGCGACGCGCGGAATATACCGCGGATCACGGTCGTACAGAATCTCATCGCTCATATCGGAACCTCTCTTGCGATTTGCCTGCCCATGACTTTAGCCGTTCCCCTGACCTGACGCGCATCCGTTCCTCACGGTGGGTCACCGGCATGTGGGACTTCGGCGTGTCGAATGGTTCCGAATGGTTTTTTCAACGGTTGGGGGAGTGGGGAAAGCCGATGATTCCAACGGTTTATAAGGGGATATAGGCAAGTGCGATAACGTTCGGCTTGCGTTGCGCTCGCCGGCCGGTTTATTGTCGCTACCAACACCTGGCCAAGCGCCCTACACGGCAGGGCGGGTGGCCAACCAAGACGAGAACAACGAACCCTTATCCAAGGAGAGCGCATCATGGCAAACAAGAACTATCGTTTCGAAACCCTGCAGCTGCACGTCGGCCAGGAGCAGGCCGACCCGGCCACCGACTCCCGCGCGGTGCCGATCTACCAGACCACCAGCTACGTCTTCCACAACTTCGACCACGCCGAGGCCCGCTTCGGACTGGCGGACCCGGGCAACATCTACGGCCGTCTGACCAACTCCACCCAGGGCGTGTTCGAAGACCGCATCGCGGCCCTCGAAGGCGGCACCGCGGGCCTGGCCGTCGCGTCCGGCGCGGCCGCCGTGGAATACGCGGTGCGCAACATCACCCAGTCCGGCGACCACATCGTCGCAGCCAAGAACGTGTACGGCGGCACCTTCAACCTGCTGCGCCACACCCTGCCGCGCGACGGCATCACCACCACCTTCGTCTCCGCCGAGAACCCGCAGGAGTTCGAGGACGCCATCCAGGAGAACACCAAGCTCGTCTACTTCGAGACCTTCGGCAACCCGAACGCCGACCTGCCCGACTTCGAGGCCATCACCGCCATCGCCCACAAGCACCACCTGCCGGTGATCGTGGACAACACCTTCGCCTCCCCGTACCTGTTCCGCCCGCTGGAGCACGGCGCCGACGTCGTTGTGGAATCCGCCACCAAGTTCATCGGCGGCCACGGCACCACCCTGGGCGGCATCATCGTGGACAGCGGCAAGTTTGACTGGAAGGCCAGCGGCAAGTTCGGCAATATCGCTGATCCCAACCCCAGCTATCACGGTGTTTCCTTCGCCGATGCCGCAGGCCCTGCCGCCTTCGTTACCTACATCCGCGCCATCCTGCTGCGCGATACCGGTGCCACCATCTCCCCGTTCAATGCATTCCTGCTGCTGCAGGGCACCGAGACCCTGAGCCTGCGCATCGAGCGCCATGTGGAGAACACCAAGAAGGTGGTCGAATTCCTGACAAATCATCCTCAGGTGGAAAAGGTCAACCACCCCTCTCTGCCCGATCACCCGGATCACGCCCTGTACGAGAAGTATTTCCCCAACGGCGGCGCATCCATCTTCACCTTCAACATCAAGGGCGGCCGCGAAGAAGCCTTCAAGTTCATTGACAACCTGAAGATTTTCTCCCTGCTGGCAAACGTTGCAGACGTGAAGAGCCTGGTCATCCACCCGGCCTCCACCACCCACAGCCAGCTGAACGATCAGGAGCTGGCCGAGCAGCAGATCTATCAGAACACCATCCGCCTGTCCATCGGTACCGAGCACATCGATGACATCATCGCCGATCTGGAAGCCGGCTTCGCAGCCGTCCGCGGCGAGTAATCCCCCTGTCCCCCATGCTCTGACAAAAACTCTCCTTCATTCTCC